>JAEEGL013022282.1_pt1 | contig 37796 bp, 32 predicted proteins | sample 9134231 | NCBI WGS metagenome assembly JAEEGL01 (sample SAMN16246548, study PRJNA631951) | gut metagenome | biome: gut microbiome; feature: rumen; material: fiber-attached | host: Bos | place: Iran: Karaj | collected 2018-10 | reverse complement strand
TTCTTGGACAATGCCCAAGAACATATGACAAATAGGCCATTCCAGTGCGACTACGTCGCAGGGCCTATTTGCACTCGTATCATGTTTTCACGAAATGCGCAGCGTAGTGCGCATTTCTGCAATTTAGTCCAATAATACATATCTATTAAATCCCAAAGTGTCTTCCTCGATTGTTCCCCAGTAATCCGATTTCTGGCAGTCTCAGATATGGAGTCCAAAGCACTTGTAGCCTCCACTATCTCCTTGTATTAAGTTACCTATTGCTAACAAGAGTGGATTACGTTATAATTCAGTTAGCAATAACTAACTATTGGCTTTGGGAGGGTCTAGTCTTGCCAGACAGTATAATCATTGAAAATTGTTCGCCCACACTTGCGGGGATAAAAACAGGAAATATATTTACTATAGACAGGAAACAGATTTCAGATATAAGAAAAGAACTTTGTGACCTCAATCATTGTCTTACATGTAAGGGACTGAGAGCCATTCCCCTGCGTGTTTCTGAGGAAAATGTCCTTATCTATCTTTACCGTCCTGACAGACTGAAGGCAGATCTTTCTTCTGAAGAGGCAAAAGAGATTCTGCTTAATAAGGGATATAGCTGCAAGTCTATTGAAAGAGATATAGTGCATCTCATACGCCGCATTCATGAAGATGGATCTTTTCCGCATGAGATAGGTCTTTTCCTGGGATATCCTCCTATCGATGTCAGAGGATTCATGGAAGATACAAGGAAAGGAGTTAAATGCGTCGGATACTGGAAGGTGTATGGCGACAAGGAGAAGGCCGAAAAGACTTTTTCAAGCTACAGAAAATGTACTGAAGCATATAAAAAGTGCCTGTCACGCGGCAGACACTTATCTCAGATGATTGTAAATGCGAGGGTATCATGAGTAACGAATTTGTCATTTCTCTTCTAAAAGATAATGGATTCAGGATAACAAAGCAAAGAAAACTTATAATCCAGACAATCCTTAATAGCAATGGAGCTTCCTGTAAGGAGATTTACCATAAAGTAATCGCCCAGGATAGCTCCATAGGAACTGCTACAGTTTATAGAATGATACGACTTCTTGAAGACGTTGGGGTTTTAAAACACATAGACATGATCTCGCTGGCGGAGAGCCGTTAGCTTAGGTTTGATTCATATCATTTTGCCCTCTTTAATATAGCAATTACTGTATCATAGTTTTCTTCTTTATGAGGGAAATCACAGTTAAGACAGCTCTTTATTTTTTTGCCGTTCTTATCGATAATCTTGTAATCACCCGGGCAGTCATAATTGTACAAAGGACAATAGCAGAACAGACAGTTTATGTCTCCATCGCTGTCATGGCAAGGATAGTATTCACATTCTTTGTTAGCAAAAAATCTACTGGAATTAGCCATTTTTGACCTCTTTCATGCGACTGATAAACGCTCTGACAAATTCAGGATCAGACTCATAGTAAAAGTGCGGAAATCCCCAAATCCCATTATTTTCGGCTATGATACAGTTCCAATGTCTGTTACCGGTAGGCTTACTGGCAAGGACAGCATCTCCATTGCAAGTGCTGTCATAATAGTGAAATTCATGTCCCTTCATGCCCACAAGACTTTCTTCCAGGGCAGTACCCTTTGCCATATTCACAGATTCAATCTCCATGTACCCAAAGCGCACAAGTCGTCCTGTATAACTACATTCTCCATTAATAGCACCAACCATCTCATAATCAGTACCATCTTTGTCCGTGATTTTCCTATGAAGGTACATAAAGCCTCCGCATTCAGCAAGACTCGGAAGCCCGCTCCTTATCGCATTCTTTATGGATTCGAGCATTGACTTATTTGTGCTTAACTCTTTCAGATAATTCTCAGGATATCCACCGCCAATCAGCAGTCCATCAATGCCTTCAGGGAGCTTATCATCTTTAACAGGGGAAAAGAAAGTGAGGCGGACACCAAATTTCTCAAACAGTTCCAGATTTTCTTTATAATAAAAGCAAAATGCATCGTCGCTTGCTACAGCCAAAGTCAGGCCATCGCCCTCCTTCCACTCCTGAACCCCATTTTCTGCATCGCCATATTCAAGTATCGAGGCATCTTTCATGATCTCAAGCACTGCTTTAATATCGACATTCTCTTCCAGAGCAGCTGCGGCAAGAGACAGTTTATTTTTAATATCTGCTATTTCACCGGGGAGCTTAAGTCCTAAGTGCCTGCTCTCAATTCCAAGGTCTGGGTTCTTTGGAAAAAAGCCTAAGATTCTGACATCATCCCTCATGGCATAAAGTTCTCTCTCCATTACAGGTCTAATGCTCTCATAAAAAGCTTTGCTCATCTTATTAAGAATAATTCCCTTTATAAGATGGTGCTCGTCGTCCAGGAGCATGCCTTTTATGATGGAAATGACGGTCCTTCCAACACCCGAGGCATCCACCACAAGGATTATCGGCGCTTTCAGGGCATTTGCCACTTCATAACCTGACCCTTTCATACTGTCAGCTCCGATTCCGTCATATAGCCCCATAACGCCTTCTATTACAGCATATCCGTCCCGGCAATCTTCCATAAGCCTTCTGATTCCGGTGGTTCCTACAAAAAATGTATCCAGGTTTCTACTGTCTATGCCGAGAACTTTTTTGTGAAACATAGGATCAATGTAATCCGGACCGCACTTAAAGGATACAGGGCCAAGCCCCTTCTCCTTTAAAAGTTCCAAAAGCGCACATGTAATTGTTGTCTTTCCGCTTTGGCTACTCGGTGCAGCCATCATTACTCTTTTTGAACAAATACTCTTCATACCTTAATCCATTCGCACATAACAATTATATCGAAAAAGAGAAAATCCAGATTGGATTCTGACCTTTTAACATGTGATGAGAACCAACTTTTTGTACTTCACTTACTGTGAGCATCACTGTATTTTCATCCGGAGGATCATATTTCCTTATTACATTCCTTGCTTCTTCAATTGTCTCGATGCTGACTGCATTGATAACAAATTTTATGCCATCCCCCTTGGTGTGCAGGATATCTACGATTTCTGACAGTTTTCCTCCGCTTCCACCGATAAAAACGCAGTCAGGTTTTGGCATATCACAAAGCAGTTCCGCAGCATCACCCGATAGTACGGTGACATTTTCAGCTCCGGTATTTCCAATATTTCTTTTAATAAGTTCTACTGCCTCCGGCTTCCTTTCTATGGTATAAACCTGAAGGCTTGAATCTAGCAGCGCAGCCTCTATGGCCACCGAACCTGTTCCGCCCCCTATGTCATAGAAGATATCGCCTTCCTTAAGTCCCAATCTGATGATGCTCTCGTGACGAATTATCTCTTTTGTCATTGGAACCTCTGATCTTATAAAGTCAGTGTCCTTTTTAACATTGATAATCCCTCGCTTCTTGGGGCGTAAATTATATATAAGTGCAGTCACAATCCCGCTATCATTGTATTCACGGGCGTCTTCAAAAGAAAGTTCTCTTATTTCTTCATTGTCATAAGACAGATTTGATCCGAGACAGATTTTTCCCTCAACACCGCTATGCAAAAGTTCTTCTGCCACTTTTTGCACATCTGAAGCTCCCGACAATAAAACAAAGGTCTTCTCTTTATGTTTAACCTTGTCTATAAGGGCTATAATGTCTTTTTCACTATTTTTTCCATGGATACTGCATAATGAAGCATCATCATAGCTTTCTCCCAATTTAGATGCCAGATAGGAAAAAGAAGATATTCCCGGAAGTACATGCATATCAATGTCCGGTTGCCATTTAGATAGTGATTCCACCATCTTTTTGGCTCCGCTGTAGAAGCCTGTATCACCTGAAAAAACAACAGCTGCTGTCGTGATTCTTTCTTTTTCTAATACTGGAATTATGTCGTCAGCCAGATACATGGCATATTTTCTTTGGCAGGAAATACCTTCAAGAAGCCTTTCTGCTCCAAATACAGCGTCACATTTAGCAAGTGCCTCTTTTGCTGCCACAGTCATACAACCTGTGTTTCCCATTCCAAGACCGATGAGGTATATCTTAAGCTTAGTATTCTCCGCCGGGATCTCAGTACCCGTAACCAGTTTATAGGCTTCCTCTACAGTGATTCCATCTTCTTGGCAGGGTCTTAATATCACGTGAAGTTTGGCTCCGGTCGCCCGGCTCGCCTCTATTTTTTCCCTGAATCCACCATTATCACCGCTTTCCTTGGTAATAACATGCTTTATGTCATATTGCCTTATGATGGCTTCGTTGAGGTCCCTGCTAAAAGGTCCCTGCATGGCAATAATACGACTTTTCTCTATTCCTTCGTTTTCGCATAGTTTCAAGCTTTCCACGGCAGGAATAACCCTTACATAGGTTCTTTCCTTAGTCTTTGCAGAGATCAGGGCGCAGAACTTTCCCAGCTCTTTACTCCCTGTAGTCAGCAAAATATTGCCTTCAGTATTATCCATAGCTCTGGCACATTCCGCTATATCATTATATTTTTCTGTGCCCTCAAGAAGGCTTTCATCCTGTGTTCTTATGATCCTGACATATTGCATTCCAATGGCCCCTGCCGCCTTTTTAATATTACCTGTAACTTCAGTAGCATAGGGATGAGTTGCATCAATTACCATGCAGCCTTCAGAAGCTCCCTGAACCTTCAGAAACTCTGAAATGCCATCAGCATCCATACGACCCACATGTATTTCAACCTTTGGGCTCGGATTCATAACATCCCTTCCGTACTCACTGGCCACGCATACAGTGTGTGGAACATCAGACTTTGCCATAAGCTCAGACAGCTGCCTTCCTTCAGTTGTTCCGGAGAAAATAATGTATTTCATCATATCTTGTATCCTCTGGGTGTAACCAGTTTTCCGTCCAGAATCTTTGTCCCGGAATTTCCGATAAATACAGTGGTAAACATGTCTACCTGCTCTTCGGAAAGTACCTTAAGAGTACATACTTTCTGTTCCTGAGCATCTCTGCCAATATTCCTTACATACCCGCAGGCAGTATCCTCAGATAGCTTTCTCATTAATGTTTCACAGGCTTTCCTTAGATAATCTGCTCTTTTATGGCTGGAGGGATTGTAGATTGCTATGCAAAAATCGCCCTCTGCGGCGCTTATCAGCCTCTTTTCAATAACCTCCCAAGGCGTTAATAGATCACTCAAACTGATAACGCAAAAGTCGTGACTTAAAGGCGCCCCCAGGCAGGCTGCACCGCTAAGGGCTGCCGTAACTCCTGGAATCACCTCGACATCAGTAAAATTTTCTTTTTCCGCTATTTCCATTAGAAGAGATGCCATTCCATAAACTCCAGCGTCTCCGCTACAGATAAGTGCTACGTTTTTCCCATCTTCGGCAAACTCTACGCACTTTTGGCAACGCTCTACTTCACCCCGCATGCCATTTTCAAAAAACTGCTTGTGGGCATATTCATCCCTGACAAGGTCCGTATACGCTTTATATCCCACTATGATATCGCTGTCTTCCATTGCCCTCTTGGCTTGTAGCGTCATCATCTCACTATTTCCCGGTCCAATGCCGACCACAGCTATTTTTCCCATTAAACAATCTCCACTTATCAGAATCTTTTTGCTATTGCCAATGTCATACCGTCTTTTGCATGTTTCCCTGATACCAGTTCTGCGCTCGCCCCCGCTCCTACAATAGCCGCTCTTTCGCATACATTGTCAACTCCAACTGTCTTTAAAACAAATTCAGATGCCTCAAAGTCTCCCCTGGCCTTGTTTAAGATATCCTTGTCAAAAGACAGCACAGGTATCCTGTACTTGTCCCTAAGGAAAGTAATTGCCTCTTCATCTTCTTTTAAATCTATAGTGCAAAAGGCATACACATCCTTTATATCAATGCCATTTTCATCCAGCGTATCTCTGACAAAAGCCTCCACTTCTTCTTTGTCCTTGCCCTTTTTCATTCCGAGCCCCACTGTATATTTTCTGGGCTTTAGCAAAAGAGAATACTCCGCATCCGTTTCATCGGCCACAATCACGTCAACCTTCTCTTTGGGCGGAAAATCCTTAATGGATAACGTGATCTTCCTGTCCTCCAGAGCCTTTACCGATACCTTCTTTATGCCTTCGCGATTTGCGATATTCAGATTGTTCTCTGCGGCAAAGAAATCAACAGAAAAGGCATCATTTATATCTGTAGAAGTGGTGATAACCGGAATAGCTCCTATAAGCTCCGCTATGGTAGCCGCCAGCTTATTGGCGCCCCCTACATGCCCTGAAAGTATGGGAATAACAAACTGTCCGTTGTCATCAATTACAATCACAGGGCAATCACTTAATTTATCCTTGGGAAGTCCTGAAATAGCCCTTACTGCAATTCCTACAGCTCCCACGAAAACAAGAGCATTTCCGGGCAAAAATGAGTCCTTAGTCCACTGTGAAATTGTGCCGCTGAATTTAATAAAGCCCTCTCCCACATCCGTCCTGTCTGTCAGAACATAGCTTTCCACCTGTCTGATGCCTTTTAAAAGACATTTTTCATTTATTTTTTCTATAACTTTTTCGCCGCTATGGGTAAAGCAAATTGCTATTTTTTTCATTGATGGTCTTTTTTTGCCCTTCTAAATTCTGTAGAAAACTCCGGATCATATAGCTTGGATCTATCGTAACTATTATGAGTAATAGCATCTCCCACCAATACAATAGCCGTCTTTTTTATATTCTCTTCTTCCGCTCTTTTTGCCATATCACCCACGGTGCAAACTATCTGTTTTTCCTCCGGCCATGTAGCTTTATATATAATGGCTGCAGGAGTATCGGCGCTATAACCGCCCTTTATGAGCCTTTCTGACAACTCCTGAAGCATTCCTGCGCTGAGATATATTGCCATTGAGGCGCCATGTCCAGCTAAAAGCTCCATCTGCTCTTTCTCCGGAACCTTGGTTTTTCCTTCAAGTCTTGTAATTATCAGGGTCTGTGACACCTCTGGAAGAGTGTATTCAAGATTAAGACTGGCTGCAGCACCAAAACAGGCACTGACTCCCGGACAGGAAGCGTAGCTGATGCCTTCCTTGTCCAGCAGATCCATCTGCTCTCGAACAGCACCGTAAATGCTTGGTTCCCCGGTATGAAGTCTGACTATTTCTTTGCCCTCCCGGTCTGCCTGTATCATCACATCCATCACTTCTTCCAAAGTCATGGAAGCACTGTTGTAGACTGCCACCTCTTTCTTTGCAAACTTTAAAAGCGCAGGATTCACCAGGCTTCCGGCATATATGATGACATCAGCTTTTTTTATTAACTCCATTCCACGGACAGTTATAAGGTCAACCGCCCCGGGACCTGCACCTACAAAATTAACCATTTAGCTTTCCCTTCGCTTTCTCAAGGAACTCCTGCGCCCTAGCTGTCTCGCCCAGAAGACCATACTTATTGGAATACATAATGCACTGTATTTCCAGTTGTCCGGCGCCTCTCTTGTTCAGGAAAAAATCTATTTTATCCATTACATATTTAAAACACTGCTTCTGAATTTCTTCCCTTATATATACTTCAATTGCCTCTTCTGTTGAAACACAGTCAAGAATATCATTAAGGGCCTCCTCTCTTGCTCCACACCTTATGGCTGCAGCAGCCATAAGTTCCATTCTGCAGTCTGCCTCCCTTGAATGAGTGTTCATGATGCCGCCTGAGAGTTTTATGAGTTTTCCAACATGCCCACATAAAAGCATTTTCTTAAATCCAAGTTCTATAGCCATGTCGATGGTATCACCGATGAAATTTGAGCATTTGACTGCGCGGTCCAGATTATAGTCATAGGTATCTTTCATAAACTCAAGGCCGTAGTTTCCCGGAGATACCACTGCTATCTCCATTCCCATTTCCTTATTCTGCCTGAGTTCAACCCTTATGGTATCAAGAAGAGCCTTTGTACTCATTGGTTCCACTATCCCGGTAGTTCCTATAATTGAAATACCGCCCTCAATTCCAAGCCTTGGATTAAAGGTCTTAGCAGCAAGTTCTTCCCCCTGAGGAACAGAAATCTCCACCATTAGACTGCCTTTATAGTCAAATAGCTCCATGACCTGCGTCACTTCGCTTTCTATCATCTGCCTTGGGACAGAGTTAATGGCTGCTTCACCAACGCCCTGGTCAAGGCCCGGCCTTGTAACTCTTCCTACTCCTCTGCCACCTGTTATGACTACTTTAGAAGAGTTCTCCGCAGCGTCACAGTAACTTACTCTGGCAAAAATAAGTACTCCGTTTGTTATATCCGGATCATCTCCTGATTCCTTTTTTACCGCACAGCTGACATGATCCTCGCCAATTTCTATGTCTTCAATCCGTGGACAGTACTTTATTCCTGCAGGAGTATCAATTTCAATATTCTCTTTTTTGTTTCCCGAAAGAAGCATGTACGCAGCAGCCTTGCTGGCAGCGGCGGCGCAGCTTCCTGTAGTGAAACCTTTTTTCATAAAATCCCACCTTACATGTTGTAAAGTATTGCGTTGCAGATGGCTGCAGCTATATTACTGCCGCCCTTTCTTCCTCTGTTGGAAATGTATGGAACATCAGAGCCTAAAAAGAGTTCTTTTGCCCATACTACGTTTACAAATCCGACAGGTACGCCTATCACAAACTTGGGGGTAAAAATCCCCTCCTCCATCATTTCATGTAGCCTTATAAGAGCCGTTGGGGCATTTCCTATGGCAAAGATAACGTCTCTGCCAAGCTTTGCTGCCTTTTCCATGGAAACAGCAGCCCTGGTAATACCTCGTTCTTTTGCTTCAGCCGCAACGTCATCATCCGCCATGAAGCACATAGCTTCGCCACCATAAGCCGCAAGCTTTTTCTTATTTATACCCGCCAGGGCCATATTGGTATCAGTAACTATCACAGCGCCGGATGCTATCAGCCTCTTCATTTCATCCACCGCCCCGGGTGAAAAAGAAAGTGTTGTGGCATATTCAAAATCAGCTGAGGTATGGATGCACCTCTTGGTAACAAAAGCGTTTTTCTCATCAATACTGATTCCTGCTTCCTCCAGCTCTTTTGTGATTATTTCAAAGCTTTTCTTCTCTATTTCATCAGGTCTGATATTCTCATAATTCATAGGTAATTCCTCTAAGAGCATCTATTAATATCTCATTCTCCTCATGGCTTTTGACTGCGATTCTATAAAAACCTTTGCCAAGTCCCGCATAATCGCTGCAGTCTCTTATAAGGATTGCTTTCTTTAGAAGCTCCTCATACAGGTCTTCTCTGCCCTTAAAGAGAATAAACGCAGTATTACTGTCAAAAACTTCGAATCCAAAATCCTTAAGCATCCTCATCAAATATGTTCTCTCTGTTTTGATGGCATTTACTGTTTCCCTGACATAATCACCCTTGGATATGAGCCTCATGCCCTCTATTATCGCTGCCTGAGCCGGGATAGAAAGATTCCACTCAGGGAGCTGATTTATAATCTTCATGATATTATCCGGCTTTGAGAGCACGTATCCCATTCTGATTCCCGGCATCGCTAAGAGCTTAGTTAGGGAATTAACTATAAATAAATTGTCATATTGTGCTAAAAGACCTGCATAGGTGGATTTATCTTCAAGAGCTCCGTCAGACATCAGGAAAAAGCTCTCATCAAGGCATACGATGCAGTCATTTTTTCTGGCTAATTCCATAGTTTTGCGCAGGACGTCTGTTGAAATATTTAACCCAGCAGGATTACCCGGATTACACAAAAAAATCAAGTCTATGCTACTGTCTATTGTCTTCAGGTCCTTCTCAGACACGCAAAATCCGTTGTTTTTTTCAAGTTCATGATGAACTATATCGCAGCCTGCAGCCTCAAGTGAACGCCCATAACCGGAAAAACCGGGTTCAAGCAGCAGTGCTCTTTTGGGATTTACCGCCCTCACCATAGCCATCAAGAGCTCTGATGCTCCGCTCCCGGCATAAACACAGCTTTTATCAACACCAAAGGTATCGCCGATTGCCTGTCTAACTTCATCCTGAGTAACGTCGGGATAAACCGATACCCTGTCAAGGGACCGTAAAACCGCTTCCGACACTGTCTTTTGCACTCCCAAGGGATTTAGATTCACTGAAAAATCTATATTAACTTTATTTCTGTATATATCTCCGCCGTGAGCCATAATTCCTCTTTTTTACCACCATTTTCCCGGAATCAGGTAAGCCAGTGCAATCACACATAGCACCAGCCCAAATGTCAGAGCTTCTGTTAAAAACATAAGATGATTAGCCCTCTGTATGTCATCTATCTCAGGTTTTCTTCTCTCATCGCCGATTGTAGGCTTTTCTACCGGAACACCCTTATATAAATGTGTTCCTCCCAGCTTTAGCCCCAGAGCTCCTGCGCATACACTCTCAGTCTGAGCCGAATTGGGAGATTTATGATTGTATCTGTCCCTGATCCAGATTTTATATGCCTCTTTTCCGCTAAATTCTGCAGAGGACAAGCCAGCCAGAGCACTTGCCACTATCATTAAAAGAGCGCTTAGCCTTGATGGCAGATAGTTAAAAAAATCGTCTGCCTTAGCAGCAAAACGTCCAAAGTATTCATACCTGTCATTGTGATACCCCAGCATGGAATCCATGGTATTGACGGCTTTGTATGCCATTCCCAGCACCGGCCCGCCTAATGCCGTATATAAAAGTGGTGCTATAACTCCATCGGAAGTATTCTCCGCCACGGTTTCCACCGCAGCTTTTGTAATCTCTTCCTCATCCAAATGCTCAGTGTCCCTTCCAACTATCATGGAAAGTGCTCTTCTTGCCTCAGTAGTGTTTCCGGCTTTCAATGCTTTATGAACCAGCATGCTCTCCCTGCATAGACTCCTGGCCGCAAGGATATAACAGGTCAGAACAGCTTCCACCATAACTCCCAGATATTTATTGATTTTGTAGGAAAAGATCATCAAAAGCATAACAGCAGTTATTGTTGTAACCATCACGATCAGCCACAAAAGTACGCCTCGTCTCTTTTCTTTTTCCGGATTTCGATTCTCATTATCAAGATTATTTCCCAGAAATTTCTTTTCCAAAAAAAGGATCAGATTACCAATTGCTCTTATGGGATGTGGAAAGGACTGCGGATCTCCAATAATCTGGTCAAGGAGTATTCCCAGCGCAAGGCTTATAGTATGTAAAATCATGATTTCCTTCATCCTCTAATATATAGTGATGCAGCCAATACCACCGCTGCTATTATTTCTCCAGTTGTCAGAAAAAAACCTGCCGTATCACCGGTTACGCCGCCAAATTCCTTGGTTGTAAGGTGCCGGTAATACGCCGTGCATAGGGCAAATGTCAGTAAAACCGCCGTCCCTGACAGCAAATCCAGCCATAACATGAACAGACATGTCACCACCAGCTCTATCACCAGACAGGCAACGGTTACCTTTTGATCATTTCTCGTCTCCTCATATAGCATTCCCGTTTTTTTTGCTTTGCCAAAAAGGAGCGATGTAAGGCCACTTAGACATCTTGAAGCCACAAAGGTCAGCCCCATGACAGCTATAGTCTTCCAGTCACATTTAGGACTAAGTAAAATAGCTGTAACTGCCGCAGCGCATATCAGGAGCCATTTTACCAGGGAAATAACTGCAAAAGCTCCAATGTGGGCGTCCTTTAATATCTCCAATTTCTTTTCCCTGGGTGCATAAGAATTTATGGCATCTTCCGTATCCATGAACCCGTCCACGTGAAAACCTCCGGTTATTATGAAAGGGATAACCATTGTCAAAATAATCCTTACAGCCACAGGAAGCTCTGTCAGCGGAGAAATCCGGTTGATAGCAAAGACCAGTCCGCCTATTACAGCTCCAACCAAGGGGAAAAATATCAGGCTGTGGGCCATGTCATCTTCCTTCCACTCAAAGACCGGCATTGGAATCTTACTATACATAGAAAAAGTAACTGCAAGCCACCTCAATATACTCAATCTCTTCTCTCTTTCCGCAAATCAAATACCTTATCTGAAAAGCCTTTTATTCTCTCATTGACCATATGCAAAAGGTCTACATAGGTCCTGGTTTCATCATCGTAGCCCTCTTCGTCTTTGGCATATTCGTTAGTTACTATGATGAGATTATTGACGCTATCTGCCAGCTTTTTAATATCCTCCGCAATCTCATCTGCAAATTCATTTTTTCTGCCCTGAAGAAGTAATTTTTTTCTCACCGGGTTCTCATAAATTTCATTTCCCACAAGGTTGGAGACACATTCCAGAAGTGCTGTAGTTTCAGATGAATTCTCTATTTTATCAATAACATTAGTTATATTTACTTCCTGTTCTATGGTAAAAAAGCCTTTCCCCTGACGCTGCTGTCTGTGCCTCTTTACCCGTTCTCTGCCGACATCATCGTATATCTTCATGGTTGCCAGATATACTCTGTAAGCATCCTTCATATTCATAGACAGTTCCTCTGCCAAAGCAGATTTACCACTATTCTGAGTCCCAATAATCAGGTAGATCATCTGTCAAACCTCTCATACTGATCTATTTGTGTATCTCCAAAGAAAGTGCCTCCCTGATATAGGGCCATGGTCATATCGAGCAGCGGAAAGAGCATAACCGCTCCGGTACCCTCACCAAGGGCAAGATCAGCATGGAAAATAGGCTTTAATCCCAATTCTTCAAGTATGATCTCCATTCCCTTTTCTCTGCCCTTATGAGAAGCAAAAATATACCATTGGCACCCCGGTACCAGCATCTTGGCAACCAAGGCTGCTACAGCACTGATAAGTCCATCAATTACGATCGGAACATGATAAATTGCTCCACCGATAAAGACTCCGGTAAGTCCGGCTATATCTAAGCCTCCAAGGGATCTTAATATCTCCAGAGCTTCACTTCCCAAAGTCACTTCCTGACCGGCTTTTTCTCCTCTGTACAGCTTTATTCCCTGCTGTATTACCACGATTTTCCTAGCCAATCCGCTCTCGGTAAGCCCAGCACCTTTACCGGTATAATTCATGGGATCAAGTCCCTTAAGGGCACATAATAAGGCCGTACTGGTAGTGGTATTCCCGATTCCCATTTCTCCGGTAGCTATTATCCCACAGCCTCTATCCCTGCACTTTTTCACTGCTCTGATTCCTGTCTCAATGGCTTCAAGGCACTCCTTTTCATCCATGGCAGGTTCTTTCAGGAAATTTGCCGTGCCTCTTCGAATTTTGGCATCTATTACGCCCACTGGCGTATCATCTGAATTTATTCCCACATCGTATACCTGAAAATCTATGGGATACTTTCCACACATTATTCCAACAGAGCTCTTTTTTTCTCCCATGAGCTCAGCCACATCCCTGGTAACCCTCTGACTCGTCTGGGATACACCTTCTTCAAAAACTCCGTTGTCTGCACACATGATTATTACAGACTTCTGCTCCAGCGTAGGGCTGATATTTCCATGTATGGCAGCCATCCTGCAAACCATGTCTTCAAAATAGCCCAATCCATCTATAGGTTTAGCTATTGAATCCCATTTATCCTTTGATTTTCTGTATATCTCACCATCAGGCTCTGATATTTTTATAGAAAAAAGTTCATCCTTTGTCATTTTTAAGTCCCATTATTTTGTAGATATAGTCCATATCCAGACATTCTCTTAAGCCCTTAGCCAGAATGTCATACTGGCTATCCTTAAAGTCCTTGTAATCACTGACAGTTTCTGTGTTTACGGCTTTTCCGCCTGCCATAGCAATACTGTCCACAACTCCCTTGGCAATCGCTTTTTTATCAAAAAAGCCGTGAATATAGGTTCCATAAACATTTTTATGGCAATATCCCGTTCCGCCGGAGGTAAACCCACTGATATCTTCGTAGGGAACTGTTTTGCCCATGTGTATCTCATAACCCTCTATAGCACTATCTTTTAAACCTTCCAACACTCCCGTAGCCGCGGTCACCACACCGGCAAAATTAGTCCTTGTCTTCTCATTTTCCAAAGTGGTATCCACAGGCAAAAGTCCAAGGCCTTCGATGCTACCGCCCTCTTCGACACCCTGAGGATCATCGATTCGTCTGCCCAGCATCTGATATCCTCCGCATATTCCAATAATGCAGGTTCCTTCCTCCGCCTTTTTCTTTATAGCTTCTGCAAGACCGCTCTTTTTGATGCTGCCCAGGTCATAAATAGTATTCTTGGACCCCGGAATGATTATAATATCCGGATTTCCCAGTTCAGAACTCTCTGACACATAACGAAGAGAAACCTCCTGCATCTGGTCAAAAGTATCAAAATCCGTAAAATTTGATATATGGTCAAGCTTTATAACCGCGATATCAAAGGACTTAACTCCGTTTCTTTCAAATCGCTCAGAAAGTGAATCCTCATCATCCAGCTTAACCTGCATATAGGGGACAACTCCTACAACCTTTGTTCTTCCGCGCTCTTCCAAAATAGAGATGCCGTCTTGAAATAGCTGTTTGTCGCCCCTGAATTTATTTACAATCAGCCCCTTAACCCTTGCCCTCTCTTCCTCATCAAAAAGATCTAAAGTTCCCAAAAGCTGAGCAAAAACACCGCCCCTGTCTATATCTCCCACCAAAAGAACAGGAGCATCCAGCATCTTGGCAAGCCCCATATTTACAATGTCATTCTTTTTAAGGTTCATCTCAACCGGAGATCCGGCGCCCTCAATCACAATAACATCTGCTATGTCTGAAAGCCTGTCAAATGCTGCCTTTATGTCCTTTATGAAATCAGTTTTATGTCGGAAATAATCCATAGCTTTCATATTTCCGACTACTTTTCCATTTACAATAACCTGAGAACCCACATCGCTGGTAGGCTTTAGCAAAATTGGGTTCATAATTGCAATAGGCTCTATTCTGGCACATTCTGCCTGCATAACCTGCGCCCTGCCCATTTCCAGTCCCTCTTTGGTGATATAAGAATTCAGAGCCATATTCTGGGATTTAAATGGCGCCACCTTATAACCGTCATCAGAAAAAATCCGGCATAATCCGGCCGCGATCACGCTCTTTCCTGCATTTGACATGGTTCCTTGTATCATTATAACCTTGGCCTTTTTCCCCGTATCATCAGGTTCCTGGCCTTGCAAATTGTAGCTTCTTTCGCAGTTATCCCATGGCATTTCTCCCAAGAGCTCAGTACTCATATTTTCTATGTGGTACAATCTCCTGATGAAATCCTCTTTAAAAATATCTGCCGGAGAGCCCATTCCAAGGACCTGCCCCTCACCCAGTGCAACTACTGTATCTGACAGATTTCTTGCTATTTCCAGTTCATGCAGTGACATAAGAACCGCCACGTTCTTTTCCTTTACATAAGCCCTTATTTTCTCCAGAATATGGATTTTATGTCTTATATCCAAAAAAGACGTAGGCTCGTCCAATACAAGTATCTCCGGCTCCTGGCATATAGCTCTTGCCAGCAGAACTCTCTGCCTCTGGCCGTCGCTTATATTTGAAAAAAGATTCTCCGAAAGGTCTGACACGTCAGTCCATGCCATTGCCTCCTGTACCTTCTGTTTATCCTCATCCGATAAAATACCAAGTCTTCCGGTGTAGGGGTATCTTCCAATCTCCACCACCTCTTTGCAGGTCATAAGCTCAGGCTTTACCCTGTGCGTCATCACTAGCGACATCCGCTTGGCAATTTCAGAAGAATTAAGGGCATCCTTGTCGTCACCATCTAAATAAATCGTTCCTCCGCGCTTGCCCAGTTCCCCTGTAAGAGTCTTTAAAAGAGTGGTCTTACCGCAGCCGTTAGGCCCGATGAGGGTAACAATCTCTCCCGGTCTGACAGCCAGACAAATGTCTTTTATCAGGTCTTTTTTATATCCAATATCAAGCTTTTCAGTTCTAATTCCATCAAATCCGGTCATTTAATCGTTCCTACTACTTCTTCGCATCATCATAACAATCACCACCGGTACCAAAAAAACAGCTGTAACAGAGCTGATGCTGACTTCCGTTGGTGCGAATACAGTCCTTGCGATACAGTCGCAAAAAAGCGTTGTCAGTGCCCCTCCAAGAAAACTTGCAGGAATCATAACATGGGCGCTGTCGGTCCTCAGGCAGGATCTCACCAGATGCGGAACTGCAATTCCCACAAAGGATATAGGCCCTGCAAAGGCAGTGACACAGGCCGCCAGGAGGCTGGAAATAAATATCAGCATCACCCTTAAGCCCTTTATATTAACGCCAACACTTCGAGCATAGGCTTCTCCAAGCCTGTAAGCATTCATTGGCTTCAATATTGTAATGGTCATCAGAAGACTTGCAGCAACAATAATCGCAATAACCCTGATCTCAGCCCAGTTGATACCTGAAAGGCTTCCCATAGACCAGTTGTGGAGGTTTACTATATTGGAATCGTCCGCGAAAGTAACAACAAAATCAGTGATTGCAGAGCAGATATAGCCTATCATTATTCCACATACCACTAAAACACTCATGCTTTTGACCTTAACGGAAATAAGCAGCACAAAAGCCATTGCCAGAGATGCTCCCCAAAATGCTGCAAAAACCATCATATTTAGCCCCATCTCTTTTCCCTGAGATAAAAAGAAAATCATGGCTATTGCCACAAAGAGCTTGGCTCCGGAGGATATTCCCAGTACAAAGGGCCCCACAATAGGATTTCCAAAAAATGTCTGCAAAAGATATCCTGACAAAGCCAATGCTCCTCCCAACAAAATGGCCGAAACTGTCCTGGGGAGCCTTATATTGTAAATAATATTAGTCTCCATGGTGTTGCCGGTATCTCCCCCGAGAATCCGCATAATATCGCCGACTGAGACATACCTGCTCCCCAGTAAAATATTCAGCCAGATAAAAGCTGCTATAAGAATTGTTATCAAACTAAAGAATATGACACTACGCCTTTTGCTCATTATCCTCATTCCAATTTATTTAAGTAGGTATAATCCCTGTCTATGTCATTAAAAACATCCTGCAGATCTCTCATAAACTGGGACATACCGGTAATCTGCTGAAAAAGATTCCTCTCGGTGCAATAAACTCTGGATTCCTTGACCGCCTTAAATTCTTTGAAAAGTTCATTTTTGTCTGTCAGCTCCCGAATGGAAGATATCTCGCCTCCGATGGTGCTGTTGTAAATAATGATATCTGCATCAGCACCATCCACATAAAAGTCCTCCATCTGCATGTTCATGGTAGAAAGGGCATCTGTCCCCTCTCCGGCCTTCTGCAGTGCATATTCGCCGCCGGAGAGCTCAATCATCCTGGTTATATAGTCTCCGGACTTTCTGACATTTATGAGTCCATTGGCAGTTATATGGAAAAAAACTACCTTTTTGCCCGTACTTGCTTGGTTTTGCATGATGGGCTCAATTATTTTAAGCTGATCTTCGAAGTACCGGTCCGCTTCAGCTTCTTTTCCAAAAAGAACTCCATATAATCTGATCCATTCAAGTCTTCCAAGGGGATGCTGCTCATAGCTGGAGGTTTCTACCAAAACCGGAATCCCCAACTCTTCCAATTTGGCTTTAACGGCGGGCTCGTGATAGATCATTGTATTTTCTATAGCAAAATTGCAGCCACTTCCCAAAAGAAGTTCATAGTCAGGAGTTCTGTATTTCCCGGCGTAAAGGAGTTTTCCTTCATTCATGGCTTCTTTTGCAGCATCTATGTACCAGTCACTTTCTCTGGTTCCGGAAAGCTTGATCATATCAATAGCATCGCAAGTGTTTATAAGGTCCATGGCTGATGTAGATACCAGATAGGTCTTATCCAGAGGCTGCCTAAGTATCACCACATCCTTGGGTAGTCCTTCCGGCACTTCTTTTTTATCGGGAACTACCAGGTAGTCACCGGAATTTTCTATGGAAATATAGAAATAGTCCCCGTATTTCTCTATTGAAAAGCCTGTTGCATATTTTAGGCTAATGTCTTCTGTTTTAGATAATCCCGCAGTTTCCAGCGCCTTTGCCACTGCTTCTTTTGAAACAACACCGGCAGATACGTTATCCAAGGTACTATCCGCATTTGAGATTTCTTTTTTTCCCCAAGTGATAAGATATTCAATCTCATGAGGAGTACTCATGGCTACGGTATCTCCGATAACCATAAGCGGTTCTGTAATGTTATCTATTTCAACGGTAAAAGTGGATTCCGCGCCTTCGTTTTCATTCTCATATCTGACGCCATTAACGATCATATAATCATAATTTTTGCTGCTCCATACGAATTTGGCCGTCAGATTACCATTTTCATCCGTTATTTCCACCGGGGATTTGATAAAGGCTTTCCCGGAGCCGCCTTCAAATGTAATATCTACAAAATATGTTTGTTTAGCAGAAGCACCCTCCTGCGTATTGCAGGAGGTTACTCCAAAAGCTATCAGTATTGTAATAAGAAATGTTAATAGTCTCTTCATCTATGAGCCTTATTTAGCAGGTGCTGCCACAACAACTCTGTGGTCATACCATTTTCCCTTAGTTCCAATCAGGGCAAGGTCAAATTCCTTATCAAGGTATGGAACTGGAATATCAAATCCATTTACTGTTTCTGTAGTTCCATCGCTATATGTCACCTGATCCTTGGTGGGTTCAAGAAGCTTTGCGCCATCCTTCTTTGCATCATCAGCAAGTCCCGGAAAAAGATTAACGATGTTTTCTGATGGGAGACTGATATGGATAGTCATCTCACCATTTTTTACTGTCAATGTTCCCATATTGTCATAGGCTTCATTAACCTTGAACATTGAACTGTCTGTAGTAAATTTCACCTGATATTCACCATCTTCAAGAGTAATTGATGCGTCATTTTCGGTGGAATCTGATGCCTTTACACCAGAAATAGCTGCAGCAGTGTGCTTAACATACAGGTCCTGCACATCGCTGATTCTTCCAAGTCCTTCAATCTGGCAATCTACAGAATCAAATGCTCCGGAAGCCTCAAACATGCTCTTCCAGGAGTCATCATCATCTCCCGCCATATCGTTGTTAGCATGATCTCCGGCAACTACCATAAGAGGTCTTAAAACCACCTTCTTAAAACCAGCCTCTTTCACCGCTTCGATAACATTCTCGCAAGAAGTCTCCTCGGGTTCACCCTCTACAGTTCCAACGAAAACATTATCGTATTCAAGCTTCTGCATCTGTGTAGCCATCTGGCTGTAGCTTACCTTTGCTGCATGAGCTGTTCCGTGTCCCATAAACACAAATGCAGTTCCATCTGCAGCTGCATCAGAAAGTTTTTCGTAGTCTGCAGCGTTTACAGCAGCATCCACAATTGCCTCTGCAACTGCCTGTTTATCTTCATTTATCACAGTAGCATCACTTCCAACCTCACCCAAAAGAGGCTCTGCGACTGCAACGCTTTCAAATTTATCAGCGTACTTTTCAAGAACTTCTGTGAGTTCGTCATATTCAGCGCCATGCATCAGGTGTGTAGGCTGTACCATAAGGTTTTTAACTCCATTAGCTACTGCTCTTTCAAGCGCCTGCTCCACGTTATCAATCTTCTCTCCATCTCTTGCCTGAACATGATTGATTATTATCTGCGCTGTAAATGCTCTTCTTACGGCCCAATCCGGATTTGCCTTGGCGATAGCTTTTTCTACACCACCGATATCTTCAGCTCTGCTGTCGTTAAAAGATGTACCAAAACTCACAACCAGAATTTCATTATCTCCAATGTCATCACTGTTAAGAGGATCGTCCTTGGACGCATCACCGGTATCTCTTCCAAAGTAATCAGGATCTGCATTCTCTCCCTCTACAAGCTCCTTCTGGGCATCTGTAAGAGCATCCCAGGCCTCCTTAGCTTTAGCGCAGAGTTCATCTGTTTCATCAGTTCTTTCCTGTACATAAATAGCGTCTATGAGGTCTGCCACCTCTTTTGCCTTATCTTCATCACTCATTTCTTCTGCCTCAGCCTTATCTTCCTGAGAATCACCCTCAGTAACTACTTCCGATACTGTTTCTGAAACAGCTTCGGATTCTGTCGCGGTCTCAGCACCGGTATTACCGCATCCTGCCAGCAATGATAAGCATGTAGCTGCCGCCAGCGTAACTGTTAATAGTTTCTTCTTCATAATTTTCTCCTTTTCTGCAAAAAAAACTCATTCTGAATACCGACCATATCCAGAATGAGTATTATGCACGCAAAAAACACAGGGTTATATGCCCTGTTTTTCAGTACGATCAATTACTCGTGATCTGGAGATGACTCCTGTACCAGTAATATGGCAGGTTTCCTGGCTCATGCATCAACATACCACTGTCTGCCTTCCCAGAATAAGAATTCCAGTGGTCATAATAATATGCGACAGTTGTACTCCACATTTACAGTGACGAGTTCGCACAGGTTTTACACCTGTTTCCCTTTTACCCCCCGCAGCGCTTATATAAGACGTTCGTTGGCACCATAAAACTATCCGTATTCAGTTTGATTGCATTGTATCATACAAGACTCTATTCAGCAATTATGCAGAACTCATGAATCTCTTCATCTGTTCCGGGATCCTGTCCACCAAATTGATTACAAGGAATATCCAGTATTTAAGAGATATTACAAATATTTGGCATGGATTCAACTCACCTGATTTACTTCAAAACCGCATAGGTTTTCTCAAGCATACTTATGTTAAGTACTGCAAATATTAGTAGATAAAATGGCATAATCCCAATTCCGATATACTGCTGAAGATTTCCGAACACCATAGGCATAAAGGTGCTTCCGACATAGGCTGAAGCCATTTGAAGACCTATAACTGCTGCGCTGTATCTTTTTCCAAAATTTTCAGGTGCCATGTGCTGAATCGCTGGATAAACAGGCCCCATTCCGGTTCCTATAATGACAAATCCAATCGCTGCAGGCACGTAATTACTGATTGGCAGCATGACCATAATGATTCCAACAAGCTCAACAGCGATGCCTATTCTGATAAGTAGCCTGTCTCCAAGCCTGTTTGACACAAATCCCGCGATAAGTCTTCCAAGCATCAGGCCGCCGAATATCAGTGAGCCAAATGATGCAATCATTCCGTCTGTCAGTCCCTCTTTTACCCCAGCGAAATAACTGGAGGTCCAGAGAAAACAGGTAGCTTCGCCTGCGCAATATGCAAAGAATGATATAAGGGTAAGGATAACCCCAGGAACCTTTATCGCTTCTCTAATGCCGGCTCCGGCCTCCTCTTCGCCTTCCGTCCCATCTTCATTTCTTTTCCAAAGAGGAAGTGAAAGAATGCATACAAGAAGGATTCCCATCTGTATAAATGCTGTCCACCTATAGCCTTCGTTCCATCTTGCACGGCTGAGAGCAAGCGCCATGATGTTAGGGCTTATAACTGCCCCGACACCATAGAAGCAGTGAAGGAAGTTCATTACTGAACCAGAGTAGTTGTTTGCAACATAGTGATTAACAGATGCATCTATAGCTCCTGCCCCAAGGCCATAAGGGATAACAAACAGGAACAACATCCAATAGGAAGTTGAAACTGAGAACCCGATAAGTCCCATAATAGTCAGGAAAATAGAGACTATAACAATCCACTTCGTATGAAAACGCCTAATCATCCTTGGGCTTAAAAGTGCGGATATAATCGTCATGAATGAAATGGACATGGAAACATATCCTGCATAGGACGAGGGCACCCCAAAAGCAACCTGCATGGTTGGCCAGCCGGATCCTAAAAGTGAATCCGGCAGCCCCAAGCTTATGAATATCAGGTATATAACTGCAAGTAAAAGAGAATACAAGTAATCTTACCTCCGTATACTATATCTTGGTTTTTACCAAATACTTATTCTCTTATCCGGTGCAATATACATCTGATCCTGCTCTGTCAAACCAAAAGCCTCATACCACTCGCTAAAGTTTCTTGGAGGAATGTTGGCACGGATAGGAGCCGGAGAATGTACATCTCTTGCAAGAAGGAGCTGGATAATTTCCTCTTTTGCTTTCATGCACCAAACCCTTGCCCAGTTCATGAAGTACGCTTTAAAGTCAGGGTCATCAAGAGTATGCATGATTTCAAGAGTAACTCCCATACCACCATTGTCAGCAATATTCTCTGATACGGTAAGTTCTCCATTAACCTTTCCACCGTGGTACTCTATACCATCAAACTGGTCAATCATGGCTTTTGCCAGATCTTCAAATGCCTTGAAGTCCTCTTCACGCCACCAATCCTTAAGGTTACCATTTTCATCGAATTTAGCACCATTAGTATCAAAAGCGTGAGAAATCTCATGGCCAATAACAGCGCCAATACCACCAAGGTTTTCGCTTACACTTTGTGACAAGCTGTAGAATGGTTTTTGCAAAATAGCTGCAGGGAAGGTGATATCATTGCTATTGGGGTTATAACATGCATTTACAAGATGTCCGGGCATAACCCACTCTGAACGGTCAACTTCCTTGTAAAGCTTATCGAACTGATCCTTCTGACGTATCTCGCCGATCTTACAAACAGCCTCATATAAGGAATCGCTCTCATCAAATTTAAGCTTTGTCCAGATCTCTCTTATAGAGTCCGGATATCCCATCTTTACTACAATCGTTGATAGCTTTTTGATAGCCTCTTCCTTTGTAGAATCCGCAAGGAATGTGTTCTTTTTCATTCTAAGCTTGTATGTATCGATGATCTTTTGAGCTATATCAGCAATGTCCTTTTTTGCTTCTTCTCCAAAGTAAGTCCTGCCATAATAAACTCCCACAGGCTCCTTGTACATCTCAGACGCCAGCTGATATGCCTCTTTTTCGAGGACAGGATCAGCTTCTATACCCATGAGTGCTCTTCTGTAGCTGGTTCCAATCGACTTTAGTTCAAGTGACAGGCAGGCAGTAGCCTTCAAAAGAGTCTTTACGTAAAGCCAGTGAGTATAAAGCTTAAAATTCTCTTCTGAGAAGTAGCCGCTCATCTCTTTTATAGCCTTAGGGTCATACACTATGATTGTTGTAGGTATCTTTTCCCCATAGAGGTCCTTTAAAACTCTTTTAATGTCAAAAGGAGCTACGAGTTTAGCAACTTCTTCCAGATCCATTGGATTGTTATTCTTGTAGTACTCAGACCATTCAAGCTGACTCTTTACTTTTTTAGCTATCAGCGCATCATAAGCTAATGTATCTTCAATAAAAAGTTTCTGCTCATCTTCTGATAAAGGTGTGAATTTGAGTGCTTTTGCCGCCATATCCGCGTAGGCCTTTAAGAGTTGTTTCCCGGACTCGTTATCGTCTGCATAATATGGAGTATCCGGAAGGATAATAGACGGACCAAGGACAATGAAGCAGTGTTTTGTAGTATCCTCCATATCCACATCTGCAGCCATTGCTACAGGAAGTTCCATGTCCTTAAGAAGGAACTCTGTTGCCACACTATTAAGATCCTCTACTGTCTCAAGAGCCTTAATCTTGTTAAGAAGCGGAAGCACAGGCTCTATTCCTTCTTTGTTTCTTCTTTCTTCATCCAATACTTTTTTGTAAAGAGATATAGCATACGCCATTTCAAGAATATCAGTACTCTTTTTATTCTCAGCCAGAGCCTTGAAATCCTCCATCATTGTCTTTTCCACTTCCTCATTCAGTGTATTAAAACCACCGGTCATAGGCTTGTCGTCAGGAATAACAGCAGTTTTGAGCCAGTCTCCATTTACATGCTCGTAGAGATTATCTTGTATCCTTACAGTTTCATTCATAATAAAAAAGATTCCTTTCATTTTTTAAGCTACCGTAATCTCAGTAGCTCCCTTTTTCCAATCCAGAATAGGTCTCGCATCAGGGCCAAAGAGATCTTCCGGTATCTCCTCTCTTGAGAAAAATCTATGCTCCAGCACCTCTGAATCGCTATCAGATATGACACCACTAAAATTTCGGGTGGTAAAAATGACTGATAAAGAGTAGACCTTATCGCCGTTGGGATATTGGATCATCCTATCATCTCCGGAATAAAGGCCAAATAGCTTAAGGTCTGATACTTCTACTCCAACTTCTTCCCTTACCTCTCTGGTAGCGGCTTCGGTGTAGGTCTCACCCAGTTCAAGCGCTCCCCCCGGTACACACCACTCTCCTGTGTCGCTTCGCTTCTGAAGAAGCACCTTGCCCTCCCGATTTTCAATCAGAACGCCGCAGCCTACAGTCATAACTAACTCTTTACCAACTATTTTTCTTAACTCAGATATATAGTTCATACGAAAACCTCTTTTCTCGAAGGATTAGCATACGTGCTCAATGGGTGAACTATACCACTTTACTTCATTAAATTCAATCCAAATAATCATATATTATTGAAAAAATGGCCATTATAAAAGCCGGAAGAAATCCGGCTTTCATTCTTTCTATTTCATCAACTCATCGAGAACTGCTGAGTAGATATTTTCATCAGTTATACCCTTTTCATTTCTTAATCTGTAGCCAATTTTAATCTTAAGAGTAAGGTCATTTCCATCCAGCTTCTTGATATCCCCAATCTTATTTTTGAGTTCTTCAATCAGGTTTTTTAATGTTGCGGGCTCCGTCATATCAGTTACCATAGCGAAGTCTGACCCGATGCATTTTGCCGCAGCACATTTTCCTTCTGTAACTTTAAGAATAATCTCACCTGTTCTTTTAAGAAGCTTGTTGCCAAAATCTTCCCCATAGTCCTCAACTATACGATGATGGTTTTCGTCACGAAGTATGATAAGTGCATAATTCACGCCCTTGGCAGTGTAGTTATGGGCATAGCTCCTTGTAACTTCCGCAAGTGCGGAGACATTCATAAGTCCGGTAACAGGATCAAGTCTTCGATCATTGTATAGTTTATCCAAATAGCTCAGTTCCTCGTCGACATCTAGGAGGTGTCCCATCAGTCCAATTATCTGGCCATTTTCATAAATTGGCCGCTTATCGCTCACAATGTTATGGACTACGCCATTGATGATACATTGTCCAGGAGCTTTTAATATGAAGCTTCCTCTATTTATTACATCAAGTTCTCCTTCTTCAAAGGCCTTTTCATCAATAAGCCAACCCATTTCGGCATCATTTTTTCCAAGGATATCACTTAACTTTACGTTAAAGAAATCAAGAAATGCCTTGCTTCCACCTAAAAATCTACGATTCTTGTCTTTCCAGAAAAACTTTACAGAAGAAGCAGCCACTATGCTTTCCCACATATTGGACAAGATGGCATCGTTCTCAGCGGTAAGTCCATAATCTTCAGGATTAAAGGTATTGTTATTTTTCATAAAGAAATGCTGAGCATCATCAGCAGTTGCCTTACCGCATACAAGGTACTCTTTTCCCGCTGAACCAGGAATCACCATGATACTCATTTCTTCCCATTTATAATTCCCATCCGGTTGCTTGATCCTAAACAGATTCGCAATGTATCCCTTGTCAGAGTCTTCAATCCTGCTTTTCAAAGTTGAGATATCAGTAAATTCATAGAATTTTTCTCTGTCAACATCTGCAATAAAACCGGCTACCAGCTTGTCTAAATGCTCTTTTAATATATTATCGGATTTTTCTGGCACATCAATATAATTGCTTTTGCCAAGCAACGGATAAATTGTATTTTTTTCTATATTGATGAGCATAACCGACTCAAATAGGTGATTTAATTCCCTTAGCTTGTTTCCTACGTTTGTCTGCTTTCTAAAGTCATTGTCCAGTGAAATATTCCTGATAGATCCTTTGATTAAATGCTTTCCATCCAGTTCAGCGAGTTCTACTCCCTGAAAACATATAATATTACCATCATAGGTATAGTAAAAAGTCTCGTGGTTCTTAGTTCTTTCTATAGTATCTGCATACTCACGATACTTACTAAGCAGCGGTGATTTTGTCTGATATATCAGATGATCAAGCTCTTTCAAAGAGTAATCTCTTGATAAAATCTGCCTTTTATAAGCTTTATTCATAAAGAGAGTGCGAAACTCTTTTCCATCATCTTCTATGATTTCCAATGGTTCATCTGTGGCTCTTGCGCAAAAGCTTCCGGTCTGATAGAAATGGCGCCATTTCCTGTGCTCTATTGCTATACCCATTTCTTCTATGTGAGCAAAGAATTCATCAATAGGCATAGGTTTGCCATAAAAGTACCCCTGAAGCTTGCCACACCCTATGGAAAAAAGAAAATCCACCTGCTCTGAAGTTTCGACACCTTCTGCGAGTGTCATGATTCCAATATTTTTGGCCATGGTTATAGCCGCTGTCAAAATAGCCTTGGATTTATCTGTGAAAGATGATAAAAATGCCATGTCCATCTTGAGCGTGTCAAACTGGTAATCTTTAAGAAGATTTAAAGAAGAATAGCCACTTCCAAAGTCATCCATCCAGACTTCAAAGCCTGCATTTCTGAAGCTTTCGATGATTCTTTCCATCAGGTCAGCGTCAGAGACGATCATACTCTCTGTTATCTCAATATGAATATAGTCTCTGGGAATATCATATTTCTCTATGGCATTCTCCACTACTTTCAGCATATCAGCAGCTTCGAAGTCAAGCTTAGAGAAATTGACCGATACAGGAACGGCATCAAGATTATTTTTTAGTCGTTCAGATATATCTGAGCAGACTTTCTCCACAATATAGCTGTCCAGCTTGTATATCTGATTACTGTCTTCCAAAGGTCCAATAAATTTGTCGGGAGCAAGAAATCCGTGATCAGGATCAATCCATCTTGCCAAAGATTCTGCTCCGCACAGCTCACCTGTGAGCGTACGAATAACAGGCTGGTAATAAATCTTAACCCAACCCTTTTCGATAGCAACATCTATGTTTTTTGCCACATATTCCGCTATTTGATTGTTATTTACTGCCTTTGGATCTGCCACATCCATGCGCAATATCTCCATGATGAATTATCATTATATTGATTATAACATAATTGTATTACATAAAAGCAAGTTAGATATCACGAAAAAAGAGATAGTGATATACTATAAATGTAAAAACGCTCATAATCCTACGGAGGAACACTTTTATGGAGATTAATATCCCCGGTATTGATATAGAAAAAGCCATCAAGAATTCCGGCTCTCAAGAGCTTTTCATAGAACTTCTCGGTGATGTTTACAAAGCTATTGATGAAAAAAGCTCTCTTGTAGAGACTTATCTGCAGGAAAAAGACCTGCGAAATTATACCATTTTGGTTCATGCCCTTAAGAGCACCTGCCGCATGATTGGCGCCATGGACCTTGGAGAGAATTTTTTCACCCTTGAAAAGCTTGGAAAAGAAAACGACCTGGAGCAAATTGAAAAACTTACTCCAGACGTTTTAAATGCCTATAGATCGCTCAAGCCATATCTTGAGCCATTCGCCCCTAAAACCGGTGCACCTCAAAATGAATTTGATAAAGATGCCATTTCAGGTATCTTAAATAAACTCATCACAGCAATAGATGATTTTGATCTTGGCAGCGCTGAAACAGCCATAAGCCAGCTCTCTTCCTATAGCTGCAGTGAAGACCTTGCAGATCAGATCAAAGATTTGGAGAAACTTGTTTCCAATCTTGATTATGATGAAGCAAAAGAACTGGCTGGGAAGCTGTTAAACAGTCTTTAACCTCCGGATAGTGTTCCATAAGCTGCTACCGCTTCATCCACAGTCATTTTGCCATTGATTACAGCATAAGCTGCGGATCTGAATTCTTTTACGGCTGTATCCAGGATTTCTGTATCTCTGACGTTTATGGTCCTATCCTCAGGAAATCCTGAGAGTGAAGCATAAACCTCATCAAGGGAATAATCTTTCGTAGGAGTGATAAGTCTTTTCTCTTCTGCCATGAGTCCAAGTTCCTTCTCGCTTGTAAGGAACCTGATAAATTCATTTGTCATGTCCAGATTTGCACTGTTTTTGTTGACACAGAATAACAGTGACATTGAATCCATGAAATATCCGCCCTCATCTCCTGAAGGAGCTACATAGAAGTCATACTTAAAAGGATTCGCAGAAAAAGCCTCTGATTTACTCTCACGCTTTCTGGTTCCGGAAACAACATCTCCGGAGCAGAACATCATAGGTACATCACCCTCAAAAAACCTCATGATAACTGCATTATAGTCATCTTCAATCTCAGCTGTACACTTGTCTATATTAATGCAGCCACTATCCACCAGTTCTTTTAACCTTGTAAGAGCCGGTCTCATTGCTTCTCCTGCAGAAGGTACAAGATTATTGAGGTCATCTTCTATGCTTCTGTCATCCTTCACTGTTTTTGCAAACATCGGATAGCCAAAGGCATAGCCAATTCCCGGAGTAGTATTGGTGTTGCTTCCCATAATTGGTGATTCGTAGCCTGCAGCCTTGAGCTTTTCGCAGGTTTCTTTAAGCTCTCCAAAGGTTTTGGGTACTTCAAGACCTTCTTTTTCAAAAATCCCCATATTTACGAGCATTCCGTAAGAGGTTGCAAATATCGGAAGAGTGAGTATCTCGCCATTATCCATCTCCCAGAGTACACCCTGGCGAATGCAATCAAGGTTGATATTAAGTTTAGGATCTGAGAGTACCTCAGCTCCTTCAAATAATGAATCAAACTGCTCATTTCCATACATCCAGGGCTGGACAACGTAGATATCAGGGGCCTCTTGTCCTGCGAGAGCCTGAACTATCGTATTTCTGTAATCGTCGAGGTAGGTGTACTCTATCTCGCCATTTGGATAATATTCATAGAATCGCTCAAATGCACTTTCCAAGGACTCAAAATTAGAATAGGTACCCACAACAGACATCCTATATCCGGTGTCTGTCTGGTATTTCGGAGAAAACTCCTTGCTGGTCTGTTGGCTCTGACCACAGCCTGAAACGCCAAGTACCAGCATCGCCGTGAGCGCCGTAGCAACAATTGTCTTAATACGTTTATTCATAATTTCTCTCCTTTCAACAACCTTCTTCAAAAAACTCATTTATCTGTGAAATGATCTCGTCTTTACTAATTTCTTTGAAGTGAGCCCTGATAAGCTTTTCTTTATCATAGCTGTTCTGCTCAGGTGAATCGCAGTCCAGAATTATCAGCTCAGTTTCATGCTTTTTCAAATATGCCAAAGCCTGCTCTTCCGATTTGACCACCACCACGTTATAGCGGTCAGCAATCCACTCCCTGACCTTCTTTAATAGCTCTATATCCTCATTCACTATAAGAATGTTATGGATAATTTCAGGCTCATTTTTTTCTTCTTTTCCCTCATCCTGAACCTTCTCCACAAGATCAGGTGGCAGGTACGTAAGAAGCATACTCTCAAGTCTGTCAGTATCAATCGGCTTTGTCAGATAGTCATCAAAGCCGGCATTTATGTACATTTCACGCATTCCTGAAACCGCGTTGGCTGTAAGACAGATAACAGGCGTTTTTTTATTTGGCGTATCCGTGCATTCCTTCATTTCTTTTATTGTTTCGATACCATCCTTATCCGGCATCATGTGATCCAGGAAAATCACATCGTAAAGGTTACGCTTGAAAAGAGCTATGCACGTATCGCCACTGTCAGCAGTATCTATCTGCATCTTTGTCCTGCTCAAAAGACTTACAAATACCTTGAGGTTAACCTCCGTATCATCTACAACAAGTATTCTTGCCTTTGGCGCCAAAAACTGCACTCTGTACTGTTTTCTTTCACGTATAAAGCGCTTATAGGCTGCATCAAACTCGCCCACGGGCTCCCATTTAACTACTTTTTGTTTCAGGTCAAAAGAAAATACGGATCCCTTTCCATACTCACTATCCACCTGAATCTTACTTCCCATAAGGTTAAGAAAGTTCTGTGCAATAGCCATTCCAAGGCCGGTGCCCTCAATATTTCGATTTCTCTTTTCCTCGATTCGCTCAAAAGCTACGAATAACTTATCGAGTTCTTCTTTCTTAATTCCTATTCCCGTATCCCTCACACTGACATGGAGAATTACACATTCCGGATCATCTTCGCATTTGCTGGCGGATATGGAAAAAGTAACGCTGCCTTCTTTAGTATATTTGACTGCATTTGAAAGTATATTGGTGATGACCTGCTTTATTCTTATTTCGTCACCATGCATGATCCTCGGGATATTATTATCCACTTCAAGCTTGAATTGCAGTCCTTTTTCGTCTGCCTTCCTCTGGACCATGTTCACAAGGTCATTTAAGACAGATACAAAGTTATAGTCTACATTTATGATCTCCATCTTGCCCGCTTCAATCTTGGAAAAATCAAGGATATCATTGATGATTCCAAGAAGCGTATTCCCTGCGGCTCTGATACTTTCAGAATACATAAGGATCTGCTCATCACGGCTATCTCTAAGAATCATCTCATTCATTCCGATTATGGCATTCATAGGAGTTCTGATGTCATGAGACATAGTGGACAAGAAATGAGATTTTGCCGCATTCGCCTGATTTGCTGCCTCTGCCGCCACAGACAGTTTTCTGTTGAAATTAAGGAGAATAATAAGATTGAAATGAAGAAGGACTACGAGTCCGAATGTAACAATTCCTAAAAGGAGCCAGTCAACGGACCTACTTACCTTCAGTTCTTCTGCCGGAATATAAGCCACAAGAAACCATGAATCCAGCCCGCTCAAAGGCGTATATGCTATTACGCAGTCCTCATTTTTTGAGTTACGAATATGCATAGACCCAATGCTTGTGCGGATTGTATCCACCACCTTGTTATATTCCTGCGTGGTCATTGGATTGTATGATTTGAAGTACTCGAAGAAATTGCTGTTTTTAAGGGATTTTCCGTGGATCATGTAATCGCCATCCCAATCTATAAGGGAAATCTCCACATTTTCGTACTCGCCCTTTAAGAATATAAGCTTCTGCTCAAGGCGGCTTACAGGTACCACACGAATAATAAGCCCTTTTCGCATAGCGCCAGTTTCACTGTCCAAGACTTTAACATTGTTAAGGAAAGCAATGGACTGTACGCCATTTAAAGGGTTGGTGTAGGCTCTTGTCAGGTTCACCACACCATTTGCGTTGCTGATAGTCTCCAGGTTGTCAAAAACTTTTAATGGGGAATAGTTAACAGAATAATTAAACGGATCTGTCGTACTGGCTGAAGTTGAAATACCCTTCATAGAACCGTCATCAATGTATATAAGATGCCCCGAAATTTCGGGCGATACTTTAGCCTTTCTTATGTATGAGATGGCCTCATCAACAGTCATTGGAGTCCCTGCCTCCGCAGACCTGTTGATATAATTTGACCAGATATCGCACAGATGCTGCTCATCTTCCAGATAATTGGCGATAATCTGCTCTGTGGTGATTGTCATTTTCTCAAAAGACGCAATCGAAGCACGGTTTGATTCTATCGCTCTATCGTTGGCATATTTAACGATAATAAAAAGGATCAAACCTACAATCAAAATATTAATAATGATTATATATTTCTTCTTCAATCTGCATCCTCTGTAAACAGTTTTATAATTTACATATTAATACAGATTAATTTTACCATTTTACGTTTGTTACTATTCTAAAAAGAGTATTAACAATTAGTATTCCATGATTTTTTGTAAAATATCCATCTGATCACCGCAGTATTTTGCGTAAACCTCGGACATTGCCTCCCTGAATCTCGCCTTCTCATCTGCTGTAAGCTCAATTACTGTTATGCCACTGTCCTCTGCGACTTTTCTGGAGCTCTTTTCCCTCTCTTCCCAGAGCTGTCTCTCGTAAAGAGCAGAGCTTCTCGCACACTCCATTATTATCTTCTGGTCCTCTTTTGACAATTTGTCCCATATTGCGCTGGAGCAGAGCTGCAATTCAGGAACTCGCGTGTGTTCATCAATTGTGTAATACCGCGCTACAAGATAGTGACGCATGGATTCATAGGAAGGCCAGTTATTTTCTGCGCCATCGACAAGCCCCTGCTCTAGAGCTGAATAAACTTCCGAATACACAATCTTAGATGGCTCAGCTCCCAAAGCCGATACCATATCTGCCATCATAGCTGATTCCTGGACTCTTACATTGAGACCGCTTAGGTCCTCGAGGCATCTTATAGGCTTTGTGCTATAGAAATTTCTTGCCCCGGCATCATACCAGGAAAGCCCCTTAAGCCCATAATTCTCAGTTTTTAAAAGGAATTCGTCACCTATCTGCCCTTCCAAAACTCTCCACATATGCTCTGAGCTGCTGTATAGATAAGGCATCTGAAGAACGTTCATCTCAGGAATATATTCAGCAAGCTGTGACAGCGAGACTCTGGCAAAAGCAATCCCACCATATTTCATCTGCTGGATAACTTCGCTCTCACTCCCAAGCTCTGCGCCGTATTTTACCAGAATCTTAATGCGTCCCTCAGTCTCAGCATAAACTCTGTCAGCAAAATAATAGGCTCCAAGAGTAGTTGGATAATCCTCAGTCTGGTTCTCCGCATATAGAAGAACAAATTCCGGAGATACTTCCGCCGATTTGGTCTTCTTAGCAATCGCAAAAGCGGCAATGATGACCAGGACAAGGAGAGCACCTATTGTCAAAAAAAGCAGTTTCCACCTCTTATTCATTGTCCGATCGCTCCGCTCCTAAACTCGCTTGGTGTCATTCCAACAATGCGCTTAAATACCCTGGTAAAATAATTCGCATCCCTGTAACCGGCTTTACCGCTTACATCCTTAATGTTGATCATTGGGTCAGACAAAAGAGCCTTCGCCTTATCCATTCGATACTCATTGAGATACGTTATGAAATTCATGTTGAAATTCTGCTTAAAAAGCTTGCAGAAATAAACATCAGAGTAACCAAAAGCACCTGCTATATCCTGAAGTGCAATATCCTCCTGATAATTCTCGTCTATGTAGTCTCTTACTTTCTTTACAAAAGCATTAGGCTCAAGCCCTTCTTCCACAGGCTCTTCCTTTGCTCCATTTATAATGGACTCATTATACGCTTCTCTTGCAGACTTTGTCTCAAGGTCGCAAAGCCTCATTGCTTCCTCTAAGATATTGATAAGGTCCTGATCTGAGCCCGGTTTTAGCAGATAGTCCAAGGCCCTCACTTCAATAGCTTTTTTGGCAAAGCTAAACTCATCAAAGGCTGTTAAAAAAATTATCCTGGCATTTTCGTGTCGCTGCCTGATAACTGATGCAGCCTCAAGCCCTGTCATTCCGGGCATTGCGATATCTAAAATCGCAATCTGGCAGCCGTTTTCCTCATACAGATCAACTGCCTGAAGGCCATTCTCCGCAAGCGTCACTTCAACCTGATCCGGAAAAAAGCCAAGTATCTTTTTATTTACAACCTGTCTCTCTATTGGCTCGTCATCTGCCACAAGAATTCTATATTTTTCCACTAGTCATCCACTCCATGCATGGGTATGCTTATTGTTACTGTTGTACCTTCGTTCTTTTTACTTTGAATATCAAGGCATCCGCCATCATACATAGCCCTGATTCTCTTATTAATGTTTCCGAGACCGATACCTACTGTTTCATTGCCATCAGCGGCTTCTTCTCCGCTGCAAAGATTCCTCTTTATATCTGAAAGAGTCTCCTCATCCATTCCCGCACCTGTATCAGTAACGTCTATGAGAAGCTTATCCTCTTTTTCTCTTATATAAATGGTCACCTTTCCGCCTTCAACCTTGGGCGAAATACCATGAATTATCGCATTTTCCAAAAGAGGCTGAAATGTGAAGGTAGGAACTATCACTCTGTTTTCATCAACTTCCGAAATAGCTTCAAATTCAACTCTGTAGCCAAATCTCATCTGCTGCAGATACATATAATCCCTTGAAATCTTGAGTTCCTGGGAAAGCAGCGCCTCTTTTGAATGGTTCTTGAGATTATATCTGAAAATCGAACTCAATGCCTCGATCATCTGCTCTGTAGCTTTTGCCCCCTCAAGGTTTGCATTTCCCGCTATAACGTTCAGGGTATTAAAAAGAAAATGCGGATTTATCTGACTCTTTAACAGCTCAAGATTCATTGTCTCAAGCTGCTTTTCTATCTCAAGATTCTCCATTTCCTGGATATGGAGCTGATCCAGCGCATCTTTCTTTTCCTCCATGGTTTTGATGTATTCTCCGGTGGCATATTTCATCTTGTTGAAAGCAGATACCATGTCACCCAGCTCATCCTTGTTATCAACCTCGACATCATCAATAAAAAAGTCGTTAGCCGCAATTTTCCTTGAGGCATTAGCAAGCTTAGTAACAGGAACAATCACGCTTCCGTGAAGGCCTCTGGAAACCTGGAGAATTATAAGGAAAAGCACAATGCTAAGGCCGGCCGCGATAAATGGAACCCTCATGACTACAGGCAAAAGAGCTCTGTAATTCTCGTTTCCTTCCAACATAGTTGAGTCCACAAATCTCTGAGCATATTCAGCAAGATACTGCTGCATTCTGTAGACATCATACAGTTTTTCCACGTAAATCTTCTCTGAGAGATGGTCAGTAACAACCTGATTTCTATAGCTACAATATACCTCATAGGAGGTTCTAAGCGCCTGCAGCTGTGCAAAACGGTTTTCCCCAAGATCAGCATAGGAAAGTGGCACTGCATATATTGCATTTTTCGTCTCATTTACAGCTTCTTCCCAGCTGTCCAGATCCACGCCCTCTGTTCCACGAATAAAGTCATCAAAAGCCTCTGTCTCTTTGCTGATGGCGATCACAATCTCACCGCCCCTGGAATTGTCCTCCATGATAGCGTTAAAGTCTATCATAAAGAGCTTAACTATCCATACATCAAGTAAAAGCGCAACAAAAAGGGCCACAAATACACTGGCCGTAAAGACACGTATTTTATTTTTAATGGTAAATTTTTCCCAGAATAGTCGTATTTTTCCCATGATGTAAAAAAAGAAGCAGCGTTATAGTTATAGAAATAATTATAACGCTGCAATACTTTAAATTCTATCAGTCAGGCTCTTATCTTGTTACAAAGGAAATCATAAAATTCCTCTTTTTCATCTCCAAGTGCTCTGTTTGTAAGCATATACCCATGTCTGTCATCCGACATGATAACTATCATGTTCTTTCTTTTAATAGCATTCGCTATCTTTTTCCACCTGATATCTTCGCTCTTCCCACCGGTTGTCACGCGCATTCCGCTCTCATCGAAAAAAAGCTCCATATCCCTTGGCATATCCTCAAGCTGCTTCACACACATGCCATAGGTGGCCAGCGGCTGCAGCACAGGAAAAAGAACGCACCCAAGAAGCAAAAGCCCTCTCATGATGTCAGATGATGTGCCAAAAAACTTTAGTGTCAGAAGGACCATAGCCAGAGTAAAAATTACATTTACTATTCCAATAATTGACTTGTAGGTTCGACCCATGGCCATTTTCCAAAGGTCAGATGCTTTAACATCGCATTTGTAGCTGTATTTCATAGATAACCGCCTGAAAACAATTTAGTTTTTCCGGAATTATTTCATAAGCAGGTTCGGAAGGAACATACTGATCTCCGGAATGAAGGTAAGCAGCATGAGTACCAAAATCATGCACAGATAAAATGGCAATGTGGCCTTTACTACTCTCTCCATCTTAACTTTACCAACTGCTGAACCGATGAAAAGTACGGCTCCAACAGGAGGTGTCAAAAGTCCGATTCCACAGTTAAGTACAATCATTATACCAAACTGTATAGGGTTAATTCCAATAGATGTGGCAATTGGAAGAAGAATAGGAGTTGCTATCAGGATGATAGGCGCCATATCCATGATACATCCAAGTACCAACAGTATCAGGTTAAGCAAAAGAGCTATAAGCACCGGATTTCTGGTAAGACCTATGATTGCATTTGCTGCAAGATCCGGTACATGAAGTGTTGTAAGGCAGTATCCAAAGATACTCGATGTAGCAATAAGGATCAGCACTATCGAAAGTGTATCAACACACTGTTCAAGTGTCTTCCAAACTCCCTTCCAGTCAAGACCCTTATAGATGAATACACTGACAATAAGGCTGTAAAGAACAGCTATAGCAGCGGATTCTGTGGCTGTAAACACGCCACCTACAACGCCCACAACAACTATAATAACAGCAGCAAGAGCCCAGAAAGAAACTCCAAGCTGCTTTAAAAACTTCTTGAAACTGAACTTATCTCCCTTAGGATAATGGCGCTTTTTTGAAATAAAGTAAGAGCCTACCATAAGGGACGCTGCAAGAAGCGCTCCCGGTATATACCCTGCAAGGAAAAGACTTCCTACTGAAACTCCACCTGCACTCATAGCGTAAATTACCATATTGTGACTAGGAGGAACAAGAAGACCTTCACAGGAAGATGTTATTGTAACCGCGGTTGAAAAATCATCATCATATCCCTGCTCCACCATCATCGGAATAAGGATACTTCCAAGGGATGCTGTATCGGCTGCTGCAGAACCTGAGATACCACCAAAGAAATAGGACGCCACGATATTTACCATGGCCATTCCTCCGGTCATCCATCCAACACAGGCATCTGCCAGATCAATCAGCTTCTCTGAAATACCACCGGTGCCCATGATACATCCCATGGTAATAAAGAAAGGCACCGCCATCAGGCTGAAAGAACTGATTCCCTTTACCATCTGCTGGCATACAGTAGTAAGCGGCAGTCCCTGATACAGAAGACAGAAGATTGATGACAGCGCTACCGCATAAGCAATCTGAAATCTTAAGAAGATCATTACGATAAAACTAATAAGTAATATCGCAATAGCAGTTGAATTGGCAGTCATCACTTATTCTCCTCCTTTACAAAAAATCCCTTGATATGATTGTAGATAGCTTCAAGCTCGAAGATTATCATCGCAAATCCTGCTACCGGAATTGGAAAATACATCCAGAATCTTGAAAGCTTGGGAAGAGAAACATAAACACCTTTGCTGCCGATAGTGGTAGCATATTTCCAACCAACAATAAGCATGACAAAGGCCAATACCATAATAAAAACATCGGATATAAGATCCAATATTTTCAAAAGCTTTTTTGGCAGATAAACGTCAAATGCTGTCATACGAATATGAGCGCCTCTTCTGATGGCCAGAGCCGCAGAAAGCACTGCCATATAAGACATAAGTGTAAGGACTACTTCCTCACTCCATGATGGATCAGGAATAAAAGGAATATATCTTCCAAACACACTCATGCTGGTGATCAGAATATCTGCCACCAGCAAGAGTTTGCATATACACAATACTACTTTATAAGTCACATCGTATATTGGCCTTAGTCTATCTACCGCATTGAAGAAAGAGTTCATACCTTCTTTTCCTTTCTTTGCGGATTAGTTTTACTAAGATTACTTCATATCTACGATCTTCTGGTAATAGTCCTCAAGACCTTTGATATTTGCTTCGATTACAGGCTTAACTGCTTCCTGCCAAGGAGTGATGTCATCAACTTCGATGATTGTAACACCATCAGCCTTAAGCTCAGCAAGAACTTCCTGTTCCTTCTGCTCTGAGATTGAACGGTTGTACTCAGAAGCAACCTTTCCTGCCTCAACAAGTACGTTCTGCTGCTCTGCTGACAACTTGTTCCAAGCCTCGTCAGTGATGATAACCTGGATAGCGCCAAGTGTGTGTCCATCAAGGATCATGTAAGGTGCAACTTCAGGGAATGCATTTGACTTGTAGTTAGCGATTGGCTGCTCAGCACCATCAACAACGCCGGTCTGAAGAGCTGAATAAAGCTCACCAAAGCTTACAACTGTAGGAGATGCGCCAAGTCCTTCAACAAGACCATTCATAATAGGGTCATTTGAAACACGGATCTTTTTGCCCTTGAAGGAATTGATATCTGAAATCTCATAAGATGTGAAGAAATGACGGAAGCCTTCCTCACCATAGAAAAGACCTCTTACACCACTGCCGTTCTCTGAAGGCTCCTGAAGGAATTCCTGTGCAAGATCTGATGTTGCAAAATTCCAGAAGTGCTCACGACTTGTGAAGATATATGGAAGTGAAAGAAGCATTGACTTCTGTCCGCCATAGCT
>JAEEGL011661193.1_pt1 | contig 37798 bp, 30 predicted proteins | sample 9134231 | NCBI WGS metagenome assembly JAEEGL01 (sample SAMN16246548, study PRJNA631951) | gut metagenome | biome: gut microbiome; feature: rumen; material: fiber-attached | host: Bos | place: Iran: Karaj | collected 2018-10 | reverse complement strand
CCCCAAAATGGCGGTAAAATGGTATTTACGCACATCTGTGACACATGGGTGTGACACAATGACATTAAAATATAACCATTTAGAACGCAGAAATCATACCTTTTACTTTAGGTATCGTGTGCCCTCATGGGTGAGACACATTTTTGAAAAAGAATGTATTAGGTATTCTTTAAACACTAACGATTATAATATCGCTATACACTTGGTAAAACGGGAATCTTTCAAGTATGATACCCTTCTCAATGACATAAGGTGGCTGGTGATGGAAATTAGGAACGGAAAACTGCATCTTTCGCAAGACGATATTGAAAATATCATTGCTCAACGAATCAAGGAAATCCAAGATAAACTGGACGAATCGTATTATAAAATTAAAAATGGTGAAATTGCCCCTCATAACCTCCCGATTACCATGCTTGAAGAAAAAGATTATAAGAGCACACCGTTTGACGGTTCATACGAAGAATTTAAGGATGAAGCAGTTATCAGCTTTGTAAAGAAATATGTGATGGCAATGAAAAATAACAAACGTATTCCGCCATCGGTATTTGATTTCTTAAAGCGCACAGTCAAGAAAAATGCCATTGAACCGGATGAAGCCGCCCGTCCCGATTGGTTGGATAAACTGGAAAACGGTATGCAAATGGCAGATGATTATGCCCATAACAGAGCCGAAGCCATCGTTACCGATAATCGCAACTTCTACATTCCGGCTGTGATTGAGCGTTGTTTGAGTTATATTGAGGAAGAACGTGCCGCCAATACGGTTCGTGCGCCGCAAGTCAAAACCAGCTGGCAAACTCTGTTCAAGAAGTTTAAGGAATACAAGCAGCAGATTAAAGGCACCGGTGACCTTACGCTACAGAAGGATTATACTTGCCTTGAAGCCATTTTTGATTTGATTGACAAGAAGTATGTGGAAAATCTGACCGCAAAGGATTGTGATTATATCTCGCAAAAGGTTTATTACATCCCGAAGAACTGGAAAAAGACCGACCTTTATAAGAAAAAGAAACTCAAAAACTGCCTAACGGAAGACATAACGGAAAAGAATATTTCTACGACCACGGTTAAGAAATATTTACGTGCTTTCAAAGAGTTCTTGACGTATGCTCAACGAAAAGGTTATGTAAGTTTAGCCCTCAATGTGCAGTTAGAAATACCGAGCCGAGAAACTCGTGAGAGTTATGACCCGTTCACTAAAGCAGAGTTAAAGAAGATTTTTAATCCGGAGACCTACCCTTACAGACAAGACGAACAATTTGCTTTCCGCTACTTTATTCCGCTGATGGCGTTATTCTCTGGTGCCCGTCTGAACGAATTGTGCCAACTTTACCTTGATGACATCAAGAAAGAAGGCAACATTTATTATATGTTATTCACGGATGAACGCAAAGACCAACATATCAAAAACAAATCGTCCAAGCGCATTGTGCCGATACATCCAAAAGTAATGGAAATGGGATTTGAAGAATACTATATGTCAGTTCGGGCAAAGCGTAAGGAACGGCTATTCTATCAACTCTCCTATTCGGATGCTAACCACTATACCGACAAGATGTCCAAATGGTTTGGCAGATATTTGGATGAACTCGGCATCAAGAGCAAACGGAAAGTGTTCCATAGTTTTAGACATACGGTCAAGCCGGAACTTCGTGATGCCGGTGTCGGTCAAGAATACCAAAATGCGATTTGCGGTTGGGAAGGACAAGATACAGGCGAGCGCACTTATGGTTCAAACTTTAAGATAAATGTGCTTTATAACGAACTCTGCAAATTAAAGTTTCCGTTCTTGGATGAGAATTTGAAGAAAATCAGGGAGCGGCAAATCACCCCTCGCCTTGCGCTGCAATATCGTCTCTATCCGAACGTGGATAGAACTCTGGACTTTGCAAAGAAAAAGAAATAATATCTCTTCTTTGTTGATCAGCACTAAAATAAAAATTTTCTGGCTACATATTGAGATTAATTGTTATTTAAATATTTTGGTTGCAATTTTAGCTAATTCTCTTGAACGCTTATCTACTGCCTCAATGTCCCAGGATTCTGAACTTATCATATTTACAATATGCCGTGGATGATGAGAATAAAATTCTCTCTTTTCTATATATGTTTTTCCTGATAAACTACCATTATCCTCAAATGTTAATAATGTCAAATTTCCTATTCTATTCATGAAATCTGATTCAAATCTTCTATCTTCTATGTGCTCTATTGTTTCATTATCATAATCTATTTTAGTATGAGCATCATAACTTTCTTCAATTTTCGCTAAAATATATCTATCTAATTTTTCATTAGCGAATTGCTTTTTAGTAAATTTAGCAATAAATTCGTCGTCAGGAACATCCAAATCTGAAGAATTCAAGGCTTTTACGATTTCATCAGTAGAAACGTATTCTTGATTAAAAATATTGCAAGCAATTTTATTGTATATAGTTTCCTGCTTATTCGCCTGACCCTGTGATATGTAATTATACCTTATTGTAAGATTTAATAGTGCTTTCAGAACTTTCTTTAAAGAATATCTCTCTGTTTTCATTAATGATAATAAAATCATATAATGTTGTTTTACTTGAGGAATGTAACTTAAAATCTTCAATAATTCTTTTGTTTCCTTATCTTCGTGATTATAGTTTTTTATATTTAGATATAATAGCGATGATTTTTTTAATTCACGTACATATTTAAAGGCTTGCTCGCAATTTATTATAGATGAAGAAATTGTTCGGTATACTCTCTTTGATGGAATTTTAGAATTTCTACTATTCCAATCTAAAGAAATAAAACTAGTTATATCATGATTTCCAATATTTAAAACGATCTTATTTAAATCATCTAACATGCTAGTTTCAAATTTTTCTCCAGCTTTTGATAATAAATGGTTCTTTAATAAATCATAGGCTGTTAATTCAATAGATCTAGAATTGAGCGTTTCAAACAAAAGATAGGCATTTTCATCTTTTGCAACCTGTATGGTTGTAAAAATTAGTTTATTTGTTATATTATTTTTTACAAAATCTAAGATATTTTCAGAATTAGGTGATACTAAATGACGTTTAATCTGTTTATAGTAGTATTTTAGGCACTTATAAATAAATGCATTTGTTTTCAGATCATCAGCTTCTGGTACTTTATTAATGTTTGAATATTGTTGTATATTGCATATATCTGAGAAATAACTTCTATTATTAATATTTAATGAAATCTTATTGTAATATTTTAAATCTTCAGCTTTTTTGCCTATGTATTTATTCATCAAAATGTCAAGACGTTCTTTTATTTCCTTCTGCTTTTGTTCATCTTTTTCTTTATCAGCGCATTCATTAAGCAAATATAAAGAAGCAAGAATGATAAGAGTAATTGTAGTTAATCTTTGTTGACCATCAATAATATTTATTTCCTTTTCTCCCTCTTGTAAAACAAGAATACCTACATAGTGATATATGTTATTTGATATTATATCTTCCCATAACAAATCCCATTCATCATTTAAATTATTCCACGAATAATCCCTCTGATATTTAGGAACCACATACTTTTTACTGTTATCAATAATATCTTCAAATGATAAAGTCGCTGGAGTAAAACTTTCTTTTGCCATTTTTATGTTCTTTCATTATTGAGTATTGAATTATGTGCTAATTCTACATTAAACACTTTGAAAATCAAGCACTAATTAATTTTATTGTTTTACTTTATAATTACATATTATTACCACGCATAATTTATGTGTGCTTTCCATGTCTTAAAAAATGTTAAAGAAGTATCATTATTTAACATTTTCTCGGGAAAGCCCTAAAATACTATAGTTTTGAAGATGGCTAAAATACCCCAAACAAAAAAATGTTAAACTTTGTGCGGATTGAGAGGATTGTTTAACATTTTATATTTGCAATGAAACTTTTTCATGATATTGTGAAGTAAGTGATTTCAAAATTTAAGAGACTAACTATGGCAGGAAAAACAATTCAAATATTTTTACCTAGTGGAGATACTAAAGGGGTAAAAAAAGCATCCATAACGACGGATAAGATCGAAATTCTTCAAATACCAAGGGCATGTCTTTCTGAAAATAATAAATTATTGGCTTTTAATGGAGTTTATATCCTTGTAGATGTCTTACAAGCTGAAAAACCAGAAATATACATTGGGAAAGGTGATGTTAAAAGTAGAACATATTCTCACGATATTAAAAAAGAATTTTGGAATATGGTATTTGCTATTCGACTAAAAGATGAAACTGGATTTAATGATGCTCATAATAGCTACCTTGAATACTATTTCATCAAAAAGGCACATGATGTTAACAGATCTATTATGAATGAAAATAAACAATTGCCAAAATGTCCTAACTTACCAGAAGAAATTCTTTCAGAATTATCATGTTACATCCAGACAATTGAAACACTATTATCAGTGTTAGGATTAAAATGCTTCCAACCTCTTGAAAGTAGTGAAAAAACATCAAAAGATATTTTTGTTTGTTCTGACAAATATGAAAATATAGGCAAAGGTGAATATTCTGAAGAGGGTTTCTTGTTATATAAAGGGGCTATTTGTAAATTAGAATTGCATAAAGGTACAGATAAGTTATCTCAACGAGATGAATTAATTTCATCTGGATTGCTAAAAAAACAAGATAATCACTATGTTTTACAAGAAAATAAACTTTTCTCTTCAGTGTCATCTGCAGCATCTATCGTGCTAGGAAGAAGGGCAAATGGTTGGCTTGAATGGAAAAATAGTGATGGCAAGACTCTTAATGAATTAGAAAGAAAAAATTCTTAAAAACATATGCTTTGCACTGCATCAGAAATTCTTTTTTGCCGATGGTGGGGCGGTTTGTTTTTTACATTGACTCATCTCAAAGGCAAATTTATATATAAAAGCATAGAAATTCATTTGGGAGAAAAAATATGTTGAAGGTTGTTTTATATGTCATCATTTTGGCAGCCATTGTTATCGGCGGAGCAAGTTTTTATCACCTGCGCCGTGTTGCGGCCAAAAATAAAGCCGAAATGGCTAATTTTGATAAAGAAGTCAAGTTAAATGCCGATTTGGGCAAAGTTTTGGTCGTTTATTATTCCCTCACCGGTCATACCAAGGACATCGCCGAGCAGATTTCCGCTAAAATCGGTGCCGATATTTTTGAAATCAAAACAATCGAAACCTATTCTTCGCCGTCAGTTTATATGAAAAGCAAGAAAGAGCTGACGAGCAAAAACTATCCTGAGCTGCAAGGAAGTCTTCCGAATGTGGCTGATTATGATACCATTTTTGTCGGCGGTCCGGTCTGGTGGTATACGATGGCTCCTGCGCTTTATTCTTATTTGAAAGTAACCGATTTCGGCGGTGCTCGTGTAGTTCCGTTCTCTACGCAAGGTAGCAACTTTGGCTCATTCTATAAAGATTTTGCAGATATGGCTCAAAATGCGCAAATCCTGCCGAGCGAAAATTTCAACAACATTGATGAAAAGTATAAAGAGCAAGTTTCAAACAAAATCAATGCTTGGCTGAATAAACTTTCAAAATAAATCCGTTATAATCAATTACCCATTTTCTCTTTCGGATATGTCAACACAAAGGGTTGTTTTCTTTCATCTTCCGGAAGTATCTGATGGTCAAACCAAGACCAGAAAAAGTTTTCCCCGTTTTCAATGCTATATCCGTCTTGATTATGGTCAGCCGTGTCATACGTATCGGCAAAAATCAGCACATCATCAGAGGTTTCTGGCGTTCCCATCGTATCATAACCGATAATAACTCGCCAATGTCCGCCCATAAAAACATTTTCCACCATAATCGGGTGCCCTGATTTTAATTGCTCTTGCACAAAAGCCGCAAACGGCTCATAATCCTCAAGCGGTTGCCAATCATCAAGATTTGTCTTAACATTCCACCCTAAATTACGGAAATAATTTGCAACACCTTTAACACTCGTTCCGGTTTCAAAACTCGCTCCCATTTTTTCTATCAGTTCTTTTTCGGTAACCCCTTTTTTCCCATAATACTGCAAAATGGTTAAAGCCGCCACCGGACCGCATGAATATTCCGTTGTTTGCTGAAAAGTCGGATAATGACTTAAAATTGTTAAGTTTTCATTTGACTTCATCTCAAAAACATCCGGCATAGCAAAGTATGGCGAATTGATATGATTTACGTTTACCGCATCTTCCTGTTTTATACCAAAATTATCTTTTTTAGTGTAAATATCACCATTGCTATCATCAACCGGAAACGCTTGTGCAAAAATTGCACTCAATCCGACTATGCCTAAAAACACTATAAAAACTGCTTTTTTCATCATTTTTACCTCATTTTGAGGTAATATTAGAGCAATTTTGGTTAAAAAAGGCATAAATCAGCCCAAAAATTTTATAGTTTTGATTTTCGTAAATTGCGAAAAATTGATTTTACATCTTCGTTTGGAACATATTTTTTTTCATCATTCCATAAAAATCTATGGCTGAATACTTTTCCACGATGAATGTAGGCAATATTTGTGGAGTTATCGCCGTATGATATTCGGTAGTGAATTAGCGGAAAACCCTTATAAATAAAGCCTTTCTCCCATAAGTCAATTAAATCTCCGAGCGTTATTTTATCAATTTTGTAGGCGTAATACGGGCAAGCAAACGCATTTATCACAAATCCCGTAACGATGAAATTTGCGCCCGGTCTGGTCTTCAATTTGCTCCGATTGGCAAAAATCCACTCAAAATGGCTCAAAATCCATAGTCTGTTTATACTATATTTTGGCATTTTCTACAGCATTTACAAGCATTTGCTCGTTATAATTAAAATATTTTTGAGTTGTTGAAATCTGACTATGATTTGCGAGCCGTTGCACAATGCAAATATTCACCCCAGCGTTGACCAATTTTGAAACAAACAAATGCCGTCCTAAATGGCTTGCGCCCTTGATTCCGAACTTGCTATAAATTGAACTGAACAGCCGGCTGATGCTTACTCGGTTGTATGGTTTGTTGAGTTTCTGCGAAGTAAAGAGATACGTTTCAGGAGTTAGGTTTTCTCCAAACTTCTCCTGTAAATACTTCAAATACTCGGCAAGTTCCTTCTTCATCTGGCTGTTCATTACATACTGGCAACTATGCTTGCCCTTATTCTTATCATTGCTCAAATTGATTATGTCCTTCGGCTTGAGTTCAGAATTGTAGCAGTCTTTCACCTGCAAATAGGCAAAGTTTATACTTCTCATTCCGTTCAGGCTGCAAAGGAACATCATTCTGATTTGCTCGGAATGCTTCATAGATTTAATATAGGTCAAAATGTCTTTAATCTTCTTATCGTCCACAAATTCACTATTCGTCATAGTCGGTCTCCTATAAAAGGCTGCAAGCGAAAGGAAATAAGTCTCGCAGCCTTTCTTGCTAAAATGTTATTTTTCTTTCGGTTTTTCTTCTTTAATCATCGCTTGGTAAAAAACCGTATATCTCGGCTGATGGGTCATCGTGGCTATACCTCCGACCAACTGCCAGCCTTTTTTAATTTTCTCATTGACTGCTTTTATCAAGTCGTCCAAGAAAGCATCGCATATTATATCATACTTAATCATCTTAATATTCCTCCGCATACATAATCGTCAAAACTCGGTTGGTTACTCTTGGATTTGATACATCCGGTGAAAGATACAAAAACTCTTGGTCATAGTAATCAATCTTCCAGAAAATCCGCCTGCCCTTATAGTCAAAGGCACCAAAATCGTGCTCATTGTAAGGGTCATTATTCTCGTCAAAAGCTTCAAAATTGCGCACTTTGGTTATGATTTCCTTGAGGTCTTCCGGTGTATTAGAGCGAATGCCCTGCGTTAAGACCAGCGTGCCTTGTGATAAGTTCTTGCGAAAGTAATCGTTTCGGTCGGCAACTTTATTATTCATTGTTACCTCCCATATAAGTGCTGAAAATCTTATGGAACTCATCTTCGGTCAGGTCATCAACGGGCTTTAAGAACAACATTAATGTTTCATCGTTAAACGCCTGATTTTCTTTGGCCAAATCATAGGCGGTCTTGCCGGCATTGTTTTTGATAGATGTGTCGGAGTTCTCCGCCAAGTTACGGATAAGGTCTTTGCGCATCATTGCCTGCGGATGGCGAACGGCATCCATTAGCGGGGTACACCCGTCATTATCCTGCGCATCCGGATTAGCACCGGCGTCAATCAAAAGTTCCAAACAATCATAGTTAGCCCGATGCTGCGCCATAATATGCAGCGGGGTTTCGCCATCTTTGTTTTTGCCGTTGATGTTGGCGCCGTGCTCTAAAAACAACTTAATCACTTCCGGTTCATAGAATGCTCGGCAAGCCCGTAAGAAAGGCGTCCAGCCCTGATGATTATACGGAAGGTTCGGTTTTGCACCTTTTCTCAAGGCGGCCTCTACGGCCTCAATATCGCAGTTAAAAACGGCTGTTTTAAGTTCTTCAAGTAATTCGTGAGACGGACTCACTTTGATATCATTTTCCATTTTAGTCTCCTTTTAGTCCGCTTAAAGTGGGACAAGTTGGTTTATAAATTCACTTTTGGTAGAAATGCCTTAATGGCACTTCCTGTTTACGATTTGATTTAAACATGCCCGAATCCACATGTCAAGTACTTTTTTAATAAAAAAATACACATAAGTCCATGATTCTACATGATTTTCTTTTAAATTCAATGAGATAAATCGTGAAAAAATTTTTTATTAAGGCCAAGTAAATTTAATACTACTCTTTATTTGTATTTTCTTTATGGGTACGAGTAGTCCAACTATCAACTATATTTTTTAACCAGTCCAAGAGTTTTAAGGCATCTTCTTGACCTAATTTTTTAGCGGCACATATCAACCCAACAATTTCCATTGAGCATATAAAAATTGTAAAAACGCTATTACTTATACGTTCCATAACAATACAATCTATTAACCCGAGTATTATAAATATGCTCCAAAATAATATTTCATTTTTACTATCTATAGCCTTAGTTAATTTATCCTGTAATATTTCAATTTGTTTTGCTGTGAGTTCTTGATACTCATCTTCATTCTTAATATTGCTATTAAGAATTTCAGATAGATTATTCATCCTTTCAATTTGAATGATATTTGAATTTTTCTTAGTTTGTTGCTTCATTAGATGACTTCACTTTCCAAATATCTTCATATTCTTTCTGCATTGCAGCTTCGGAAATATATAAATTTTTTGCACCTGGAACATAAACTTTTGCCCAGGCGGAACCATCTCTATGTGTTAAATTAACCAACTGATAGGCCTTTAATTCTGATAATAAATTTGATACTGATTCCACAAACTGCGTTTCTTCTTCAGAACATTCTCCTGTAATTTTAGGAAATGCCCACTCTTCTACTGGTTTATTACCAAACATCTTAAATCTATGGTATATGTCTGGAATAACAGGACCGTAATCCCACGCTTCAAAATTTCCCCTAAAGAGATGATGTTTATATATACCAAGATGAAGAACTTGTGCTATATAAAGCATTTTCTGAAGTTCTAAATTTGATACTTGCCAATTTCTTGCTTTACATAAACTTTTTGCTACTGCAAATACATTACACATTTTATCCCCTTTTTGTGTGAGGGTATATGATGTGTATCTAAATGTCAATATTATTATTTTTCCATAAATATCTTTATGAGTCATTAAGGAACAAATATGAAAGTGTTGATTGAGACAATTAAGAACCGCAAGGGCTATAAATTCTTTGAGAGTAAGGAAGAAATGGATGCCTATTTGGGCAGACATTGCGGTGATATAGCCAGCTATGAGATTTTACAGGAAGACGATGTTGCCTCCACGAACGATATTTTGCGTGGTCTAGCCGAAGAATGTGAAGTTCTCCATAAAAAACTGTTTTATATCTACAGACAGCAGGAAAAGCTCAAGAAATCCAAACAATACCAACAATTGATATATGCAGCAGGCAGAATTTACGATGCCTGCGGTGCCATCAGAAGCTGTATAAAGTAAAGTTATTCCTTTTTCTCTAAATAATCTCTATTAATACGTTTTTTGCCATCAGAAAACTGTACTTCAACTGTATCATCAAATATATTTACAACTTTACCTTCTCCGAAATGTTCCGAACGCACAATATCCCCAATTTTTAATATAACATTTTCATTTTCTAAGCTTACCCAAAATGTCTGATTTATATTATTATCAATATTTGGAAATAAGACACTCCGTAAATCTAAATAATGTGTACCGGTAAAGTACAGAGTATGTGGTTCATTATGAATAGAGAAATTAAGTTCAACAAATTTTTCTCCTTTAATATACCGTCTCTCTGCAATTCTATTACGGATATATTCAGCCATCTTCTCATCTTTACGCACCCATTCATCATATTCTGCTGCACAATTAGGGCATAGTGCCAAATACTGACGTTTTTCTTCCTTACTCATATTGCTAAAAATCTGTGTCGTTTCAAAATAGTATTGTCCATCTTTTTTCTTAAATGGAAGTTCTTGTTGGCACATTTGACAGATCATTTCACCGTCTTCTTTATTTGTATATTCTTCCACCAAATATTGTCGCGCATCTCTTCTAACCTGAGTATCAGATACCCTTACCGATCGTTCTTTTGTTTCATAAACTTGTTCCGATGCATTTTCGTATTCATCAGAAACCTTTACTTGCCGTCTTTCTGGATTTTTAGATGCTGATTCTGGAAGTGGTTTATTACCTTTTTCTTGCCTACGTTGAATAAAATTTCTCACTTCTTCATTTGTTACGCCGGCTTCTTTCATTTCATCTCTTAGTTTTTTTAGTTCCTCAACTTCATGAGCATTTTCAAAACCTACTGATTTAGCAACTTGATCTTTTCTTTGTTGTTCTTCTCTCTGTTGTTGAGTGTTTTTACCAAACCCTATTGCTTTTAATATAGGATGTTCGTAATATTCAGCAGGCCTTTTCCAGTTTTCATTTATTGGTAAATCATCGAAAGTCATATCTTCCGGCTTTTGCAAATATCCATTTCTATCTAATATCCACGCGCTTTTTGATAAGGTATAAACATATTGCATAGGCATAAATTCCCGATCATATCGACGATTTCTTCTATAACAAGCCTCTCTTGCTAACCAGTCAGGAAAACTTAATATGGAAAGCCAAATTAATTTGGATAATTTTGGATTATGACGAACATTATCAATTATTTCCTGAAGACTAGAAATATCATAGTCTTCAGTTTCACTAGATAAATCTGTATACCAATACGAAGCATATTTCTTCTGAGGATTATCTTTGCATGGAATATACCATAGTTGTTTACGCACCCCTATAGAATTTATCATATCAATAAATTCATTGACTTGCTTACCACTTAGTTTCTCTTTATACTTGATATTAATCTCTGATAAACCTAGAATATCTTTTGCCTCTTTCATCAAATCATTATCATTTCCATAGCGCATATCAGAATACGTCCTATCAACAGAAACATACCTATTATCAGTAGTTAATATAAAGGACATTTCTTCCAGTTTGTTTTGAATCTCAAAATAACCCATTGTATAGTTAGATCTATTTTTATAATATTGTAGCAGAAACTTAATATCTTCAATATGTTTTGATATTGAAATATCATTTGTTGTTAAATCATTTTGAGAATATTTTGTTCTTAACCTCTCAAATTCTTCTTGATCTAATGTTTCTATAGAAAATTCCTCGATTCCAAAATAATCTTTGAAAAGTTCTAAAATCTTATTTTTTTGTTGGGATACACCAAAAGATTTATTGTCAATAAAATGATAATTATTAAGCAATTCTTTATGCCATCCATTTTCTGGTTGAATGAATAGATTGTCATTTAAAGTATACATATTTCCATCAGTACAGCGGAATATTGAAAAATAATTAAATGCCCAACATGAAACATTTTCGTTATTTTCAAAATATTGTAGCAACATTCTATATAATCTTGCTAGGCTGGTAAAATCTTTTTGTTCTACTATGCTTTTCCACACTCGTATTTGTTCACCATTCTGCCATCCGTTATCAAACCACTCATAAAATTCTTCAACTCCAAATTCATTTAAGTCCAAATCTTGTAGAAATAAATCAGCAGGTGAATTTTGTAAAGTATTTCTAACCCATAAAGGTGGTTCCGAAACATATTTACATTTGTCATCCTCGGCTTCAAGCATTTCATTTAATTCTTTATCACTAATAAATTCCGCTATATGAGGGCCATTTGTATACATTGATGAGCCTTTATATAATTCACTTGCAGGGCGAAATTCTCCAGACATTGTAGGAGTAAAATCCTTATCATTAAAAAGATCTACAAGTTTTTTATGAAACACTTTATACATTTCGGATAATTGATCTTTCGAATTTGGCAAAACTCCCAAAAAATCCGTCGTTAAATAACCATTATCACGTAAGTATTCCATCGTTTCTATTTGTAAATCGGCTATTTGCGATAGAATTTCTTCATTTATTTCAGAATCAGATACTAATTTATCTCGTGCTTGCGTAAGTTCAAAAAGGGCATTGATAAGATAATGTAATTTGGCATATTCATTTTTAACCTTAAAGAATGTATATACATTACAATTATCATCTTCTCTTATGATTGTTTTATCTTTTTCTAAACTCAGTTTATATGCTAGGGATATAGGTAAAATATTATCTTTTTGCCTTTCTTTGTCATAATATTGCGCTTTTCCATCGAAACGTAAGTATTTAACAATTAATTCACCATCCTTAAATATTGAAAAAGTATGTCCATCCTGTTCTTTTTCTACGCAATATGTATTGTTTTCGATTTCCCATTCTAATTTTTTTATTCGATTCAAAAACAATAAGGTCTCCGGTTTTATATCATTTAGACCTTTTTTTATTTCTTCGTAAGCTTTTGATGCTGATTTATTTCTATAATTGAATGGTAATATAAAAAGAGTGGAAGAAGCATCAAAATGTTCTTTTGCTGGTATTCTTTCTGGCACAAAAAAATCTTTTATCTTAAAATTATAATCTCTAGAATATATTTCTGGCTCATCTGTATAACCATATACCGACTTAAAACCTATACCAAATTTACCTATTTTTGTTCCCGTATCTTCTTTCTTAGTAGAATTGCCCCAACCGGTAATTCCCTTAATATCGTCTAAAGTGAATATTTCTGTTCCATTGTGTTTGAATTCTAGCGAGTTTTCGTTTAACTTAAAATACACACAAGTAGCATTTGCATCTTCAGCATTTTGTAACAGTTCATAAATAAAATGCGTTCTGTCATCATATATTTTAGTAAAAGAATCTCGAAATCCTTTATCCTTTCGGGCTGCCTTATCAAACTTTGTAGTAGCTTCCATAAAATAATGTAAATCATCAAAGTCTGTTATTTCATCCAGAAACTGACTTAATTGTTCCTCTGAGGAATTCAGTATCTTATTAACAATTATCGACTGTTTATTTTCCATAGTTCGTGTCCTTATTGTTCATGGATAATTTTGATAACACCTGATAATATCTGTTTTGGCAGAATATCTGCTTTTTCTGATTGTTGTTTTAATTTTGCTATTTTCTCTTGCTTTTCCTTTTCAATCTTCGCAATCATGATTGGCCGTATATCCGGCAAATTATTCCTCGCTGCTACATTTTTACGCGCATCAGCCGAAATTGTAAGGCTGTTTATTTGGTAATCAACCTGCTGATGAACCTTTTGTTTATAGGTTTCAACTTCACTGTTCCAGAGTTGATGCAATGTACTTTTTAATCTTTCATAATCGCTTTGTTGCTCGTTATATTGCTCCAATTCAGCACCTGTTTCCAAATATGTCAGCAGGTTTTGCTCAATAACTTCGTTGTCACAGATTGGTTTAAGTTTGATGGTTGGAGAATTACCGGCATATTCCCAAGAATAAATCATAAACGGATATTCGCCTGCCGGAACATCATTGTCTATAACTTGCAACGCCGTCTTTATCGGCATTTGAGCGTGAAAATGTCTTGCTGCAGCGGTAACAAGCGGATGTAAAGGCATAATAAATTGCATTTTATTATCCCTGCTTGCTTGTTCAATATCAAAAGTTACTCCGCAAAACTGTTCTGCGCCCTTCAAGTACTTTTCCCAATCTTTATATATCCGTCCTTTTTTCATCGGAAGTTGCAAGTAATCTTCAAATAATGTTTTTCTCGCATCTTCCGAAAGTCTCAAAGTCCTCTTATCACCGATACCCATAAAAGTTGCGCCAACTTTATCTTTGAGGTAAGAAGAAACCAAGTGTTCCAAAGCCAATGGAGATACCCAGTAGTTTTCAAAGCTTTCAAACTCTTCCATTGCAGATAATCTGCTAGGAACGCTAAATAAAGCAACTTGCTGTTCTTCAAGCTCTCTCTGTTGCATTATATTTCGGTAATTATTTTCACTAATTTTCTCAAGTTTCAATTGTTTCTGTTCGTCTGTTAATGTTGTATTTGCATAAACTTTACGAATTTCAGTATGAATATCACCCAAAATTTCATCACAATCACCGATACTTTGTTCAAATATCTTAATACGGCTTAAACACCGATCGTAAATATGCGCATCAATAGTATTATTAACAATCATATTATAAATGGCAACAGCTTCACTTTTCTGACCAAAACGATCAATTCTACCAATTCTTTGCTCAATTTTCATCGGGTTCCAAGGCAAATCATAGTTAATCATTGTATCGCAGAACTGATAGTCTAAGCCTTCACATCCAACTTCTGAGAACAATAAAACATCAAATGCATCTTCTTCATTACTGTCTTTTTCAAATCTTTTCCTTATCGCAAGACGCTCTTCATCATCAATTCCGCCATGAATTAATCCGACCCTAATGTTTCTTTCTTGTAAGCGTCTGTAAAGGTATTCCAGAGTGTGTCGGAACGTACTGAACACGATTACCTTTTTATTCTCCATCGTTTGTTTTTCATTTATAACACCAAAGAACGCCTCAAATTTAGGATCAACATCGCTTAAATCTTGTGCTTTCTCAACCAATCTATCAATTTTAGCTTTGTATTTTTGCAAAACTTTATCATCAAAACTAATTGATACACCATCGATATCTATATCCTCATCATCTTCATAGTCCCACAATGTAATAGTTTTAGATAATATATCTTTCATTGACGGAACCAAACCATGAATACAGCTTGCTGCTTGTCTTTCTAATGTTGTCATTACAAAATTTACATTATCAATACCGGCAAAGGTTTGTAAAATATCCGCTTTTAAGCTTCTTAATTCGTTAAAGATATTTCGTTCTTCAGCTGTAAATTCGGAACGAACGGTTTCCGGTTTTCTTATACAAAAGTCCGAAGATATCTGCTTTCGTAATGTTCGATTAATCAAACTGTCAAAAGTGTGCAATTTAGATATGGCATCGGAAAGTTCTACTATTTTTTCCTTTGAAGTATCATTTTTCCGTAAATCATCCAAGATTTCCTTAAAATCAGGCCGATTAACAATAAACCTTCCGCCTTCCGTATTATTTGCTGCGAATTCCAAGTTTTCTATTGCTTTTCCGTATTCTTTCCGGTGAACGCATTGAATCGCTTCTGTAATATATCTGTTTGGCGTATGCATTACATCAAAGGTATCTTCATCAACAATTAAATCTGGGCGCAAAAGGTTCAATAAAGAATATAAATCCTGATTACCTAATTGGATCGGTGTTGCTGTTAAGAACACTACAGCTTCTGCAGCATCACAGAATTTCTTTACGACCTGGTGTCTGATAGCTGATTGATTTCTGATATGATGTGCTTCATCCACAATAACTAGGTCAAATTTAGGAAAAGGATTTAATTTTTCCAATTGTTTTAAACATTTATCGTCACATACCGAATATGGCATAATTATCTTTTGATGCTTATCAGGCCATTCTCCTTCAAGATCGCATTCGTTGATACAATGACGCAGAGTATTGGCATCAATAGCCTCAAAATCCTCATCAAACCTTTTCATTTCTTGTTCCCATTTCTTTTCGGTAACAAGAGGTTTTGGGCAAATAATCAATACTGATTTGACATCATTACGAATTTGTAATTCCCTTAATATTAAACCGGCTTCTATCGTTTTACCAATACCAACACTATCTGCAATTAAAAGCCGTGGCTGGTCTGACTTAATTATTTTCATAACCGGCTTAAATTGGTATGGAATCAGATTAATTCTTGCAGCGTTCAATGAATATAAGCTGGATGTCGTCGGATGTCTTATAACGTATGAAGACAGATAATTACGAACATATGACAGAGGTATAAACGGAGTTTCTTCCTTTGTTTGTTTTGTTATTTGTTCACGGTAAAATGACTTTATTTCACCATTGATAAAAACAGAATATTCGTTACCATTAATGCCTAAAACAACACCTCGTTGATCTTGTAAAGCATTTACACTGACTATATCTTTAATATGAATCTCACCAGGATCATTAGCATATGGAATTATTACAGAGGTTGCTTTTTGTTCAATTTCTTTTTCATCTGTTGGTTCTATCAGATTAGTTAGTTCCTTTTGGAGTTTTTCAGCGATATTCAATGTTTTCAATAAAGAGTATAATGTCGAAATATCATTATTTTTCGCTTTAATAGAAATATGAGAATCCGGATGTGCATATTTATTTCTTATAATTTGAAGCGACTTAATGTATGATCTGATTTCCGGTTTAAGATTATACCTAAAACTCAAGTCATACCAATTTTTATCAAAAATCCGCAAAATACAAGTTAAATCCAGCTGTTGCAACTGCGTTTTATGATTTTGTTCAATCATTGCATTTTGCTGATAAGACAGCTTAGGCAAAACCATTTTATTCCAATAGTCTTCGCTCAATCTCTGCAGTTTTACCTCTAACCAAGAAGCTAATTCCATCTTAGCTTCTAATAATGCATTTTGCACTTGCCCCAAATTACTTTCCATACCACAAAGCCTTTTTATTTGTTTTCATTGTTGCTATAGTATATAAAAAAAATCTCACTTGCAATCATATTGAACAATAATTCATCACTTTATTAAGAGCGTTTTTTTAATATTCATCTCTCTCATACAGCTTTTCAAAGAAAAAGCCCAAAGCGTCTTCATCTGTAATGATTTTGCGGGCAAGGCGTATCTTTTGCGATTTGGTTATATTATCAATACATAAAACCATAGCGGACATCCAATAATCATCGGAATTATTGAGATATTGGAAAAATAGGCGCATATCAATCACATTTTTTTGTTTTAGGGCTTTATCTAGTTTAGTTTCTCGTCGTAATGCCGTATTTTTCTTGGTTCTTACCATAAAATCCTCCTAAAACACATCGAAATCATCATCTACATCTTGCAAAGACAGGCACATTTCTTCAAATTCTCTATCTTCCTCTCCGGTGCTTACCGGAGCGTTGCTGACACACTTCCAGATAACGTAACCGATAAGCAATAAAACTAAAATTCCCATTTCAACCTCCCTTTCTTTCATCCTACACATGTTATTTTTTGATTGCAAGAGCGCCTAAAGTCAGAAATGCCACGATTTGACATTGAATAAGGTGAAAAGGTTAAAATTAATGCCACAATCTGACACTATCTTTACTTTTTATAAACAGCGATATTATATGATGATTAAAAATGGAGGTTTGATATGTTTTACCAAAAGACGCAGAAGTTATTAGAGATGTCACTATGGATGCAAAATGCCGAAAATGGCGTGTCTATTGCCGATATTATGCAGAAATTCAAGGTTTCCAAGCGCACCGCTATTCGTATGAAAGATATGGTCAAGGAACAGTTTCCGCAAATTAAAGAGATTAACGGAGCCCACAACACCAAACGTTGGTATATTCCGCAGGGCTCGCTCGGGCAATATGTCGGCTTTTCGCTGACTGAAATCAATGCGTTGCAAAATGCTATCAAACTCATGAAAACCAAGATGCCGGAAGATGTAGCGGCGATTGAAACGGTTATGCATAAAATCAAGGCCTCTATGAGCAGCGAGGCGCTTAACCGGATTGAGCCGGATGCCGAGGCGTTGCTTGAAGCCGAGGGTTATGCTTTGCGCCCGGGGCCGAAAATCAAAATTGACGATAAGTTTATGCAAAAGCTCCGTCATGCCGTAATTGCCTGCAAAGTCATCAAAATCAAGTATCAGTCCAAGACCAAAAATGAATGGCGCACGGTGTATCCATATGGTTTTCTTTACGGCAACAAGCATTACCTGATTGCGTGGCATACCAAAAAGAAAGCGATGTGCCACTTTGACTTGAATAACATCCAAGATATACAGATATTGGACGAGTATTTTGTGCGCGATGCGTCGTTCTCGCTCGAAGAGTTCAGCAGGCAATCTTTTGGAGTATATCAAGAAGAACCGTTTGATGTGGAATGGCTGTTTGATGCGGAGGTCGCGCCGGAAGCCGCCAAATACATTTTCCACCCGACACAAGAAATGATTGAAAATCCCGATGGCACGCTGACGGTTAAATTCCGCGCCGGCGGGGCAAGAGAAATGGATTGGCACCTTTATACTTGGGGTAAACATGTCAAAGTCATTCAGCCAAAAGATTTCAACAAGCGCAAAGTGTGGAAAGATTAAGATACGATAAAGTATATCATACTGTTGTTGTTTTATTTGACTATTTCCTCAATTATCTCTCCGGCAACGGGCACAGCATTCCATCCGGCTGTATTATATCCGAAAGTTTCTTTGCTGGCCTTCGGATCATCCAACATAACCAAAATTGCATATTCAATACCATTATGCTCAAAATTGCCGACAAATGTCGTGATTGTATTATTCTGATCATATTTTCCCGTCGTTGCATCAAATTTATCAGACGAACCGGTTTTACCCATCAGCACATACTTATCAGAATTTGCTCTTCTTGCCGTTCCGTCAGTTACAACGCTTCTCAAATATTTGTGCATATAATCGGAATTTTCTTTAGAGATAACCCGCGTTTCTGTTTTACCGTTAATTTTTTCAAAGCTCGGCTCGTGATACGTTCCGCCATTGATAATCGTAGCGTGTGCGGTAATTATATGCAAAGGTGTATCAAATACTCCATAGCCATAAGAAAGTGTAGTTATATATTTTTTATTGTTTATCCATTCCTCTTTACGCAAAAAAGTTGGGGTGGCACTTTTGATATCATATGAACTGATTGGTGATAACAGCCCTAATTTATCAAAAAAGTTATATTGATATTCTCCGCCGACTTTGTTTGCTATTTTTGCCACACCGATATTTGAAGACTCAACCAAAATCTTTTCCGGAGTTATCAAGCTATGCGAGCCATGAGGATCTGTAACTCGTAGCCCATCAACGACAAATGGTTTAGAAGTATCTATTTTATCGCTATCCTTAACTTTTCCGCTTTCCAAGCCCATAGCAATATTGAACGTCTTAAACACCGAACCGGCTTCATACAATACTTTGTCAGCCGGTCTAGATTTATCTGTCGAATAAGAGGCAACAATTGTTGAATCTTTCGCATCCATCAAAATTAAATAACCATTTTGCGCCTGAAACTTTTCGACGCCCTTATCTAAAGCATTCATAACGGCGGCGCATTTGCCAGCAGAAATCATTTTCTTATTGCAGTAAGATGAAATATTCGGCGAAAAAAGGTTCGTAATATGGCTACAAGCGACAGTTCCGCACAATCCCGCCAAAACAACAGCATATATAAAAGTGTTCTCAAATCTTTTCTGCATTTTAGTCTCCTTTTATGGTGTGGTTATTTTGAAATTAAACTCTGTAGATGTTCTTTTAATTCTTCTGGGTTATCATTTGGATTTATTTGAGGATATACAAATTTCAAAATATCTTTGTAGTATCCCTCTAGTTTTTTGTTACATTGTAGGCATTTTGGACATTCTTTATAATGATCTCCAGCGCACCCGACAAACCATTGTCCTTTTTTTGAACTATATCTAATAACACGTTGAATTCCTTCAGAACATTTGTCATTATTAAAATAAATTGCATTATTATGAATATTCACCGAGCAACTACAATTTTTATTGCTACAACTTATCCAATCTTTCTTAGATTTATCCTTTGATGATAAAATACCATTTTGACACAGTGGACATAGCTGTTGTCCTGTTTTTTTACAATATTCTTCCAACGTATCATTGATTACTTGTATACCTTGTTTTAATTCTTTTTCTTCATAAAATGGTGTCGGTTTTTCTTCTGAAATGAGCCAATAGCATTGCTTTCTGCACCTTGTTAATGCTACATAAAGCATTCTTCTTTCTTCAGCGAAAGGATAGGTGTCCGCACAGTCTTTGTTTATTTCAGAACGATTTAATAGAGGTTTAACGATATAATCGTCAGGTAAAGCGCATGGAAATGAGTTTTTCCCTTCTTCGTCGAATAACCCATCTAAAAATATTGTGTAATCCCATTCAAGACCTTTTGCCTTATGTATTGTCGTAAAATCAAAATTTTCTCCCTGATAGCATATTTTATACGTTGTATCTTTTTGATCTTCATCAATATAGTGAATTTCATCTTCAGTTTTTTTACTTATGTAATACTTATTTGGTGTTGTTATATTATATCTTCCGATAATACATACCGTTTCATTATCTTTTTTCTTTGTTAAAATATCATCTAATGCTCTTGCTAAAGCATTACTTATATTATCGCATCCCCGAACATTGTCTGTATCCTTTTTGTTCTGATGATAGAGTACAGCTTTTATAGGATATTCATCATCACCAGGATATGAACTCAATGTTTTAGAAATCTGCACTTTATTTTTTTCAATGAATTTCTGAGTAACATTTAATAACTGCTGAGGATTTCGATATGTTTGAGTAAGGTATAATTCTTGGGCATCATCGAAAAAATTTTTAAACTCTGTAAATAAAGCAATATTACTACCGCTAAATCCATAAATTGATTGCCAATCATCCCCAACCGCTAAAACTTTAGCGTCGTTAGCCTTTTTTAATGCTTTTATGAATTCATAGCGCATATTTGTAATATCTTGATATTCATCTACCAAAATATAGTCATATTTGTTGTTATCCGAAATTTGATTTACCTCTATAATATTAATTGCCTTAGCAATCATATCGTTAAAATCCACGCTATGAGCTTTGCTTAAAGCTTTTTGGTAAAGATCATATACATTAGAAATAATTAAAAAGATACTCTGAAAATCCATAATTTTCGTTATTGGAACATCTTGTGAAACTTCATTTTTCCAACTTGGTATATCTTTGTATCTATTTTGAGCCTTAAATAAACTGATTGCTCGTTCAACACGGTCTATAAGCCTTTGATATTTTTGCATTTTCAATAATTTATCTAAATATTCACGAATGACCTTATCACTTATCGGATTTAGTTGAATACCTTTTTCTTCAAGTATCTTCTTTAACTCGTCTAACAATGTACCATTGTGCAACATATCAGAAGTTGTATATTTGATATCATATTTTTTTATTTTTTCTTCCATTTGTTGCAAATATTTTTCTTCTTCGCTACACCAAGAAGCGTGTTTATTACCTTGTTCATCAGTGGTTACTCCAAAATGTTCGAGCCATACTTCTTTTTCGCCACTTTTGATATGGAAATCAGGTCTATATTGTTTATTTGCTCCTAAGTCTTCTCCTTTTCCATGATATACGTCTTCATATTTATAATCTATACCATTCATAAAAAGGAAATTTGCTATTTTTACCTCTGCTAGACTTTTTACATGCTCACCTTTGATGGATGTATCTCGTTCTTCAAAATATTCAATTTCAGATTTTAAAGTGGGAAAAGATTGTGTTTCATAGTCTCTAATTGCACATTTCTCAATTACATCAACAATGTTTGAAGTTGTATCGGTAACATCCTTTTTATTTTCAGTAGTATAAGCTATAAATTTCAAAAATAGTTTCTTTATATTCTCAAATATATTATTTGTATTCTCAATTTTTATTATTTTTTCTTCATCTTTGTCTTTGATTTTAATTTGTACCGTATTTTTTTGGTTAGAATCTAAAATATTTCTTAAAATATAACCTATCGTAATGTTGTCATAATATCTTTCTCCCGTAATTTCACATCCTAAACTATGAAAAGTTCTGGCTTTTACTCCTGTATTTAGTATTCCCAATTTTTCATTTAAATCTTCAACAGTTTTTTTCGTATATGATAAAACCAAAATTTTTTTAGGATCAACACCTTTATGGATTAAATAATTAATTTTTCCCAAAACTGTTCTTGTTTTGCCACATCCTGCACCGGCAATAACCAGAGAATTATCTTCATCCGTTATAACAGCTTTTTTTTGCTCGTCATTGAGTTCATAACTCTTTTGTTCAAATATATCTTTGTATTTGTCGCATTCAGCTTCATAAAACTTGTGATTATGCTTTTCAATTAAGTCATCTAAAGAAGCTTTATATATAATTGATTCGTGCTTTTCAAACAACTTTTTTGTTTCTGCAATAGAAATATAACCTTTTGAATCTACTTCTTTTTGTAATTTATCTTTTTCAGCTTGTAATTTCTTTTCAGCAATGTGCTTGTTATGTTCATCTACAAAGTCCTCTACTATCGCTTGATCATATTCATCTAGATTGTTTTCTTTGATAAAGGTTATAATCGTAGAGGTAGTTATAGATTCCATACTTAGAAGTTCTTTAAGTTTATTATATAAAAGTTCGCCACACAGATAGTTTCCTTCCTCACAGATGCTTAAAATACCCTTTTGAGTATATTCCTTAAATCTTACATTATAAAAAATATCATTACCATGCTTTGTTACACCCAAAATGCTACCTATTCCAAATTTTCCATGATATACCACATCTCCAATTTTGAATTTCATATCCAACCCCGTTTCAAACAAACTACTAACAGAAAATCCCCTTTGAAAAAAGCGTAACAAAAGAAATTTTCAAATTCAAGGATTTTGTTATGTTTTATAACTTTTGAATAACGATTGCAATAGATAAGCACCAAGCAAATGTCACATTGTGACACTGCCTTAAAAATACTATAAACCCGCCACGTTTCCATGGCGGGTAAGGAGTAATCAGAATTCTCTCAAATGGCTAGTCACAACATGGATATGGTTGTTTTGGACGGTGAGCCTAGGCTTATTTGCATTGCCCCGTGGTTGATAAGCAATTCGGCAATCTCGGTTTGGTGCTCGTATAATGCGATGCAGAGAGCCGTTTCTCCGTAATGATTTACCCAGTTGATGTCTATTCCTTGGTTGATTAAAAACTCAATAATGTGTAATTTGGCTGACAGAGGCATATTTTCGTTACGTATCAGCAACATAAGCGCATTTTCGTTTAAGAGGTCGGTTCGGTTCAATTCAGCCCCTTTTTCAAGCAAATACTTAATGCCTTTAATGTCATTAGCCCTCTCGCAGCATATTAAATATAGGGTTTTACGAGTTGACTCAAACGGACTTTCCAACTTACAATCAGGGTGTTTAGCAAAATATCTTTTAATGGATTCAATCGTCAGTAGCGGCACATCTTTCATATCTTTAAGCGTAATATCACGCAATTCGGCACTTTTCGCCAGTTCGTTGTATTCATCCAAAAGTTGGTAAGAGCGTTCTATTTTTTTCTTTAATTCAGTATCTTTATCTTTCATAGCATATTCCTTGTAATTGTATTGTTAAATTTCCTTTCACAAGAATATTTATTGAATAAATTGGCACGATATTGGTTATGATAATTTGAAAGATAAATATTTGTGTAGCAGATTCCTGCTCGATTGTTTCAAAATAAATTTCATCACAAGTGCTACCGCCCAATCGGTAGCATTTTTGTTATAATAATCCATATTTGAGTTGATTTTTTTAACCTACCGGTATTATCATAACCCTAGTTTTTGTTTCTTAATGAGGTCAAAATGAAACGTCTTTTAATGTTATTATCGCTGATTGTATCGGGTTGTTCACAAAATTCACCGATGAATATGCCTTTATTTCAAAGTAATACAGAACATAATGAGGATTGTCTGAATATGCGACGGTTCAAGGTGCTACAAGTTCTTGAATTTAACCACGCATTAGCTTATGAGTGCAATGGAGGAGAATTATGCGTATTAAACCCAATTGTCCTATTAACTCCTATGCGTGGAGTTGATTATTACGACGATATGATGGTTACTGTTCCTGCAGACAAATGTGCTGTTCAATACGGAACTTACAAATATGAAACAAAGAAAAAAATTGTTAAGACCGTTCCTAGAATTGCTTTCGAATATGAATATAGCGCAAGTTCTGAAGAAGAGCTTGCTAAGCGCTTTTACGAAAGTATGGATGATTTGCGTTATGAATGTAAATTGTCATTAACTGAAGAGAAAAAGTATAATACTAAAGCCAATATGAAAAAATGCGATTGCTCCGTTGATTACTTAACAGAAGCTGCTGTTTCTATAAAATCCGGAAAAGAACCGGAACCAGATATGAAGAAGAAAATGGAAAAGAAATGCGGTCGTGTCCCAGGTGGATTTTGGGATTAATAGCTTTATTTAATCTTAAAATGCTACCGGACCTCCGGTAGCATTTTTGTTACCAACTCCCCACGGAAACCCCATCCCCATCGAATTTCCATTTTCCATTTGATTTTTTTATCCGTTAATCTGGCCTTCGGATTTTATACGAGTCATGCGTTGTCAATATTATTTTCTCCATAAATTGCAAATTTAAATTTTGCTTTAAATGGAGCCAATCTGTTATCCTTAATCTATCAGGAAATTACTTTGGCTTTCTAGTTCACATCCGAAGGAAAAAGTTATAGTAATATATCTATTTTCTTTATATTTTAATTATAATATAGGGGCAAAAAATCGCCTTATAAGCCAGGTTTCATCGTGGTTTCAAATTTTTCAAGGCGGATATAGATGCCACGATAAAGGATATAGATACCACCAAAACGGATATAAGTGCCGAAAGTTCCAGATATAGATGCCAAACGGCGGATATACATGCCAAGAACGGATAAAGGTGCCAAAGTCTCATTTTTCCTGATAAATAATTTATGAAGTTTATAAAGGAACAATATGAGTAAAAGTAAAGCAGAACTGTCTAACAAAGAAAAAATGTTAATTGAATTAGTTATTTTCCGCACAAATCCCAAACATCCGACTTTCTTCGGGGATAACGAAAACATCGCAAAATGCCTCGATATTAAGCCTGATACCGTCAGGAAAGCCATCAAGAAGCTGAAAGACCTGGAATATTTGGCTGTTACTAATGATACGCACGGTCGCCGCCATATCTCTTATACAGGCAAACCATTTGCCCGAACAATGGTTGATATGCGCAATGTTGATAAAAAAGTCCTCAAGCAGGAAAAGGAATATTATGAGCGTGAGGCGCAATATGTCCAGCACGAGCTGGAATTGTCAAAATATCGCATAGACTTCTTGGAACAAGAAAATTCACGCTTGCAAAATAAGCTATTTTGTGCTGAACTGAGGGTATCTCAACTGGAAAACCTGTTTTTGGCTCAAGGTTGCACAAAAGAGCAAATTGACAGTATGATTAAACAGACACAACAACTTCAGGAGGCAGCATAATGAACCCGATAGAAATCGCATTTTTACAACTTGTTTCCAAAGGTCTTTCCTTCGGCTATTCTCAAAACAGGGCCGAGCTGACCTTTAAGGACGATTTTACCTGGCTGGTTGTGTTTCAAAACATGAACCGCATGAAATACGCCGTTGTCAAAAGCTACAACGGACAATACAGCGCCGTGGAGATTTAATGGGGATAATTAGGCTCTTTAGAACAGTTAAATATCCTTTGTAATTCCCTGAGCTCATTATCAAGCGTTGGCATTCTATCTGCTTGGTCACAAATCGCAGTCCAATAGTTGTCAGCTAGTATCACTGATAGATATTGTATTTTATAAAAATCTTCATTTTGGATATTGAAAACGTGCTGATATATTCTATCAAGTATTTTCATAACACTGTCGATAATGTACATTATATCGCCACAATATACCATTATTACAGTATCATCTTCTATGTTATGGCATAATGAATCCCTAAAAGCCTTTACTCTTTTAGCCTCTTTAGATTCAAGCAGTTCAGTATATTTTATATATAATCCATCAGCAAACTGTTTATATTCCTCACTTTGCTGTAATTCTTTAATTATTTTATTTATTGTTAGTTTATTCTTTCCTGTGGGTTCAATTATGCTCTTTGTCGCTATTATTGCTTTCTCCCTAATTGAATAATAGGAGTAATCAAACAAAAAATTGTTTGCTCTGCGTTTATTATTTGCAAATTCAACAATACGTATAAAAATAGCGGAATCAAGATACGCTCTTAAAACCACAGAAGATAAAGCATTCAAATCTTTCTTATATTTCTGTAATTCAAACTCTTTAAACATAGAACCCTCACATATACATCATGCTGTATATTTAGGGCTCAGTGCTTAAAATCGCAATATTATAAGAAAACAAATTTTTGTTGTTTAAACAATTATCTCGCTAAAAACTATAAATCTATATATCCAAATTTATACCATTTACACTAAGCCATTCTTTTGAATTTTCATAATCTGGCAACACAATTCCGACTTTATCCCAAAATTCTCTTGAATGATTTGGATATTCTAAATGCACAAGTTCATGAACTATTAAATAGTCCAAAATTTTTAATGGAGCCATTATACATTTCCAATGGTAATAAATTTCTTTACTTGGCGTACAAGATCCCCAACGATTTTGAATATCTCTAACATCCATACCTTTGGGTTCCAAATTAAGCAATGACTTATAATAATCATATCGTTCTTTAATTTTTATTTTTGCTTGTTTCTTATAGAAATTCACAAACGCCTGACGTGGATTATTAACATTAGCACTCATTAAGAATTTTCCATTTTTTAATAATAAATGTGTTCTTTGATTATCAACGAATTGAAGACAATAATTTCTACCAAGATACATGAATGATTGTCCATCAATAAACCTTCTAACAACTTTATTTTGATGGCTCTCTTGCCATTGAATAATCTTTTTAGTTATCTCGTACTCTTTCTTGTTAAGAATATCTGTTATTTTATCTTCTTCTAATTGTTCAGGAGCAAGTACACTAAGACTACCGTTGCGTTCAACGACAATGGCCATCGTTTTTCTTCTATTTGTTCTCTTAATAACTATATCTTCATTGTGCCATTTCATCTTTATACCTTAAGATTTCGCTATAATTATATTTAGCAAGCATCATTAATTTATTGGATATTTCTTCGTATTTTTCTTTTAACTCAGAAATACCACTAAATCTCAATTTTCCTGCTATTTTTCCCTTTAATGTCTCTATTTCATTTTGTTTATCCCAAAAATAAGCTATGGATATATCTTTCGCAATGTCATGACAAATTGCTTTGGATGTTTCAACTAATTTTGTATCAATATCTTCTGATAATTCACAAGATAGCGACATTTTCAAACTCTCATAAAATGGCATTTGGATACTCTTAAATCTTGGATCCTCTGTTCTGCCTTCAATAATAAGTTTTTGTAATTCTTTTAACTCAACCAGCATCTGATCCCAATTACCTTGGTACTTTTGAATAATGTTTTCAAGTTTATCCTTAAATCTACTATATAGAGCAGGATCTTTGTTTTCAAGATTAACTTTAATGTGATGTCTAATTGCGTGTTCCATTGCTGATGCTTGAGATTTCGATTTTGTATATTTGCTTACTTCTTTAGGAAAATCATCTGATAAAATAGAAACTTCGGCAACTCTTTCTTCAATATTTAGATTTTTGACATACTTATCTATAAGTTTTCTTACTTTTGGACTTGCCCATTTCAAATCAAGAGTTTCATCTTTATAATGAATTCTTATTCTGGTTAATAAGTAGCCCAGCCTTTTGGCTCTAATCCAATGCTTCTTTTGAACTTCAATTTCATTAAATAACAAATCCAGTCTATCAAAATAATTTTTGATATAGGTGTCAAATTCTGCTCGGAATTTCATATTTGCAGCGGTTTCTATTACTTTTTCTACGACATCCATATCTTCTTTATGGTCTTTAAGATTTTGATCTAAAAAATCTTGGATATTGTTTATGCCATTATTCTCGAACAGTTGTACTATTCTATTGTATCTAATGTCTAATTCTGGGATTTCTTTTTGAATATCCTTAAAGTATTCCCCAAATTCCATCAAATCCTGCTCAGCCTCTTTTCTTTCAACATCTGTATATATTCCTAGGGCTCGAACCAAATTTTTAGTTATTCCAAAGAAATCAACTACTAGTCCATGTGTTTTTCCCGTCATGGTTCTATTCACTCTTGCGATAGCTTGAAGTAAATTATGTTCTTTCAAATTTTTATCTAAGTACATCACCTGACAAATTGGTGCATCAAATCCCGTTAAGAGTCTATCACAAACACATAAAATACCTACGTGAGAATATTCTTCTTCTTTATTGTTATTGATAAAGACATAATCTTTCTTAAAATCTTTGATGACACCTTTACCTTCACCTTCTCTTCTGGCTCTTGTTATATATCCTTTTTCGTTATTTTCCATTTGAGAAATAACTGCTCGTATTTGCAATAATTCGAGTTTTTTAAGTAATTCATCATCCCTTTCGTCGTCAGGTTTATTTTTTTCAATTTCTATATACTCAGGAATTAACTTTTCTAAACATATTTTGTATCTTACTGCAGCAGGTATAGATGATGCGACAACCATTGCCTTAAAACCATTTGGTAAAACCTCTGAAACATAATGTTTCATAATTTTCTTTGCCACTTCTTTTACTCTGTCTTCACTTTCTAAATATGCTGTAACTGTGCCATATCTCTTCTGAATTTCTTGACGTTCCTTTTCTGTGTGGTTTTTAAATAAATTTTCAAATTCATCATCAAAATTATCTTTTTCAGGAATATCATCCAGCGTACTCATACCAATATATTTAACATCTACAGTTGCTCGATCTTTTACAGCATCATTCATTTTATATGTATCTATAAATTTCCCTGGAGTATCACAAAACCTCTCTGCTGTTGTAATTTTATGGCGAGGAGTCAATAAAGGAGTACCAGTAAATCCAAATCTTGTTGCGTTTGGTAATGCAAAAAATAGATTGTCATTCATATCCCCACCTTGTGAACGATGTGCTTCATCAATTAAAATAAGCACTCTATCACTTGAGTTTAATACTTCTTGTATTTTGAATTCTGGTATAATCCCATGTTTGTATAGGAATTCTTGTGATTCTTCTGATTTATTTGCAAATTTATGAAGCATTACAAGATTTAAGTTTGGAGTATTTGTTTTAAGTGTCTTTAGCTGGCTCTTTTGTTCTATTAGATTAAACTTATCATTTGTTAGTGCAGCATCTTCGCTTAGTTGATCCTCAAGGTCAGTTCTATCCACAACCATTATAATTTTGAAGTCTTTTAATTCATTTTCTGTGCGAATCTTCTTAACCAAAAAGACCATAGTAAGAGATTTACCAGAGCCCTGGGTATGCCAAATAACACCGCTTCTTTGTTTCCAATCTTCTCCATACTTTAGGCGTTCTATCATTTTGCCCACTGCTCGATATTGTTGGTAACGACATATTATTTTTGTATCTTTACCTTTTATATCCTTGTAAAGAGTAAAGTTTCTAAGCACATCTATTAATATTTCATGGTTAAACATACCACCTATTATTACTTCTTGTCTTATAGCACCAGGTTTAATGTTATTTGCAATATCTTCCTTGGTTTCTATCATTTCTCTAAGTTGAGGTGTTTTGTATATTTCAGGAAAGATATCTGCCCAATTATAGTAATAATCATATTCGGCACTAATTGAACCAAAACGTGCTTCTGTTCCAAATGTTATTACATTGAATAGATTTGTATAAAATAGTTGTTCTTTACCTTCATCACTAGCAAAAGCATCATCTTCTTTTCTTTGGTTCGAATACCTTCTTATTTGTTCATAAGCATTACTTAATGGTTCGGCAACGTCAAAATCTTTGCATTCAATGATTATCCACGGCAAACCATTAACAAAACAAACAATATCTGGAATAATACAATCTTTTGCCATTCCGATCGTATTTACCTTAAACTGATTAATGGCAATAAAGGAATTTTTTGTGTAATCATTGAAATCAATAAGTTTTAAAGTTGGATTTAATTCACCTGTTTGCTCATTTTTATCTACTGGAATACCTTTTCTTAAATATGTAAAGACCCTTTTATTAATTTCGGTCAGGTTATCATTTCCGTGACTATAAAGAATCCTATCATAACACCACTCTAATTGTTTCCTTGTTGCCCAAGGATTAATTTTGCCTACGCTTTCAATGAACACGCTTTTTAGCGCAACCTCATCAAAAGATGTGCGCATAGATGCATGAGGATCCATTGGAATTCCAGTCCCTTGGTCAATAACCTTCCAATGACATTCTTTTAGTTTTTCTAAAAATGGTTTTTCAACATTAATATACTCGGCCATTATTTATTCCTCCACAATTTCAGCATCTGCTGGTGGTGTAAGTAATCGTTTCATTAATCCTTGTTTTATTTGTTTATATTTGTTTAGATATTGTTCTTCTGCTTCAATCTTCTCATCAATTTTAACAATATATTGGGCAATTTTAATTTGTTCACTAGGTTGTGGTACAGCAAATAGAATTTTATTTAATGTTTTTGATGTTGTACTTGGAACGCCTGTTGCTTCGTTATATTTTATCATATCTGTAATATAAATTTGATAATAGAACCACAATGCATCATTATCATCCAACATTTTCATACAAAATATTGTGTCTACATTCCAAAAATCACCTTCAACATAATACGGAGTATTTATGGAACCTTTTCTTCCTGTTAATACAGCAGGACCAGAATAAAGGGGAATTGTTGTATATCCCATTATTCCTCCTGTACCATAGATTGGTATATTACAGTTGCCTTTGGGATTTCCCTTATAATCTTTTCCGCTTAATATTACAGCAATTTCATCAAGTCTTTTTATATACCAATCTCTTGGAATATAACGATCTAATTCTTCAGAGTATTTGTATAAATTTGGGGATTGTTCATAAGTCGGGCGAAGTTTGCCATTGGCATCTACTCCTCTGGTAAACAAATCCTGCATCATTCCCGCTTTAATCTGCTTATACTTTTCAATCGTTTTTTCTGTTTTTTCAATAACTTTATCACAAGTTGATAAAATATTTACAATTTGATTTTGTTTTTCTTTATCCTTGAGAAAATAAAATTCGAAATTTGAACAAGTCGATTTATTAATACCAGCTTGTGCTCCACCTGCTTGAAATTTTAAAATATATTCTTTATTTTCTTGAAATAAATAATACAAAAATTTAGGATTAATTTCTGAAGTTTCAAAAGCCATTACAGATTGATTGGCAGCTGCTGGAAAAGTCAAAAATGCGGTTTTACCACAAGTTGCACCTGTCATTGCGAGTAATGTTGTATTCTCTTTGATAATTTTTGCAGAACTACGCGCTAAGCCTAGTTCTGTTATTCTATGTACTGCATTATTTTTATCTATTACACAATCTTGTATAAGCCCCGATGGAATCCATATAATTTGTCCATTTTCCCAGTATGAAGAAATATTTGTTGAAGGTGTTCCTCCAGCAAAGATATCATCACATATATCTTTCAATTTTTTCTTCTTCCACTGTGTTTTACTCTGTAGCATAACCCAATTCCTTTAAATATTCGTTTAGGTCAGCGGTTACGGTATCTCTTTTTGATAAAATATCTTTCAAAGTTACTGTATATTTTTCATAAATATGCTCAATATCGAATTGCAGGTTTCTTGCAAATTCTTCTATATAAGCATCAACTATAGAATGAAGAGTTCTGTTCCAACGAGCAACAATGAGCTCTTCTGCTTCTTTATCAGTTATCTTTTCTCTCGCTTTCTCAACAAGTTCATCTTTTGTTTTGATAATTGCTTTTATTTTCTTTCTGCATTCTTTTAATTCTTCTTCTAAACTCGTATGAATTTCAATCTTAGCGGTTAACTGATTAAGTTCTGCTTGATATGGAGCAAGTTCTTTTTCTCTTAATGATATTTCTTTAGTTAACAACGAAAGCTGTTCTTTAGCTTCTTTTACTTTCTCTTCTATAGGATTCTTTTTTGTTAATTCTTTATTGTATGCATTTATTCTCTTATTAAGATTTTTAACATCTTTTGTAATTGAAGAAATTTTACTTTTATTTGTTTTAATATCGGATTTAATATTTTTTATAACTGATTTAGGCATAATATTTGCATTTTCAATATCAAATTCGTCAGGATTCCAACCTTCTTCATTTTCCAGCTCGTTAACTTCATCAAATTGACTTTGAATTTCATCTCTACGAGCTTCTGCTTCTTTTAACTCTTTCAAAACTTCAGGAAATTGACTTTCTAAAATCTCTTCATCTGGTATTAGTTCAGCATTCCATCCGCTTGATACCACTGACATAAAATCATACCTTAAATCACTAAAGAATTGGGCAATTGCTCCACGGCCTTGATATAAATTGATGACAGAATTCTCAATATTTTTAATATCCTCAATGTATGTATTTCTAATACACTTCACAAAATCCTGAATATTGTTCTGTTTTGGCAAGCTACTAATACTCTCCAAGCATTTTTCCCAAACTTTATCAAGCCGTTGATGATAAGATTCTTTAATCTGTTTATAACCTTCGCAATTTATAATTAAATCTTTAATTGCTTCCTTATTCGGAATACGATCGGAGAATTTATAATAACCATTTCTTAAGGGTTCAAACATCTTACCTTTGATATCTTTATATGAATTAAACCTATCATCAAGTGCATCAATCTCATGCTTTGGCATTCCGCCATTCAAATGTGCTTCAACATCCTGATTATCTGGTTCAGGAGCGTTATCAACCCAGCGTCTTATGTTGCAGTTATATTCCTCTGACTCTAACTCTTCTTTGGATACAAATCTTGAATATTTTTTGTCAGTTGTATCTTTTTGCTCATACACATAAGATATTTTATCAATATCTTCTGGTCTTAAAATATTTTGGTTTTTACCCTCCTTATATTCTCTATCGGCGTTTATAAATAATACACCTTTTCTATCTGTTGCACCTTTTTTGTTAATTACGAGAATTGAAGCAGGAATTCCTGTTCCATAGAATAAGCTCTGCGGCAACCCTATAACCGCCTCCAGGATACAAGGAGTGCTTGTATTTTCAGCAATAGTTGCTTCCCCATGGATCCCTGTAATTAACCATTTGCGCATTTTTTGTTCTTCTCCGCCACGGAATAAAACACCATGAGGCATAATAACTGCCATTCTTCCTTCAGCTTTTAATGTGGCAATCATGTGTTGAACAAACATAAAATCTGCTTGTTTTTTCTTACTCATCCAAAATTGAAATCTATCTTGGAATTTCATATCTTTAGTTGTATAATTCTGCGAAAAAGGGGGATTAGCAACCACTATATCATATTTTATAAGCTCTCCATTTTCAACCAGTGTTGGGTTTAACAATGTGTCGCAATGATGAATATTCGCATTCTTTATACCATGAAAAATCATATTCATCTTGCACATTTTATATGTACCTTCTATTTTTTCCTGACCAAATAAATATAAATCCTTTGATGTCCCATAAACCATTTCAACATAATTTTTCATATTTATAAGCAAACCACCAGAACCAACTGTTGGATCACAAATTTTAGCATTTTTTGCTGGTTTTAGTATTCTTCCCATAAGTTCGACTACTTGATGAGGAGTGTAGAACTCACCACCTTTTTTACCTGCACTCTCAGCAAAGTACTTAATTAAATACTCATATGCAGCCCCCATCAAGTCAGGAAACTCAAAGTTTTCATCAATGAGAAGATATTCATTAAACTCCTTTATCATATCTGATAAAGCTTCATCTGATAGTTTTCTTTCTCCATTTGTAGTTGTTTCGTTGAAGTTTGTACTATTTCCCTCTTTTCCTGTTAAAACGCCTTGCAAAATTGCTCCATTCGATTTTTCCAACTCTTTTAGAGCTATGTTTATAGAATTTCCTAGATCTTCTGTTTCATGCAAAAGCCCCTTAAAGGACAAATTCTTCTCTGCACAACTCTTATCATGTTCTGCCTCAGCTATTTCTTGGGAGGTACTGCTGGAGTTTGTTAGAATTTTATTGGCTTTCTTAATTATTTCATGCTGCTCTTTTTCAAAACTTTTAGGCAATATATCCATTCTCCAACGAGCAAGTGGCGGCACAAAGAACTCGTATTTATTCTTATATACAGGCAACTCTATTTCTTCTGCAATTTCGTCTTCTGTAATATTGGGATGCTGACGCTTCAATTCTCTCTTAAAACGTTCCTGTGCAACTGTGAACTGATCATTTACACGTTTTAAGAATATCATTGCGATAAGATAGTCTTTATATTCAGAAGCATCCATACTTCCTCTTAATGCATCACATTGGCTTCTAAGAAAAGTTTCTAATTTTGAAAGCGATAGTTTTTTCATATTTTTGTCCTTTTAGCAGTATTTTTTCATATTAAAATACATTGATTAACATTTGGTTATGATTACATCACTTTATTAAATACTTTTTATAACCACCCTCAAAGGGTATCTAATTACTAATATTGCGTCTTTTCAACCACATAACCATCAGCATTCTCTGCAAGTTTATTTCTGCTTCAAAACTTACGTTTGCCTTACAAGTCCTTTATATGCTACTTAGAATAATTTCTCTTTTGCGACACAAACTCGACCAATATTAGTTTTCCTCAATCACCCTAACGTTCTTTTGCTTTTTGCCATCAACGGTATTAAAAGCAAGCAAACTGCAGGATATGTTGCGCCCAAAGGCAAAGGAATGCACATTCTTATTCCAAAGGTTAAAAACCACAATGCGCATACCCAGAAATAACTTAAAGACGGATTTATCCGCAAATCTCGCAAACGTGCGGCAATAATACAGCCAAACAAATATAGATAAAATATCATAAAGCCAGGGTTATTCAAAGCCAAAGCATACGTTGCAAAATCATTTTCATACCTGAGCAGATATAAATCCATGCACATCGAAAGAGATTGTAAAATCATGGCGCCGCATAGGAATTGTTTTGCGCTTAGAGTGCCACGAAAGCGTACAACGTTATGTATTTGTTCGGAAAAAGTCAAAGTCTTTGCTGTTGTCATTGTATGATCTCCTTTGTAGAATGTTATTAAAAAACGTTTGAATTCACTCTACAAAAGAATAATTTTTCTTGCAATCACAAAATTTTCAGAGTTGCCACAATTTGACACTTATCATATACTCATATCATTATATTATATGACCTCTTTCGTCGAGATTACAGATGTACTCTTTATTTCTTCCGCTCTATGTATTTTTCGCAGCCGCCGGAGGAAAGCATATAGTCGTTGATGTTGCGGTCGTCTAAATACACTCTGCCGAGGATACGTTTATAGCGGTCACGGCGAGACCATTCCAGTTTCAAATCTTTACGTTTTCCGAGCAGGTCTTTCAGGCGTTGTTTGGAATATTCCCCTTTTTGCATCACTTGCCCGACCGATAAATGATAATATTCGCTCTGCCAAATTGCTCTTGGGTTTTTGCTCGTCTCATAGCAATCAATATCCAGCAGGCGAATACTCTCCTTTTCGCCGTTCACTAATGCCTTAATTGTATCGCCGTCCGTAACTTTCAGCAGCGTAATCGGCAACATTTCCGCCGCTGCAACGTTAATCCATAGTCCCATAAATAAAGCAATCGTCCCCAAAGTTTTGTGCATCTTTTTTCTCCGTTGTTTATGCTTGGAAATATCTGAACACAAATGAACGATTGTGTTCATTTGGCTTTGGCACTGCTGAAGTCCGATTATTTTACGTCTGTAAACCCGTTGAAACTCCTTATGTTTCTTATGTTACATCAATAATATAACCATAAATCGGTGCAAAACAATTCCGGTGAAAATACGCAAAAAAGTGATTGATTTTATCGTTGGTTAAAAAAGCACAGTTTTTTGAAGGTAAATCTTTGATTTCTCCTGATAAATATTCAAAAAGGAGAAAATATGATTATCGCTTATATTCGTTGCAGCACCCAAAAACAGCAAACTTCGCACCAAAGGCACGAGATACAAGAATACGCCGATAAAAACGGGCTTGTGATTGACCGCTGGGTGGAAGAAACAATTTCGTCCCGAAAGTCGCTCAAAAAGCGCAAACTCGGAGCATTATTAGAAGAATTACAGGAAAATGATGTCTTGATTGCTACCGAGATTTCCCGTCTTGGGCGCTCTTTGTTGGAGGTTATGGGAATTTTAGAAACCTGTTTATCCAAGAATTGCCGAGTGATTACGATTAAAGAAAACTACCATCTCGGTAATGATATTCAATCGCAGGTGCTGGCATTTGCTTTCGGCTTGTCGGCACAGATTGAGCGCAACCTGATTTCGCAGCGCACCAAATCTTCTTTGGATAACCGGAAGGCTGCCGGTGTACGTTTAGGTCGCCCGATGGGTGCAGAAGCCAAGAAACTTAAACTGGCAAAGAATGCCAAGAAGATTGAAGAGTTGCTGGCCAAAGGGGTAAAAAAGGCACAAATTGCCCGCATTCTCGGCGTGCAGCGTATGACGCTCAATCGCTTTCTGAAACGTTCCGGTTTGGGCTGATATCTTCCCTCCCCGCTCTGCACTTTTAATACTTTGTAACACTTGTTAGCCAAATCTTTAACATTTGGGATTTATGATATCGGTATAATTTGTGAGGATAAGCCGATGAGAAACCCTTTTGACAGTTCTGATGACATTACTAAGCAAGAAATATCAAACTTCGTATTTTATGGCAGAAAAAACAAATTTGATAAGGTAGACTACTCTTACGATAAATTGTTACCGAATTTGTTAAATTATCAGATGAAGGAAATCCTCGCTAATGCTGATAAATTAAGAAACGATATAACTGATTTCAATTCTTTAATTAATACCCTCTACAATTATTTCATTCCTATTGCACAACAGGCTCTTAATTATGATGACATCAATTGTGTAGAAATAAATGATGAATTTATAAATTTTCTGGTACGTGTATTTAAGCAAGAAGTTTCATTTAAGGAAATGCTTAAAGTATTTAAGAAAAGAAACAGAATAATCTGCCATCTATTGAAAAATCGGGAAATTTTAAGGGAAATACTGGATAAGATTAAAAAGAATAGCGTTCTTAATGATTATATACATACCGAGAACTTGAATTATCGCAGAATTGTAAATTTTTTGTGCTATTCTGAATTTTCTCCTGCTTACCATAGTGAAAGAAATCAGTACAAATCAAATGCAGAATTGTTTTTTGAAGACCTACAAAAATTATTCAAAATAGAATGTTCCTTACTGTTTACATCCGAAATAAATAAACTGATGCCTACAAAGATTCACCAAACAATAAAAGATTTCTTAGGGTTAATGTATTCTCTCATAACTGGTCAAACACGAGACATGCCGAGTTTTGATGGTATCGTATCAAAAGAAACAGCATATAATCAGTTGGAACCTTTACCGGAAGGTCATATTCTATTCAGAAAGAAATGTATTGTTTTTGAAGATATGAATTTTGAAACCAGTGAGCATGTAGATATGATATATAACCTTGTCAAAAGCGGCCTTTTAAAAGGTTGCTACATTGGTTTTAAGCAATGTTATTTTGAAAGAGGTTTTATATTAGATGCTCCTTATGCACAGAAATGCAGTTTATTTTACAAAGATTGCACGTTCAGCAAGTCATTCCATATCAAAAACTGCTCATCGAGTACGCTTTTACGTTTTTAT
>JAEEGL016631975.1_pt1 | contig 37799 bp, 23 predicted proteins | sample 9134231 | NCBI WGS metagenome assembly JAEEGL01 (sample SAMN16246548, study PRJNA631951) | gut metagenome | biome: gut microbiome; feature: rumen; material: fiber-attached | host: Bos | place: Iran: Karaj | collected 2018-10 | reverse complement strand
CGATCCATTGTTCTACATCCATTTGAACGTGGATTATCCGTTCAATTTGACGGGTATTTTGTACTTCCCGAAAATCAGAAACAATTTCGAAGTGCAGAAAAACAAAATTCAATTGTACTGCAACCAAGTATTTGTAACCGACTCGGTTGAAGGCATTGTTCCCGACTTTTTGACATTGTTGCATGGTGTACTTGACTCGCCGGATATTCCGCTGAACGTGTCACGTAGCTACTTGCAAAGCGATAGAAATGTGAAACAGATTTCAAATCACATCACGAAAAAGGTTGCCGACCGTTTGCAAGACATTTTCAAAAACAATCGTGAGGAATTTGAGAAAAAATGGGATGATTTGAAGTTGTTCATTACATACGGAATGTTGAGCGAAGAGAAGTTTTACGAAAGAGCAAAGGACTTCGCACTATTCAAAAACGTTGACGGCAAATACTTCACATATGAAGAGTACAAGACGCTGATAAAAGACAATCAGACCGACAAGAACGGCACACTTATCTATTTGTATGCCAACGATCCCGAAAAACAATACAGTTACATTCAAAAAGCAAAGAACAAAGGCTACGATGTGTTGTTGATGGACGGTCATTTGGATTCACACTTGATTAGCCAGTTGGAACAAAAATTCGAGAAAGTTTCGTTCACCCGTGTTGATGCCGACATTATTGAAAATCTTATCAAGAAAGAGGATTTGCAGGAATCAAAACTGACGAAAGAGGAAAAAGACGATTTGTCAGTTGTGTTCTCGTCACAAGCATCGAAAGATTTCATGGTTCAGTTCGAAAACCTTTCTGCCGACGAAGCCCCGATAATTGTTACACAATCGGAATATATGCGTCGTATGAAGGATATGGCACAAATGAATCCAGGCATGAGTTTCTACAACCAAATTCCTGATTCCTATAATCTAATTGTGAACGCAAACCATCCGTTGATTACCAAAATCAATGCTGACAAGACTGCTACCACGAAGGAAAACCTTGATAAAATCAACAACGACCTGAAACCGTTGAAAGATGAAAAACAGAAACTTGAGGATGCGAAAAAAGGCAAGAAAGACGAAGAAATTCCGGCAGCCGACAAAGAACAGTTAGAATCTGTCAACAAGAAGATTGGCGAATTGGAAGATCAAAAGAAAAATGCCTTGACAGAATACGGCAAATCGAACAAGACCGTAAAACAATTGATTGATTTGGCTTTGATTTCAAACAATATGCTGAAAGGCGAAGACCTTGAGGAATTTGTAAAACGAAGCATCAGTTTGTTGTAATTGATACAAATATTTTGATTTGAAGAGCCACAGTGATGTGGCTCTTTTTTTTGAAGCTTTCTTTAATACGGATCAACATTTATCAAAAATGTCGTTGTTTTATATTCTTCCATAGACGTTATGGCATTCATATACTTGCGCACTTCGTTGCGTACAGCTGCAAAAGCCATATTACGAGGAACTTTCAATACAATGTCTTGCATATACAAGGTTTGCAGTCGGGGGATTGGCGGATAGGTAGGACCAAGCACCATAATTCCCTGAATTTTTCGCAAATCGTCGGCAATGATTTTTGCTGCATATTCAGCTTTTTCCTTGTCGCGATGCTTTACCGTCAATTTTATCATTCTTGTAAACGGCGGATACCAGAACTTGCTTCGTTCCACCATTTGCGAATCCAATAATGCTTGATAATCGTTGTTCTGAACGTATTTCAAGATAGGATGCTCTGGCTGATACGTCTGAATATACACGTGTCCCTGCGTTTCGCTCCGCCCTGCTCGCCCTGCCACTTGCACCATCAGTTGATAGGCCCGCTCAAAAGCCCTGAAATCGGGAAAACTCAGCATACCATCGGCATTCAGAATGCCAACCATTCCGACATTCTCAAAGTCTAACCCCTTGGTAATCATTTGCGTACCAACAAGAATGTCTATTTCTCTCTGTTCAAACTTATCAATCAATTCCGTGTAGGCATTCTTTCCTCTCGTAGTATCCAAGTCCATTCGGGCAACCTTGGTATTCGGAAAAATCTGCTTCAACGTGTCTTCTATCTTCTCCGTTCCAAAACCGACAAGACGCACGTCTTTCCCGTGACATTCGGGACACTCTGCCGAATAGCGCATGGCAAAGCCGCAATGGTGGCAGACCAGCATATTTGAGAACTTGTGATACGTGAGACTAACGTCACAGTTGACACACTGCGGCACATGCCCACAATCGGGACATTCCATATAGGGCGAAAAGCCGCGGCGATTCTGAAACAGAATAATCTGTCGCTTTTCGTCAAGATTCTCTTTTATTTTCTCCAGCAACGTCTTACTAAACACGTCATCCTGCATTCGTAGGTGTTTTCGTTCAGTACGCAGGTCAATCAAGTGAATAATGGGCAACGGAGCCGTCGTATGGCGTTGCGTGAGTTCCACCAAACCGATACGTTTCGACAACACGTTGAAATACGTTTCCATACTTGGCGTGGCAGTTCCCAAGAGCAACTTGGCATTATGCTTTTGTGCCAGGATATACGCCATATCGCGTGCATTGTAGCGTGGCGACGGGTCATATTGCTTGAACGAGGTTTCGTGTTCCTCATCCACGATAATCAATCCTAAATCATTGAAAGGCAAAAAGATAGACGAACGAACGCCAAGAATTATCTTATATGAATTTTCGGTATTTGTCAATAAATTGTTCCACACTTCTATGCGTTCATTGTCGGAGAAACGAGAATGATATACACCAACCTGATTTCCGAAAACATTACGCAATCTGTTGATTATCTGTGAAGTAAGTGCGATTTCAGGAAGCAAGTACAGCACTTGTTTCTTTGCATCAAGCATTTTCTGAATCAGGTGGATATATACCTCGGTTTTTCCACTCGATGTTACACCATGAAGCAGACACGTTTGTTTTGTCTCAAAGGTTGATTGTATTTCTTGTAACGCAATCGTCTGTTTGTCACTCAATTGTGCCAAACCTTTTATAGGCGAATGGGTTTTAAAACGAGAAACAACCCTGTTTTCGAACAGCACAATCTCTTTTTTCTGCAATTCCGAGAGCACTTGTGGTGTCGTTTGCTTCAGCAATTCGGATTTTTCTACGGCGAAATCGTCCTTCGTCTTCTGTCTTGCGTATAAATCAAGCAGTTTCAGAAACAATTCCTGTTGTTTTGCCGCCTTTGAAACTTTGGCAAATGCCGTGTTTACAAATTCTTTATCGCTGGGCGACTGAGCAAACCTGACGAACGTCTTTATTTTTGGCTTATACTGACTTGAAATTGATTCCCCCACGCTAATTGCGTCGAGAGCCACAAGTCGTTGCGTAAGCGTTGCTACAGACTTTTTTCCGAGCATTTTTGCCAAATCGAGCATGGTCATTCCCTGATTTTTTTCAATCAGAAGAAATGCATCTCGCTCAGTTTCCGTCAAGAGCATACAATCAAAATCGGGATTTACCGAAAGGATTGCCTCACTCTCCAACTTCAATCCCGACGGCAAGGCGGCTTTCATTACCTCGCCACGGTTACACATATAGTAATCCGCCATCCAGTCCCACAACTGCAACTGCGTTTGGGTAACAATAGGAATTTCGTCGAGTACCGAATCTATCGCCTTGACGGTGGGCGTATTGGGTTTATTATTGTGAATGGCATACACAATGGCAGTGTACATCTTTCTTGTCCCCAACTGTACCACGACACGACAGCCGATTGCAACAGCCGTATGCAAATGTGTAGGGACAAGATATGTATATAGTGGAACTGCCAAAGGCAAAATTACGTCCACATACAAATCCGTTGTCTGCTCGCTATTTTCCAAAAAGACTACCTAAAAATGATTTTTTCTTCGGGGTGGCATAATCAGCTTCGTTCATTGTGCCAACCTTCAGTTTCTTGCATATTTCCGACCAGTCGATCTCGCCCAAAAATTCCACATTTCTGTCGTCAATATACACATCGGCATCAATTTTACGGCTCATTTGCGTTTCGTCGAACTCTTCTTCGGGATAATTTTTGTTCACGGCGTAAAATTCCACACCGTTTTTCCGACAAAACTCCACAGCCTCGTCAAGCAATTTTCCCGAGCGATATGTCCATAGGATTAAGAAATCGCCACGTTTCTGCAACTCGCGCAATGTCTCAAAAGCAAATAATTTCTTTGCTCCTATCTCTGGATATTTGTGTTCTACCAACGTACCGTCAAAATCTACCGCAATCTTCATAGTATTTTAATTAGCTTTTTCTGATAAAAACTTGATCCTTACCAAACGTACCTCTTCTTCCGTATAAGTACCATCGGAGCACCATTCATCAAAGGCGTCCTGAATATTTTCCGATTCTTCGTGACAGAAATAGTCGTACAATTCTTCAATGGCATCTTCTTCCATCACGTCGTTTATGTAATAGTCAAGAATACATTTTTTTGTGATGGTTGAAACGAACGAGAATCCCGAATTTACTATCTTTTCAATCTCAATCAGCAATTCCGAGAGTGAATAACCAAGCGATTCGGCACAAATGTCCAACGGCAAGTGTTTCTGAATGTTGGCAATAATCTGTTTCTTGATTTCCGACTTCGTGCCGACCGATTTTACGATAATGTCATCTTGAAAACGTTCTATCTCGTGTTCCTCGACATATTGTGCAATCAAATCAACGAACGGTTTTCCATACTTTTGAGCCTTGCCTTCTCCCACACCGGAAATATTCTGCAACTCCTGCAATGTGATAGGATACTGCGTCGCCATTTCGTTGATTGAAACCTCTTGGAAAATAACATACGGAGGAACGTCGTGTTTTTTCGCCTCGTCTTTTCGCAACTGCATCAGCATGGAAGCCAAGGTGGAATCCAGCGCTGCGCCCGATTGTGGAGCGTCAGAATCGGTTTCCGTCTGCTCGTAGTCGTGGTCTTCGGTGATGGTGAACGAATAAGGTTTGTTCAAGAAATCGTTTCCGGCCTTGGTGATTTTCAGCAAGCCGTAATTTTCAATTTCCTTGTCCAACAATCTCGTCATCAGCATCTGACGAATGATTGCATTCCAATATTTCGCATCGTGGTCTTCACCCCAACCGAACTCGTCTAATTCATCATGTTTGTAAGTCTTGATTTCAGTAGATTTTGTACCCATCAAGATTTCCACAATATGTCCTTGTTTGAAGCGTTCGCGAACGGCCTTTATCGTCTTCAAAACCTTTACGGCATCGTTCATCACTTCAATTTGTGGTTTTGGATGCAGACAGTTGTCGCAATTGCCACAATCTTCGTTCATTTCCTCGCCAAAATACTTCAGCAGCACACGAACGCGGCACAAACTTGATTCGGCATACGACGACGTTTCAAGCAACAACTGCTTGCCAATTTCCTGTTCCGAAACAGGCTTGCCTTCCATAAATTTTTCAAGACGAAGAATGTCCTTGTAACTATAAAATGCGATACAACGTCCCTCGCCACCGTCACGACCAGCACGACCAGTTTCCTGATAATACCCTTCAAGCGATTTTGGCATATTATAATGAATGACAAAACGAACGTCGGGTTTGTCAATTCCCATACCAAACGCAATGGTTGCAACAATAATATCGACATCTTCCTTCAAGAACTTGTCCTGATTTTCGGAACGCGTGGAAGCATCAAGACCAGCGTGGTACGGCAACGCCTTTATTCCGTTCACTATCAACGTATTGGCAAGTTCTTCGACTTTCTTGCGACTCAGGCAATAAATAATGCCCGACTTGCCAGGATTGTCACGGATGATTTTTATTATCTGCTTTGTCGCATCAACCTGCGGACGAATCTCATAATACAAATTTTTTCTACGGAACGACGATTTGAACACTTGAGCGTCCAACATACCAAGATTCTTTTGAATATCATGTTGCACCTTGGGAGTAGCCGTTGCCGTAAGGGCAATGATAGGCGCACGACCGATATTTTCTACCGTAGGTTTGATTTTTCTATATTCCGGACGGAAATCGTGTCCCCATTCCGAAATACAGTGTGCCTCGTCAATCGCATAGAATGAGACTTTTATGCTTCGCAAGAAATCAATATTGTCTTCTTTTGTTAATGATTCGGGAGCCACATATAATAATTTGGTAATACCCGAACGGACATCCTGTTTCACTTGGGTGATTTCCGAGCGAGTCAACGACGAGTTCAAGAAGTGGGCAATTCTGTCGTCGGTGCTGAAACCACGCATTGCGTCAACCTGATTCTTCATCAACGCAATCAACGGGGAAATCACTATGGCAGTTCCTTCAAGCATAATTGCAGGCAACTGGTAGCACAAGGACTTTCCACCACCTGTCGGCATCAATACAAATGTATCTTTACCTGCCATAAGACTTTGGATGACCTCTTTTTGTTGCCCTTTGAAGGAATCAAAACCAAATTTTTCTTTCAAACACGCTAACAGTTCTTTGTCGTCAACAGTAGCCATAAATCTTTTTCTTGAAACGTCTTTATCGTATTACACAAGGAGACAATTATCTCTCTCTTGTAATGCAAGTTTAATAAAAATTTTTCATCAAACAAACAAATTATTGCGTTTAGTTTTTCAAAAAAATTATATATCTTTGAAAACTCTAAAAGACATATTTTTTTCCACAAAGGATGATTTTGAATGATGTAAGATATTGTAACTTATTGATAATCAATAATTTATACGGGGGGGGGTAAAATACCCTTCTTCATTTGCAGATATTGTCTTTACGCGACTTTCCGCCGTTGGTGCGGGGAGTCGCTTTTTTTGTGCTATCGATAATAAACAGAAATATTAATTATAAATGTACGAAACTATGAAAAGATTTTATTCAATCGTAGGAGCTTTGGTGATTGGGGCGACAAGTTTGTTTGCCCAGACCAACTACAAGGTCACATTTTCGGCAAATGTGGAAATGGACAAAATTCAAGTGAAAAACCTTAACTCGGGGGCGACGAAAACACTCGCCAAATCCGACAAGGTGATTACGTTGCAAAAGAATGCGAAACAAGAACAGCAAGGCGGGACGGGAACTCCGATTGAGTCGGTTGACCAGTTCGAGTTCTTGCAGCAGACGGCAAGCAACGAAGTGGTTGTGAATATGGAAAAGGCGGGACGTTTGAACCTCACGCTGTATTCGTCGAACGGAACATTTGTTACCCGTTACGCAAACAATGTTGACGCGGGACCGAACGCATTCCAGATTGGTGCCTCGTCGGGCATGTATGTGCTGGTTGCTTCGGCAAACAATCAGACGGCATCGCTGAAAATTTTGTTGACGCAAAGCACGGAGCCAAGCATTCTCGAAGTCCTGACCAGTAAACCAGAACCCGTGTTGAAGTCTGTCAACGACGTGATTACTTTTGACGAAGGCGACGAGTTTGAGTTCACGGGGTACTATTATTCACAAACCAAGGTTGAGACCTTGCACTCCGCATTTATTACGAGTGACAAACAAATCAGGTTTTCGTTTACAAAAGTTAAGGCACCAACTGTAACAACCGTTGAGGCGACCAACGTGACAAGCAGTAGCGCCACCGTTGGCGGAAACGTGACCAATGACAACGGGACTTCGGTTACCGAGCGTGGCGTTTGCTGGGCCACTACGGCGAACCCAACCGTTTCTGGCAACAAAATAGTAAGTGGCAAGGGAACTGGCAGTTTCTCGGTTACGCTTTCATCGCTTTTGGAAGGAACCACCTACTATGTGCGTGCATACGCCATAAATAATGAAGGAACGTCGTATGGCAGTGAGACTACATTTACCACAATAAAAAAGACAGTAACCATAGTAAATGGAGCCATACCGAAGGCCTTTTCCGTTTCGGCAACCAAGAAAGTGTATTTCTCGCAAGGCAATTTGCAATACCAAGCAAGCACAGGAACGTGGCGCTTTGCTGAAAACCAGTGGGACATTGTGGGGGCTTACAATAAAGCAAACTCAAATTTTTGGGGAACGGTTTATGAAAATGGCACAAAATGTGAAAATAATAAAATCTCGTCAACATATAGCGGTTGGATTGACTTATTTGGTTGGGCAACATCGGGTTATCAATATAGTCTTCCCAGTTATAATGCTTTTACTGCATATCAGCCATATAGTAGCAGCAAAGATAAATGGGATTATTTCCAGAACCATAGTCTTCAGGGCGATTATGCCAAAGCCGACTGGGGCGTGTACAATGCAATTTCTAATGGAGGCAATAAATCAGGAATGTGGAGGACACTCAATTCAGGCGAGTGGATTTATGTGCTCAATAGACAGAATAGAGAATTGTGGAGTCGTGGCACCGTAAATAATCAGACAGGTGTCATATTGTTGCCCGATGATTGGGAAACGCCATCGTCGGTAAAATTCACACCGAAAGTGTATATGAATTATAATACAAACGTGTATTCTGTAGAGGAATGGAAGGTAATGCAGTCGTATGGCGCGATATTTCTTCCTAGTGCGGGCGTTCGTGTTGAGGGAAACCAATGTCGTAGTGGTGGAGGTCGGTATTGGACTTCCACGTGGTATGGTAATGACAGTAGGCCAAACGTCATTGATACTGATGAATACGACTATAATCTTTATAGATTTGGAACTTTGGTAAGCGTAGATATGAGCTATGGCTATCCTGTACGTTTAGTACAAGATGTTAAATAAAATGAATGTTGAAAGAGATGCCGACAAAACCATTATGTATAGGAATAGCAAGGTGCACCAATTTAGGGGTGCATCCTTGCGATAAAATTGCATCGGTCCAGAGCAATTGTATTTTGAAACAAATACCAGAGCCATGGAATGGGCATCTTTCTGAGGCTAAAATTCTGTATATTGGTTCCAACCCTTCTATTGATTGTGACGAAGTTTATCCAGATTCTACATGGTCTGATAAAAAGATTTGTGATTTCTTCGAGAATAGATTTAAAAAGGGGAAGGTGAAAAAAACAACAGGGAAAGAAGTTGCTGTTCCATTTTGGACATATCTTATTAACTATACTAATTGGATAAACGAAGAACTAAAGACAAGTGGGAAAGCATTTCTCACTAAGTATCCAATAACAAAACAGAAAAAGAATATGTACGATGAGTTGAACAATGACGTTGTAAGTACGGAAATAGTACACTGTAAATCAAAGGATGCTTACGGATTCGAAAAAGCGTGTTGTAAGTGTGGTGATATGTGGATGGGGAACATACTCAATCTATTTAGTGGCAAGCTAATCGTAGTGCTTGGGAAAAAAGCGGAATGTGCCATAAAAAAATGCAGCAAGCTAAATGCTATTTTTGGAAACCTAAAAGTTCCTGTTATTTATTTGCCACATCCAAGCAGGCGAATGGGTGTCAATAATAGAAAAAAAGCTGTTCAATCAGAATTGCGTAAAGTTGGTCTTATATAATAAATGATGGAGGTTTTGTAGAGACGCGCCATGGCACGTCTCTACGATGCAAAAGGAACATCATGGTATTTGTAGAGACGCCACATTGTGACGTCTCTACATGTTTCTGGCAATCAGGTGGTTGTAGCAGATTCCTCCCTTCGGTCGGAATGACGCGGCTGGCGGGAGGATACAAGGAAAGAAAAGAGAAAATGGCAAAGCCATTTTCTCTTTTCTTTTTTCCCTTTCCTCTAATGGCAACGTCATTCCGTAGCCGAGCAACGCGAGGCAAGGAATCTGGTGGATTATCGAGTGCGGTATTTCATTAGGTTGTTTTGGTAGAATAATCGAAAAAAGGTGTACTTTTGCATTGTAATCAATACATAAAAAGGTTAAATGCAAATGATCAAAATTGAAGACGTGCAGGACAAGGTCTTGCAACTTCGTAACGAGAACGTAATTATTGACAGTGATGTGGCTACGCTGTATGGCGTGCTAACAAAGGAAATTAATCAAGCAGTTAAAAACAATCCACAAAAATTCCCAGATGGCTATGTTTTTAGATTGACAAAAGATGAAAAATCCGAGGTGGTCAAAAATTTTGACCACCTTAACGGTCTGAAATACAGCAAGATAGAACCAATCGCCTTTACAGAGCGGGGGTTATACATGCTTGCCACCATACTCAAAGGCGAACGTGCGGTACAAACAACATTGCTCATAATCGAAACTTTTGTGAAAATTCGAGAATTGTCGAGAACCATTGCTGCCTTGCCACAAACGGAAGATAAATCCGCACAAAAATCCCTTATGCAGAAAGGTGGTGAAATCATTTCCGACATTCTTGGCAATGACCTCAATCCAACTGAATCGGAAACCGAACTGGAACTGAATTTTGCAATGTTGAAACTGAAACATAAGGTTGTTCGGAAAAAATAATACCTCTGCAAAATTGGTATTTTGTGAATGTCGAGGGGGAAATGGTGAATGTTTCGGTGCAATAACGATGGTGAGGGTTCTGTAGAGACGATGTGCATATCGTCTCTACTAACAACCATCACGGAAAATGAAGAAACACGGTACGTTTACATAATTCCGTGATAAAAAATCGTAGGGCTGTCACATTGTGGCAGCTTTTTTTGGTGCAATCAGGTGGTTATAGCAGATTCCTCCCTTCGGTCGGAATGACGGGGCTGGTGGGAGGATATAAGGAAAGAAAGAGAAAATGGCTTATTTTTCAATGAGAATTTTTCTTTTTACGTTTTCTTTTAGCACGTTTTATTTTTTTTTGTATCTTGTCTCCACGTTGTTTGTATGATTAATTATTTGATACTCAATCAAATAGACAATAGATAAATTAAAGTATAGTGTATATGTTACAAGAAGTACGGGCAAAATTTTTAGATTTGTTTTCGTCCTCTCCGCGTCTTTTTTGTTCTCCGGGAAGAATAAACATTATTGGCGAACACACCGATTACAACGAAGGATTCGTGCTTCCTGCGGCAATTGACAAAGAACTGTATTTTGCTGTCGCTCCCAATTCGTGTGGAAAATTCCGTTTTTATGCATATAACTTACAGGAATACAAGGAATTCGATTCAATAGAACATTCTCAAAAACAGTTGTGGGAAAACTATCTTTTAGGTGTTGTTTCGCAAATGAGGAAAACAGGGAAAAGCGTTCCTTCCGTTGACGTAGTGTTTGGAGGCACAATACCTTGGGGTGCTGGATTATCGTCATCGGCTGCTTTGGAATGTGGCTTTGCATACGCATTGAACGAAATTTTCTCGTTAGGTTTTTCAAAACTTGAGTTGGTGAAATTATCCCAAATGGTTGAACACGAGTCAATTGGTGTAAATTGTGGTATCATGGACCAATTTGCCGTCATGTTTGGGAAAAAGAATCACGTCATTCAATTGGACTGTCGTTCTTTGGAATATGCCTACTTCCCTTGGAATGTTGAGGGATACACACTATTATTATGCAATAGTGGAGTAAAACATTCTCTTGCTTCGTCAGAATACAATGTCCGTCGCCGCGAATGTGAAGACGGTGTCACAATCGTTTCTAGACACGCCGAATCCATTCATTCACTACGCGACATCTGTTCGGAACAACTTGAAAGATATGCTTCTGAAATGCAAGGTAAAACATATCAACGTTGCCGTTATATTCTTGATGAAAACGAGCGTGTGCAACAAATGGGTAAAGCATTGCTGAACGGCGACGCAAAACAAGTTGGGACATTATTGTTTGCCGCACATACAGGAATGAGTTGCGAATACGAGGCCAGTTGCGTGGAAATTGATGAAATGGTCGATATAGCGCGTTCGTGCGACGGGGTTGTGGGTTCCAGAATAACGGGCGGTGGCTTTGGCGGCTGCACAATTACACTTGTGGAACGCGATGCCGTTGATTCTTTCACAAAACAAATGACTTCCCAATATTACGTAAAACACAATATATCGCCGTCATTTATGGAAGTAGTGATTGGCGATGGAACACGAGAATTGTAAAGATTATGGAACAATTTGACATAGCAAACGATACGCATCGTCGTTACAATCCACTTATTGGAGAATGGATGCTCGTTTCTCCCCATCGAGGCAAACGACCTTGGCTGGGGCAACAGGAAACACCGGCACGACAACAACTTCCGGAATATGACACAAATTGTTACTTATGTCCGGGAAACGAACGTGCCGGAGGGGTGAAAAACCCTCAGTATCGCGGTCCTTTCGTATTTACCAACGATTTCAGTGCCATTACGCCCAATATTTCCGATGGAAACGTTGATGACGGATTGTTTCAGGCAAAAAGCGAAAAAGGAATTTGTCGCGTCATCTGTTTTTCACCTTACCACAACAAAACCATTCCGCAACTATCGACCGACGAAGTGTTTCAAGTAGTAAAACTTTGGCAGAAAGAATACGTGGATTTAGGAGCAAAGGAATTTATTAATCACATTCAGATTTTTGAAAACAAAGGAGCAGCAATGGGTTGCAGCAATCCTCATCCGCATTGCCAGATTTGGGCACAGCAATCTGTTCCTGAAATAGTTACCAAAGAAGACTATAATCAAAAAACATACTACGAGACAAAGGGGACGCAGTTGTTGCAGGACTACGTAGATCGGGAGTTGGAGAAAAAAGAACGTATCGTTTTTGAATCGAAATACTTTGTCGCTCTTGTGCCATTTTGGGCTACATGGCCGTTTGAAGTTATGATTTTGCCAAAACATTCAAAACCGTCAATTGCAAGTCTAAACGACGACGAATTGTATGATTTTTCTGAAATGTATCGCATTGTCACCTGTAAATACGACAATTTATTTCAAACCTCATTTCCGTATTCCGCAGGCGTTCATCAGGCACCTACCGATGGTAAAAATCACGATTACTGGACGTTTCACATGCATTTTTACCCACCGTTGTTTCGTTCGGCAACTGTGAAAAAATTCATGGTCGGTTACGAAATGCTTGCCGAACCGCAGCGTGACATTACTGCCGAGCAAAGTGCCGAACGATTACGGCAGTTGGGGGTAGTCCATTATACAATAGATAAGAAATAGAATCAAAATAAAAGAAACAATATGGAAACTTTTGGAACACTTGATTTTGTAATTGTCGCTCTCTATGCAGTGATGATAATTGGTCTGGGCATTTTCTTCTCACGTTCAAAAGGGAAAGAGAAAAATGCAGAAGATTATTTCTTGGCAGGGAAATCCTTGCCTTGGTGGGCAATAGGCGCCTCGTTAATAGCGGCAAACATCTCTGCTGAACAATACATAGGTATGTCGGGTTCTGGTTTTGCCGGCGGTTTGGCAATTGCCTCCTACGAATTTATGGCGGCACTGACATTAGTGATTGTAGGAAAATTCTTTCTCCCCATATTCATAAAACAAGGAATTTACACTATTCCTGAATTTGTAGAAAAAAGATTTTCGGCAAATTTGAAAACGATTTTGGCTGTATTTTGGTTAGCATTGTTCATTTTTGTCAATCTTACCTCGATCTTGTTTTTAGGTGGGAAAGCCATCGATACTATTGTCGGTTCGGGCGACGGCAGTCTTATGATGCCGGCAATCATAATTCTGGCCTTGGTGGCAGTCGCCTACTCGTTATATGGCGGACTTTCGGCAGTGGCGTGGACCGATGTCATTCAGGTGATATTACTGGTTCTTGGCGGCATTATCACCACCATCTTTGCACTGAAAGCAGTAACGCCCGAATCATCTGTTGTGAGCGGCATAGAACACATTGCCGATGTTGCAAGCGACAAATTCGATTTGATTCTTTCACGTGACAATCCAGAATATTCAAACCTTCCGGGCATTTACGTGCTTATTGGCGGCTTATGGGTTGCAAACTTGTATTATTGGGGATTCAATCAGTACATTATACAACGTACATTGGCTGCGAAATCAATTTCAGAGGCACAACACGGAATTATTTTCGCTGCATTTCTCAAAATGTTGATACCGTTCATCATTGTAATTCCAGGCATTATTGCGTGGGTTATGTATAGCGAAGGATTTGCCGGTTCCGCCGACGCATTTGAATTGGCTGACGGTTCGCTGAACAACGACAAGGCATTTCCTTGGCTTATAAGCACCCTGCTCCCTTCAGGTCTGAAAGGTCTCGTACTTGCGGCACTTGCCGCGGCAATAGTTTCCTCGCTTGCGTCAATGTTAAATTCCATTTCAACCATTTTCACAATGGACATTTACAAACCATACGTCAATCCGAATGCCGAATCAAAACGATATGTGAACGTAGGGCGAATCACAGCCCTCGTCTCGCTTGTTGTTGCGGTAGCTCTCTCGCCACTGTTAAGCAGTATGGATCAAATGTTCCAATATATTCAAGAATATACGGGATTGGTAAGTCCCGGCATTTTAGCGGTGTTCATTCTTGGCTTGTTTTGGAAAAAAGCCACAAACAAAGGGGCTATCTGGGGAATTATTCTTTCTATACCTATTGCATTGGCATTCAAGATTTTACCATTTGAAATGCCATTTATGGACCAAATGTTCTATACATTTATCATTACAATGGTAATTATAATGATGATTAGTCTGACTTCGTGCGAAACCGAAGACGACGAGCGTTGCATCCCATTGACGGCCGATTTGTTCAAGACCGACAAGGTGTTCAACGTTTGTGCATACACAATTTGTATTCTATTGGTTGTTATCTATTCCATTTTCTTTTAACTTCTAATTCTTCATTTCAATGGATTCAGAATTATATGGATATTTACCTGACGGCAAGGAAGTGTCACGTTTTACAATAACAAACAAAAACGGTGTTTCGTTGTCGGCCATAAACTATGGCGGAATCATTACTTCCATAATGACACCCGATAAAGAGGGTAAATTTGGCAACATTCTCTTTTCTTACGACACATTGGAACAATATCTTGCCGATACAAGCTACGTTGGAGCCGTTATAGGGCGCTGTGCAAATAGAATAGCAGGAGCAAGTTTCATTCTTGATGGAAAACAAATCAACCTGACCAAAAACGAAGGCAATAACTCATTACACGGAGGACGAAAAGGATTTAACACAAAATGGTGGCATATTCAGGAAAAACACGTTCGCGAAGGCAACGCTCTTCGTCTTACGGCTACAAGTTTCGACGGAGAAGAAGGATATCCGGGAAAACTGAACATAGAATTTTTATATATAATAACCGATTCCGACGAATTAATTATTCGCTCTAACGCCACTTGCAACAAAAAGACCATAGTGAATCTCACCAACCACCTGTATTTCAATCTTTCGGCAGGATGCGATGCCACAGTTGAAAATCACCTATTACAAGTAAAAACAAATTATTTTCTTCATCTCAACGAGCAAAAAATCCCCGATGGCGACTTTGTATCAGTGGAAGGGACTCCCCTCGATTTTCGGAAACAAAAAACAATACGGGAGGGATTAGACCTATCGTACGAACAAATTGCCGTAACAGAAGGCATTGACCATTGTTTTTTGGTACCAACGGCAAAAGATTATGTGGTTCACTACGAAGATGCGACCAGTGGCAGAATTCTTGAAATCACGACTCAAGAGCCAGGTATTCAAATTTATTCGGGAAATTTTCTCTCAAGACAAAAATATGGAGCCATAGCATTTGAGCCACAGCATTTTCCCGATGCTGTTCATCACAAAAACTTCCCTACAATTGAGCTGCGACCAGGGCAATTATTTTCTTCGGAAACAGTATATTCGTTCAAAGTACGAACGAACTAAGGAGAAAAAAATACCCCTTGACTACATAAAATTGCAAAATATGTCATACATTTGCCCCGTCAAGTGGAAAGATTTGAGTTGATTGCAACCACAAAAAAAAATGCTAAAACAGCAGTGCTGCATTTACCTTTCTTTCCCATAGTATTAATTTTTAACAAATAAATTATGGGATATTTATTCACATCAGAATCAGTTTCAGAAGGTCATCCTGACAAAGTGGCTGACCAAATTTCAGACGCAATTCTTGACGCATACCTAAGTCAAGATCCTAATTCGAAAGTTGCGTGCGAAACGTTGGTAACAACAGGTTTGACGGTATTAGCCGGCGAAATCAAGACCAAAGGCGTGGTTAACGTACAAGAAGTTGCTCGCAAAGTCATCAATCAAATTGGGTACAACAAATCGGAATACCAGTTCGACGGTAATTCCTGCGGTATCCTTTCGGCTCTTCACGAACAATCGACCGACATAAATCAGGGTGTGGAACGTGCCAATCCTGAAGACCAAGGTGCTGGCGACCAAGGAATGATGTTCGGTTACGCTATTGACGAGACAGAGAATTACATGCCGTTGACGTTGGACATTGCTCACCGTTTGTTGGAAAAACTTGCCGAAGTTCGCAAGGCAGGTCGTGTGATGAAATATCTTCGTCCAGACTCAAAATCGCAAGTTACGATTGAATATGATTCAAAAACGAATCAGGCACAACGAATAGACACTATCGTGATTTCTACGCAACACGACGATTTTGGCATTTCCGACGAAGAGACACAGGCAAAAATCGCCGAAGATTTACGCAAATATGTCATCAAACCAGTTCGTTTGAGTTATCCGAAACGTTTGCACAAACTGTTTGACCAAGATTTCAAACTAATGGTAAATCCAACGGGAAAATTCGTCATTGGCGGTCCTCACGGCGATACGGGTTTGACAGGTCGTAAAATCATAGTTGACACTTACGGAGGTCGTGGAGCACACGGTGGTGGCGCGTTCTCGGGAAAGGACTCGTCAAAAGTTGACAGAAGTGCGGCATACGCAGCCCGTCACATTGCCAAAAACCTTGTTGCTGCTGGCATTGCACGTGAATGTTTGGTACAAGTTTCCTACGCTATTGGTGTGGCAAAACCTGTGAACGTTTATGTGAACACTTATGGCACCTGTCGCGTGAAAAAAGCCGACGGCAAGAAATATACCGATGAAGAAATAGCAAACGTAGTGGCAAAATTGTTCGACTTACGACCAATTGCCATTGTAAAACGCTTTGGCTTGACGAATCCAATCTTCCAACCGACCGCATCGTACGGTCATTTTGGTAGAAAACCCGAAATGAAAGAGGTTACGATTAATGGCAAGACGAAAAAAGTTCAGTTTTTTGGTTGGGAATTGCTCGATTACGTTGAAAAAATCAAGAAAGAGTTTGGCTTGAAATAATTGAAAATGCGTTGATAAAAAAAGAAAGGGCTGTCAAATCACTATTGACAGCCCTTACTTTTTTAATTATTTTTTTGATAGTTCCTTTTTAATCCAGCGAAATAACGCCTCCATTCGGGCATCAAGAGATTTTGGCAACAAGTCCTCGATGAAGGAAATTTCCCTATAACGGGCATCTATTTTTATCTCCACGTGAATGGCGTCTTGCACTTTATTTGCACGTAGCTGAATGTATAAGTCATTGGCTTGTACACCCGTTATGCCCCAAATTGAGATAGGTTCTATGAGTATCAAATTCGCGGTAACCTCGTTGTCATTTCCGGTGTAGTTAATTTTGAACACGCAGTCTCCCAAGGAATTGTCTTCTAGAAGACAATAGTAATCCGCAGATTGTTTTATGGAAATTGCGTTATCGGCAATGAATTTCTTGTCTTTCGAATTATTGATGAAACCAGCTTCTGTGTAAAGCGTTTCCCATCGTTCACGAGTGTTTGAATAATATTGAATTCCTTTCAATGTAGAAATCGAAGCAAAAACTTTCGATACGTCAGTTATTTTTCCCTCGTAAGGAATGTCATAGACTTTTTTCTTTGAAAAATTTGGATTCGATACTTGTCCGGTTGCCGTTACAAATCCAAGTATGAAAACTAAAAATGGAATTATTGTTAGTCTTTGCATCGAAATCCATCTTGTATTTGAAGTAGTTTTACTCAGACTAACGTATTGACTCAATATTTTTTTTGTCATGTTTCTTTTTTGGGTAAAAATAAAAAAATAATAATTGTATAATAATGTTTATTAGTGTTTTATAAAAATAAAGTAATATTTTTTTTCGCTGTGCATTGATTTCGCTCATGTGCCGATATATTTTTGCGCGAACCAAAAAAACTAACGATATGAAACAAGAAAAATTTAATGCATTGGCAAGTTTCACCTACTTGTCGAAAAGTTTGGAGGACACCGACATTCAAATTCTTCACTGTCTGGATGACAGATTTGTTGAGGTTAAGAGAGAGTCGGCTGACGAATTTAGGAGAAGAAATGCAAAATTGTCTGACGAGGATAAAAAAGCGATTATTCAGGAATTGAAGCGTTTTGCGAATTATTTACAGTTAGATGAAATTCAAACGTGTGTGTTTATTGCGTTTTACACGTTTCAGATTGATGAACGCGACAGGTACGACAAGGATATTTTGCCAAGTTTTTTCTCTGCTTCAACTTTGGATCTTTTGCCTCTGAAGGGTGTTGCCGATCAGTTAATGACAAAAGGATATCTCAGAAAAAACACCTTGTGTAGCTATGGCCGTCGTCGTATGCAAATCTCAATCGACACGGGTGTGGAGGATTCCATTATCAATAATAAGGAGTTTTATATGTCGGAGGAAAAGAAAATCGACCGATATAAATTCTGTCTATTCGTAGATGCCGAGGTTGAAAATCGTGGCGACGGAGAAATTCCGACCGAAGTGTTGTTTGACCGTGTTGAGGCGCTGGAAGAAAAAAACAAAGATTTGACTTTTGTGAAAAATGTGAAGGGGAAAATCAAATCAGTAGAGAAGAGAACGCTATTTTACATAGTATGTAAGGATTACTTACATAGTGAAAAAACGGTTATAGACAAACTCTTGTCGGCTATTTATTTTTCGGCTTCGACTCGATTTAGAGTTGCATCGTCAATTTTGAACGATACGCACGAACTTATCCAAAAAGATTTGGTGGAAAAACGTCCGGCAGAGTTCTTCAACCGTGCCACAATGGCGTTGACGCGTAAAGGACAGGAATTATTCTTGGAAGAGGATTTTCAACTGGTTCAGCAAAAAGAGAAAGATGACAAGCGTTTGGTCGCACCCGAAAAAATCAGCGCAAAACAGTTGTTTTTCGGCAAAGAGTTGGACGAAGAGATTCATTTCTTGCAGAAATCGTTGGAGGACAAGCAATTCAAGGAACTGCAAAAACGATTGCAGAAGAAAGGCATGCCGAGTGGCGTGACAGCCATTTTCTACGGATTGCCGGGTACGGGAAAGACCGAGTCGGTAATGCAGATTGCCAAGGCGACGGGACGAAAGGTCATGCACGTTGACATTAGTGCCACAAAAACGTGCTGGTACGGTGAAAGCGAGAAGTTGGTGAAAAGAATTTTTACGGATTATGCCGAAAAATGCAAAAACGAGAAGTTGAAACCAATCCTGTTGTTCAACGAGGCCGACGCCGTGTTTGGGAAACGTCACAAAGACGTGTCTAACAGTACGGAACAAACCGACAATACGATTCAGAACATATTGTTGGAGGAGATGGAAAAACTTGACGGCATTATGATTGCCACCACGAACTTGGCAGGCAATCTTGACGAGGCATTTGAACGGAGATTCTTGTTCAAGGTCAAGTTTGACAAACCGACAATTGAGGCAAAACGTAGCATTTGGAAAGATAAAATGCCGGCGTTGAGTGACGAGGCTTGTGAGAAACTTGCGTTGCAGTTCGATTTCTCTGGTGGCGAAATTGACAACATTGTCCGTAAGTTCACAATGCAGGAAGTGTTGAAAGATGCCGTCGCCGACTACGATTCCATTGTGAAATTGTGTGGCTCAGAAAAACTCAGCGGAAAAGAACGTAAAAAGGTTGGATTCTAAGGGCAGAGACGCGATTAATCGCGTCTCTACACGAATCACAGATTTTGTAGAATGGTAGGGGTGCAAAATTTTGCATCTCTACTTTTTTTTGCCACGTTATTTTATACCTTTGGAAAAATAAATGTAGAATCAGTTTAATTCTTAATTCTTATGTCTTCCGTACAAATTCAGCGATTGCAGTGGTTGATTGAAGTGATTTCGGATTTTGGGCCGATTACGTTAAAAGAAATTCAAGACAAATGGGACTATTGTTCACTCAATTATGACAACAAACCCTATCCTCGTCGAACTTTTTACGACCATTTAGGTGCAATTTATGATTCGTACGGCATCAGCATAAAATGTAATAATGATTACGAATATTACATTGACAAAGGGGAAAGTACCCCCACGACGGATTGGATGGTGGATAGTTTTTCCATCAACAATACGTTGCAGGAGGCAAAGGCGTTGAAAAACAGAATCGTGCTGGAGGATGTTCCTTCGGGTAGAAAGTGGCTGACGCTGATTTTACGGGCGATGATGAACAATAATTGTTTGGAAGTCACGCACCAGTCGTTCAAGAAGGACAATGCCACCACGAGGATTATGCAGCCATATTTTATCCAGTCGCACAATCGCCGTTGGTATTTGTATGCGTTTGACGAAAAAGACAAGAAAATGTACACGTTGGCGTTGGACAGAATGAGTAACGTGGAAATGCTGAGCAAGACGTTCAAGTTGCCCAAGGATTACGAACCGAAAGCACACCTTGCAAAAGGGTATGGTGCCTCGATTTATGAGGAGGTGAAGCCGGAACGGATTCAAGTAAAGACTACGGCCTATGCGGCAAATTTTATGCGAACGCTACCACTCCACGATTCACAACGGGAAATAGAAAAAAACGACGAATATTCAATTTTCGAGTTCTATTTGCCGCCGGTAAACGAGTTCTTGTACGATATTCTGCATCGTGGTGAATCGGTGGAAATCCTTTCGCCAGCGTCGTTACGAAAGAAACTCGCAGGAAAAGTGAGCGAATTGGCAAACGTGTATGCGAAGAAAAAATAGTAGTTGTGTTAAACAACTGACCTTTCTATTTCCACATTACTTCGCCCTTCGCCTTTTTTCACAACCTGAATCTTTACGGGAATACGTTCAGCAAGTTCTTCCCTGTGGGAAATAATTCCTACACGTCGTTTTGATTGTCCTGCAATTTCTTGCAGTTTTTCCAAGGTTGACATTACCGAATCGAGATTTTTCTCATCGAGTGTGCCAAATCCCTCATCTATGAAAAGAATATTCACGTTCATGTCGGGACGATTAAGCGAAGATAATGCCAACGAAAGTGCCAACGAAATCATAAATCGTTCACCACCAGAAAGGACGGTTACGCTACGAATGTTGTCTTTGTTGTAACGGTCAAGCACAAGAATGGAAAGTTGCTCGTTTTCTTCGCTGCACGTAAGCTTATATCGGTCAGTGATTTTTTCAAGATAGATATTTGCATTGTTGAGCAATGGACGAAGAATGTATGTTTGAACCAACGTGCGAAAACGATCGCCGCCAAAAATCTTATTCAACTTATCCCATTTGTTAAAGATTTCGGTCTTTTGGGTTAGTGATTCCTTTGCTTTCTCCAAACCATCCTGATTCTTTTTGTTTTCATTCAATTGCGTCGTAATGCTGCCTATTTGGATAGAACATTCTTCTTGCTGTTTCTTTATCGCATCAAGATTATTTTGTAATTCATTTTTGTCTGGAATCTCTGCTTCAGTTGTTACATGTAACTTTTCTAATGTTTCTTTTATAATCTTTTCTGCTTCGGCAATCTTTGCATTACTTGTTTGTAGATTGGTATCCGTAACAGAAATGAATGTGCGAGCAGAAGATATTTCTTCTTTATGATTGATGATATTCCAGAGATATGTTTCATCTTTCTGATTCTGAATGTAATAATCCGACAAAACGATATTTGCATCGTGAATTTCCTTTTCGGAATCCTTAATTTGTGTATTCAACTCTTTTTGTTCCGAAAACAACGTATTCCAGTCTTTCCTAACGTCAGAACTATTGTATTGCGTTGGCATTACGGTCGTATCCCAATCACTGTGGGTTCTAAGAATCTCCGATTTCGTGTCATTAATCTGAGTAAGAATATCATTACTCTTTGCTAATTCACCTTGGGCTTTTTGAAGGTTATCTTTGTAAGAAATATATTCCTTTGCATCGTTTGTGAGCTGTGGCCGCACGTCTTTGCTTTCCCACGTAGGATAATATTTACTAAGTTTGGGTTGCAAATCGTTTTTGAGTGTGTCTTTTTCTTGATGGAGTTCTTGAATGTTTTTATTGAGATTTGCTATTTCGAAAGCGTTATTTTCTAATGCTTTTTCCGCCTTTTGTTTTTCCTTATCTGCTGAAGATTGTATTTCTTCTAAAGTTTTTTTCTTGTTTGTCTGGTTATTTATTTCCTGTTGTAGTTGTTCCGCTTTTTCTTGCGCTTTTTCTAACTTACCTATTGTTTCTTTAATAACATTTGTCTTTTCTATTATTTGTATTTGCAATTTGGTAATGTCCAATTCCAACTCCTTTGCTTCGTTTTCTATATTTTTTTGAGCGGAAGATAATTCCTGTTGGTCTTTATCTCTTTTTTTCTTGTTCTCTAAAAGACTGCCATTGAGCGTGTTATAATTGATTTGTGCAAATTCTTTTTCTTGCGTTGCTGTTTCAAGGAGCGATTTCGCATTTTGTTCCTCTTCCTGTAAAGGCGAAATAATTTTTGAGAACTCTTCGTCATTACCAAGATTCTCAATGTGTTGTCCACAAAGTGGACAGTTTTTTGCGTGTTCTTCGTGCATACGTTTGCGAAGTTCCTTTAAGGTGTCCTGCACGCTCATTTCCATTGTGCTGAGCAATTTGCTTGCTTTTTCATAGTCTTCTTTTGCTTTTGTATATGCAGCATCTTTTTCTTCTCTGATTTTATTCAACGATTTGAGCTGTTCCTCATCATGTTGTATCGTTGTATTCAGATTAAAAAAATTTGTGCGTAACTTTTCAAGATTCTCATATTCTTTTTTTAGTGTTTCCAAAGCACTTATTTTTCCATTATAGACACGAATATCTTCGTTTAATTTCAAGGGATTCAGCTCATTACGTTGCTGTGTCAAGTTATCGATTTCTTTTTGTTTCTCTTCAACGTCTTTTTTTGCCTTTGAAAACGTTTTCTCCTTTTCGTTACAGTCATTTTTAAGTGAATCGGTTTTTCCTTTTGTTTCGGTCAGGAGAGAGGAATTATTCGTAATCTTTTGATTTGTAGCAATATATTGTTCTATTTTAACAACAATTGCATCCGCTGACGAATATAACGTATCTCTGTCGTTCCGTTCGTTAATCCAATTTTCAAGTTGCTTTATTTCCTCTTCTTTTGTTGAAATCTCTTTTATACGGTATTCTATGTCGGCAGAAAGTGTATGGAATTTGCTTTTTACGTTTTGCAAACTTTTTTCCGCTTTTGTTTTTTTATCTTCTTCTGCTTTTTTGTTCGTAAGACAGTTCCGCTCCGTGTCAGTATTCTCCCAGTCTGATATCAGAGTTTTTTTCTTTTTGTACTCGTTTCCTTCGATAATGGTTTCAATTTTTTTCTTTTCGATTAATCCATCGTTATACGTCTTTTGTTGCGTGAGAAATGTTTCCACTAATTTCAACGTGGAGTCCGTCTGTTTTTGCTTTTCGTCAAGCTCGTCTTTTTCTTTGTTCTTTGTTTGGAGTTCAGTGTTTAAATTGTCGATTTTTTCCTGGGGTAGAATATGGGTGAGTTCCGTTTTATATTGTGTTTCTGCATTTTCTTTTTCTTTTTTTGCGTTGCTATATATATTATTGATTGCTTCTCCATATTTGCTGAATCGTTCTGTGTTGGTCAATTGTTCCAAGATGGCTTCGCGTTCTTTTTTATCGCCCGTGAGGAATGAGGCAAACTGACCTTGTGCCAGCATTGCCATTCGACCAAATTGATCGAAGTTAAGACCCACGGCGGCAAGTATCTGCCGACCCGTGTTTGCTTCCACTTTCTCCCAATCCTTTTTTTCTTCTTTATATTCCCAAACGGGTGTACGATATTTAAGCGGACGTTTCCCGCTTTCGTCGGTTTTCCCTTTCATTATTCCAAGTGTCAACTTAGCGTGGTATTCTTTACCATCGTTTCCTTCAAAAATAAGCTCGCTATAGCACTCGTCATTTTCGGAAATGCCAAGTCTTGTATATTGTTCAATGCTATTTACTTTGATGGATACTCCATTTTGGTTGGTAAAATTGTTTTTTTGCGTGTTGACGACGCCTTCGGTACGTGGCGTTTTTTTGTACAGCGCCATTGATATGCCGTCAAGAATCACCGATTTTCCAGCTCCCGTATCTCCCGAAATAAGGAATATGCTTGCAGGATCACCTGTTACGGCATCGGTCAAATCTTTCTCAAAATTAATATCCGCCTTTTCAATAGAGGCAATGTTTCGAAGATGTAATTCTTTTATTCTCATAGTGTTATCGTTGTTTCGTTAGCGTTCGTTTTTTTTGATGTTTTTGAAGCAATTTTTATTTTTTCTTCCTCGTCCAACCGTTTTATTTCTTTCTCGACTTCGTTGAATGCCTCGCGTATTTCCTCAATAGTGAGTGTAGGATATTGTTCTATCGTTTTTTCAATAAAATCAAGCGGATTGGTCATTTGCTGAATATCGGCAATTTCAAATTTAATATCTTTTTGTTCTGAATCAGTATTCGTCGTTTGTCCTGTCCATAGAATTTTTGGATTGTAACGGACTTCATCATTGGTTAATGCCAAACAATCATAAACCATCTGATTGAAATTCGATGGAATATCTGTCTTATTGTCAATACGTAAGCGGATATATCCCGATTTATAGTCTTGACAAAAATGTCCGATTGCATTAATGGCTTCATCGGAAGAAGTAAATGATGAGCCGTCTTCTGGAAGTATGTAGAAATGGCGCAATTCATCAATCCGCAGTTGCTCTATTTTGACTGTTCCGCCATGTTTGTCAATTTCGACTAAACTCACGGTATGAGGATAGTCCTCGTCGCAACTTACGTGGAGCGCACTGCCAGAATAACGAACGACAGGGGCAGGATAGGAGACAGAAGTTTTAAACGTATCGCCTTGGTGACCAATTGTTTGTGGCTTGTGTATATGCCCAAGGGCAAGATAGTCGAACCCTTCGCCGAATGATTTTGAGTCTTGGGTTTTTATCTTGCCAATTTCAAAATCGTGCCCTGTGGCATCTAATCCGGCAACAGCGGTGTGCCCCATCATAACTACAGGCTTTCCGTCGGCATTTTCTTCATTGATTTTATTTAGTATTTCCTGTAAAACTTGTGGTCTTTCTCCCGTCATAAACGGAATCGCAACCACGTAACCGCTCTTGAGACGCACAATGTAGTTGTCCGCCCAATTTCCTCCGCTTTCCGACGTAGGACCAATTCCTATGAGTGTGGTGTTTGCAAGATTCCACACGTCGTGGTCGGCTTGCAAACGGGATGCCGAGTCGTGGTTGCCGGCAGTTATCACCATTGCCATATCGGGACATTCTTTATGTAAATCGACAAAATATTCGGTAAACGTCTTTTTTATCGAAGCAGACGGTTGTTGTATGTCAAAAATGTCACCACTGATAAGGAGTGCGTCAGGTTTTTTCTCTTTGCACCATTTTTTAAGTTGTTTGAAGAAATGATGATGTTCGTCGCAACGATCATAGTTCTGGTAGATGACCTGTCCAAGGTGTAAGTCTGCAGTGTGTAATATTTTCATAAATGAATTGTATTTCTTGTTTATTAGGGTAAATATACATTTTTTCTACAAACGGATGAGTGTGATGTCAAATAAATAGATAAATATTATACGCGCATGGAGTCTTTGCATTGTCAATGTAGGGAAAAAAGGTAAGAAAACCTTACGAAATTTGCGAGGCAGATTTCCCTTTTTTGTAAATAATTTCTACTTTTGCACGCAAAGGAATAAAGTATGGCAGAACAATCTCTACTCGAAAAATTAGATGGATTACAGTTCAAGTTCGAAGAAATTTCAACGATGATTACCGACCCGGCTGTGATTGCCGATATGAAACGGTTTGTGAAGTTGAACAAGGAATATCACGAACTGGAATTGCTTATGAACGCGCGCAAAGAGTACAAAAATCTTTTGTCTAACTATGCTGAGGCAAAACAAATCCTTGAAACGGAAAACGATGAGGAAATGCGCGAAATGGCAAAGTTGGAGATTGACGAGGCCGAACCTAAAATTGCAAAAATGGAAGATGAAATCCGTCTTCTGCTTATTCCTGCCGACCCTGAAGACGGGAAAAACGCCATTGTTGAAATTCGTGGTGGAACAGGTGGCGATGAAGCTGCAATCTTTGCGGGAGATTTGTTCCGTATGTACACAAAATATTGTGAATCAAAAGGGTGGAAAGTTCAGGTTACAAGTTTTAACGAGGGAACGTCGGGTGGTTACAAGGAGATTGTGTTTGAAGTCACGGGCGAAAACGTGTATGGCACGATGAAATACGAGTCGGGTGTGCATCGCGTACAGCGTGTGCCGGCAACCGAAACGCAAGGGCGTGTGCATACGTCGGCTGCTACGGTGGCTGTGTTGCCCGAAGCCGAGGAATTTGATATTGAACTGAAGGAATCCGATATCCGTACCGATATTTTCTGTGCGTCGGGACACGGAGGACAAAGTGTCAACACGACGTATTCTGCAATTCGTCTGGTGCATATTCCAACGGGAATTACCGTACAATGCCAAGATGAAAAATCGCAGTTGAAGAACAAGGCAAAGGCTTTGGTTGAATTGCGTACTCGTATTTACAATATGGAGTATCAAAAATATCTTGACAACATTGCCTCAAAACGTAAGACCATGGTTTCCACGGGTGACCGTTCTGCAAAGATTAGAACGTACAATTATCCGCAAGGGCGTGTCACCGACCATCGTATTAATCTTACGTTGTATAATCTAAATGCAATTATGGCAGGCGATATTCAGGAAATCATAGACGGTCTGATTGTTGCCGAAAATGCTGAACGACTGAAAGCTGGGGAGATTTAGGAAATTAAGAGTTTAGAATTAAAAATTAAGAGGTGTTTTTTGTCTTAATTTTCGTTCTTAATGAAAATTTCTTACTTTAGCTCGCATGACAGAATACGAAAAAATATTGCAACAATACTGGGGGTATCCAACGTTTCGTGCTTTACAGCAGGAAATTATTGAAAGTGTCTGTCAAGGTCGTGACACGTTGGGCTTGATGCCTACAGGCGGAGGAAAATCTATCACGTTTCAGGTTGCCGCTCTTTCAAAACCGGGGATTTGCATTGTTGTCACTCCTCTCATCGCTTTGATGAAGGATCAAGTGGATAACTTGAAACGACGGGGCATACGGGCTGTTGCCATTTATTCGGGAATGTCGAGAGATGAAATTGAACTTGCGTTTAATAATTGTATTTTAGGAGATTACAAGTTTTTATACATCTCGCCGGAACGGCTCAAGACACAGTTGTTTCTTGATTTTGTCACAAAAATGAAGGTCAACCTGTTGGCAATCGACGAATCGCATTGCATTTCACAGTGGGGCTATGATTTCAGACCGTCATATCTTGAGATTGCAAATATTCGTGAACTTTTGCCCAAAGTCCCCGTATTGGCTCTTACGGCAACGGCTACTCCCGATGTGGTTGATGATATTCAGGAGAAACTCAAATTCAAGGAAAAGAACGTCTTTTCAAAAAGTTTCGAACGAAAGAATCTCACGTATAATGTGTTTGAGAAAAACGACAAGATAGGCGCATTATTACAAATTTGCAGTAAGAGCAAGGGCACGGGTATCGTGTACGTGGGAACACGGAAGGAAACGGTTGAGGTGGCTTACACGTTGCAGCAAAACGGATTTGTCGCAGATTTCTATCATGGCGGTCTTGATGCAAAAACACGTACAAAGAAACAAGAAACGTGGATGCGCACGCCTAATGAGATTATGGTGTCAACCAATGCGTTTGGTATGGGGATTGACAAACCAGACGTTCGTTTTGTGGTTCATTTGAATATTCCCGAATCGCTCGAAGCATATTTTCAAGAGGCGGGGAGGGCAGGACGCGATGAAAAGGAATCACAGGCGTATTTGTTTTATAATGAGGCAGATATACAAAAAATCAAGTTAAACTTTGAACGAAAATATCCTCCGTTTGACTATATCCGTCAGGTATATGACTCGTTGGCAAATTATTGTTCCATTGGCGTTGGCGAAGGCGAGGGCATAAGTGCCGACTACGACTTGATGGATTTTTGTAAGAAGTTCAAATTGAGTCCGTTAGAGGCTATGAACAGCGTAAAGATTTTGGAGGAGGAAGGATTCATCCTTACGTCTGATCCGGAAGAAACGCAGTCGAAAGTGCAGATATTGGTAAATCGCACGGAATTGTATCGTTATCAGGTGAGTAACAGCAATTTAGACAGTTTTGTGAAATTCTTGTTACGAAACTACACGGGGCTGTTCAATGAGTTGACCTACGTGAACGAGGTTGAAATGGCTCGTAAGGCGAATTGTGCCCCCGAAGTGATTAGCAATTATTTGTCGTATTTGCAAAAAATGGATTTGATTCTCTATCATCCTGCAAAGCAGACGCCAGTAGTCGTTTTTCTACAGGATAGGAAAGAGAAGGACTCGTTGAGGTTGAATGAAAAACGGATTTTGGAACGAAAAGCGCGGCAGCAAGTGCGTTTGGAGGCGATGATAAAATATGTCACCAACAAGAATCATTGTCGTAGCGTGTTGCTTCTGGAGTATTTCGGCGAGAAGGCGGTTGCCCGTTGTGGCAATTGTGATGCGTGCTTGTCGCGTAATGAGATTGATGTGAACGCTCTTACGTTTGACTACATTGTGGACGATTTGAAAAAAATGTTGCGTGCCGAAGCCTTGAGCATTACCGATGTAATCGCAAAATTGCCCCAGCATAGCGAACGCGAAGTTCGTGAAGTCATAAAATATCTGTTGGACAAGGAAAAAATCGTGTATGCGAGCGGAGCCCGTCTGCAATGGAATAGTTAGTCTGTTTTTATGACACTCTCACGTGTGAAGAACCGACTTTGAGCTGTAAGTCCTATGCGGACACATTGCATTATCCTGTTGAAATAGATGTTGTAGTAATCTTCGCCACAATAGTATTGAACGAATAAGCACACATCTTGCAGGAAACTTGGTCGGAACGAAATCGTGTAGTCAATGATACCTCGTTTCCAGTCAATATTGTCGCGATGTTTCATGTTACCACAGATGACGCCGAATTTGAACGTGTTCGCAATGATGGTTTCTTTGTTGTCGAAATGCTTGAAGTTCAGTTTGCTCAGCGTTTTGGCAATATTCCATTCAAATTTCACATCGAGATTGAATCTCCACCTACCATAGATGCCGTTCAGCATAGTGTCTTGCTGATAGCAAAATTGTGAGTAGAGTTTTGCGTAGTATTGACGGCTACTATGTGCTCTCGACAAAAACACGCCTGCTTCAACCCAGTTGGTCGAGAAACTACCGTTGCGAGTGTTTATGACCGTGTTGGTGGAATCGGTATAGAAATAGCCGTCTTGCCCGTTAGAGTGGTGGAACAGCGAGATATACTGAAACCAGTCCCGATATTCACGTGTATGTTTGGAAGATTGGTGAACCAAGGTGATTCTGGGTTTGTACGACGGCGTTTTCACTGGATACGAATAGTCGTTGTACATGCGGAGAATGATTTGTGGCGAAAGTATGAACGCCCATTTTTCAATGGCATTGATTCCGATTCTATAATAGGGGATAATGTTTGCCTCGAACAGCAGGGGCTCCATATTGCCCAATCCTTGCGTAATGGTGATGTATCCTGGGTCGTAGAAAAGATTGATGGTCTCGTCCCATGTGATGTCGTCCCAGTCAACGGCAACTTTCTCCCAGTCAAAACGAGAAGAGTCCCTGAACAGAAATTTCTGCTTAATCGTGTCGTTTTGAGCAGTTACACCCAAAGCGAGGAATAATAGAAACAGTGACAAGATTCTCTTCATTTGTACAATTTTGAATGTAAAAGTAAGCAATCAAAATATTAAATCGTACAAAAAAATATTAAGAAATCACCGAACTACAAATGTAGTTTGGTATAATTCCCGTTGACGCGATTTCTAATTCCACATTTTTCGGAAGCGTGTTTCCCGAAAGGACAAGACAGGTGTCAATTCCAAACTTATTTCCGCCCAAAATGTCGGTCTGGAGTGTATCGCCAACCATAAGAATGTCTTTTTTCTCAATGGTGCCGAATTGTTGTATGTGGTCGAATGCGAAACTGTACATTTGTGAATCAGGTTTTCCGAAACGAATGAAAACCTTCTGCACAAGCGATTCCAACAAATTTGCGACGCCACCCGTTGCTATGGCAACCTTATCTTTGGAAAGTGGATACGTGGTATCGCTGTTGGCAACAATAATAGGCATAGTGTAACGACGAAGCAGATTCACCGTCTTCGACAAATCTCTGTTCCAATCGTAGCCCTCATCGTCAAGCAATACAAGCAACTGATAATTGTCATCCTTATCCAAGTCAACATCGTGAATGGAAATAGTCTTCACGCCATTAATCTGAATATATTGTGCAGAACTCTCGGTGCCAAGATACACGATAGTTCCACCCGAAATCTTTCTACAAATATATTCTCGTGCAAGCATTCCCGACGAAATCACCTTATCATCGGAAAAAGCCGTAATGCCCGATTCCTGGAACTTTGCCGCAAGTTCCTTCGGACTACGTGACGCGTCGTTCGTCAACAGAAAAGATTTGATTCCTTGTGATTCAAGCATATTGAACATTTCGGGAATATTCGGGAAAATGCCCTTATAATTCCGTAGAACGCCATACGAATCAAAAAAGATGACCTTGTATTTTTTTACGATTTCTTTGAACGAAGTTATTTCCATACTTATAGTGCGTTGATGAATGAATCAAATACGTTTTGGTTCCCTTGATATTCGGCAAGCATCCGTTCTGGATGGAATTGCAAACCGACAAGAAATTTCTTTTCCGGGGCATAAACGGCCTCAATCAGCCCGTCGTTGGCAGTTGCCATGGCGACAAGCCCTTTGCCAAGTTCCTTAACACCTTGGTGGTGATAACTATTCACCTTGATTTCGTTTTGGTTATACCACGAATGTAAGGGTGTGTGAGGAATAATCGCTATGTCATGACGAAGTTCGTCATAGTGCTCATAATCAATATGTTTCACCGAATTATTGTTATGAACGTGAACATCGCGATGGAGCGTTCCGCCAAGCATCACGTTGATAATATGCAGTCCTCGGCAAAAACCGAGAATTGCCTTATCGTGTGCGTAAGCGTGGTTGAAACACGTGATTTCTATCTCGTCTTTTATGATATCAAGTTCTTCGGGATTGTCGTAATCGCAGCCATATAATTGAGGATTTACATCACCGCCCTCAACCATCATAAGTCCGTCATAGTCAGAAAGATATTCATGAAGAATAGTTTTAGTATTTTCGGCAATAGGCACGAAAATGGGCATAATGCCACGAGCACATAGAATAGTGGCATAAATTTCTGAAACCCAATTAATTGGCTTATTTTTCCGAATTTGTCGGCGACTGACGATAAGAACTTTCTTTGTCATTTATACGCGATTTGGAGCGACAAAAAGAGTTCCAATATCTTTTCCGTCGAAAATGTCGTAGAGAATTTCTGGCGTGTCACCATTTGCTATAATGGTGTCGATATGGTCTTTGTGACATATTTTTACCGCTGAAATCTTGGTTGACATACCACCCGTTCCGAAACTCGTTCCTGCCGAGCCTGCGGCATTCGATACTTCTTCGTTAACCTCGGTAATGATGGAAATACGTTTCGCATCGGGATTTTTACGAGGATCCTTGTCGAAAAAGCCATCAATATCGGAAAGGATGATGAGCAAATCGGCTTTACAAATCGACGCAACCATTGCAGAAAGCGTGTCATTATCCCCTATTTCGATTTCATCGGTAGAAACGGTGTCGTTTTCGTTCACGATGGGAACTGCACCGATTTCGAGCAATTTTGCGAACGTGTTTTCCGCATTTCTATGTTTTTCCTCGTTGGTAATCACATCGGATGTAAGAAGAATTTGACCGACGTTGATGTTATGAACCTCAAAGAATTTTCGATAGATTTTTGCAAGAATTGCCTGACCGATAGCAGCCATTGCCTGTTTGCCAGGAATGGTATTCGGACGTTTCTTTTGTCCAAGTTTTCCCACGCCGACGGCAATTGCCCCCGATGAAACAAGAACTACTTGGCGACCTTGTTGTTTAAGAGTTGCAATTACATTCGTTATATGTTCAATTCTTCGTAAGTGCAAACGTCCGTTTGGAAACGTGAGCGACGACGTGCCAATCTTAATAACGATACGCTTTTTGTCTTTTAAAGCTTTCCTGTAATCCATCTCGTTGTAAATTATAGGTCGCAAATGTATAAAATTAAACCCGTTGTGCGTTACTATTTTGTGAAAAAGTTATGTGAAATCTTATAATATTGATTATCATAACAAATGACAAACCGAAAGATTATTCATCTCCGTCCTCTCGAACGTAGTGAGATATCTCCCTAAAATACTGACGTTTTTTCCAATAAAATTGTATCTTGCACCCGTTTTGTAGAGACGTGCCATGGCGCGTCTCTACAAACAAAAAACGACAAATCTACCGTAGAGACGATGTGCACATCGTCTCTACATAAAAAACAAAATAAACAAATATGAAAAAATTATCTACCTTATTCATTCTCATGGCAATGGCGCTTGCCACATTTGCCGACCCCGACATTTTCACCGTTTCGTGTTCTAACGGTAATGTGTTCACTATTTCCCGTACCGACGCTTCGGCGGCGAGTTGGGTTGACTACTATACCCAAAGCGGTAGTGCCGTGGCTGGCGTGCATTACGAAGATATGACGGGACGGCTTGACTTTGCAAAAGGCGAATCTTCCAAAATCGTTACCGTGCCGCTCTATTCCGTATCGTCCGCCGATAAATACTATATCGACTCGGACTACTCTAGACGATATTTCAACTTCTGCGTTCACAACAATTCCATGCCTGCTACAAAAAGGTCTATAGGTACATGGAATAATGGAACGTATATCTCTTCGGATGATATAACTGTTACTCAGCAACAGACTATTTGTCCTGGTGGTAATCTAGGGGGTAGTTTTAACATGTCAGGTGGTTCATTTATGGTGCGTCCAAAACAAGAACGTGTGTGTAATGATGCAATAAGTGATGCTTTCACTAATAACCAAAAAATATATTATACCCTCACCGAACAAACAGCAAAATACGATTTTAACCTACAATTTACTTATCATCTAAATGGTACTACTTTACCAGCACAAGATCAAGCCATTGGTGTTACGTTAGATGGAAATTCCAGTGAGCTTATGGTTGAAAGTTATACGGGGTATCGCCATTATGAGAATTGTAGTCCCGTAGGGTTAAATCAAAATCTTGTTAATGCATATTTCTCTCATCGTATATTTAACAGTTGGTATTTAACATATATAATTCCAAGTAATAGTAAACCAGACGCCGATGGGCATCTTGACTATAATGGTGCACCATCGTATACAGTTAATCCCAATTACGCATCGCATGTTATTGATGGTTGGTTTGTGGATATTGACCCTACGAAACATATAGGTTTTGTAATGTTTTCGGAATATGCCAACATATCAGAACCTGTTGTGGCAAACATAAAACTTTACGATAAAATTGCCCCCGTTATCACCAATACGTATGTGAACGTAAACCACATATATACCAGCGGCGAACGGGTGTATGTGGCTGTCCGCTTCAACGAGCCGGTAACGGGCTCGGTGTCGAGCGCAACGGTTAGCATTGGCTCTCGGGAATTTACGTTCTATTATAGCGACGGTCTCAACACCAACACGCTTTATTTCTATTCTGACCTTTCAACCACATCTGCCTCGGGCATTTGCGGCACGGTCAAGGTTACGGCCATCAACGGCACAATCACCGACGCCTGCGGCAATGCGGGCTCGTATTCGTCGATTCTGGCAAACAATTCCTGCCCGAATTTCAAGATGTATCCCACGTATTCGGTTACACTCCAGCCCAACGGCGGCACTATAGTCGACGGCAATCTTGCCCGCTACACCTATTCGGTGGGGGCTACGTTGCCAAACCATATCGAAAAGACCGGTTTCAACTTCGACGGCTGGTTTACCAACGAGGATTTCACAGGCTCGCCCGTAACCACCATTTACCCAACCGAATCGGGCAACAAGACCTACTACGCAAAATGGTCTCCGAAAACGTTCAAGGTGACGCTCGACGGCAATGGTGTGGAAATTCCTTCGGATATCAATGTAACAAGTTATACCTACGGCACTGCCGTACAACTTCCCGTGCTCGAAAAGGCGGGCTACACCTTCTATGGTTGGCACGATAACCCTGATCTTACCGGCTCGCCTGTTACGGCAATCAGTTCCACCGAAATGGGCGAACGTAACTTTTACGCAAAATGGACTACAAACACATACTATATTGCCTACAATCCCGCCGGTGCCGACGGCGAAAGTCCCTCGATGGCCAACACTGTCTGCACCTACAACGAGAGTGTGGAACTTTCCACCAACGTCTATACACGTACGGGCTACGAGTTCCTTGGCTGGGCGACTGCCGCATTGGCTTCGTCAATCACCTACACCGACGGTCAGTCTGTAAAGAATCTTACTGCTGTGAGCGGCGAGATTGTTGAACTCTTTGCCGTGTGGAAACCGAACACATATACCATAACGTTCGAGCAAGGCGCACCCACCACGTTGGGAACGCCGTCAATCGAGGCAACCTACGACTCACCGCTTCAGGTGGTAATCTGCCCCGACAGCGTTGGCTACGCCTTCGAGGGATATTTCACCGAAGGTGGCGAGCAATACTATACAACCGAGGGAAAGTCGGCAATAACGCGCTACAAAAACACGTCCGACCTTACGCTCTACGCCCGTTGGACGGTCCGCGACTATACCATTTCCTTCGACAACAACGGGGGAACCATCACAACCGCCGACTACGCAAAAACCTATAACTATGGTTCAACCATTGTCCTTCCCGAAATCTCAAAGGACGGAAACGAGTTCGGCGGTTGGTTCGATAACCCGAACTGCACGGGCACCGCGGTTACGCAAATCAATGCCGACGAATACGGCGACAAAAATTTCTATGCACTATGGAATCCTCTTTCCTACGATGTGGTGCTCCACGAAAACGGGGGCGAAATAGTCAATGGAAAGGTGGTGAAATACACGTTTGGTATTGGTGCCATTCTGCCAGCCCACAACAATATGGTGTGGGAAGGCCACTTCTTTGCAGGATGGTTTGCCAGTCCTGATTTCTCGGGCGACGCCGTGAGTTCCATTTCTGTGGCCGAGTTCGGCGACAAGGAATATTGGGCTAAATGGGACGAAAATGGCTATTTTGTGACTTTGCAGACCAACGGCGGCATAATCCAGAGCGGCAACGTGGTAAGTTACAAATACGGCACAGGTGCGACGCTTCCAAGCAATCTTACCAAGACGGGCTACGATTTTGCAGGCTGGTACGACAATTCAAGTTTCATTGGCTCGCCCGTAACTGAAATCACCAAAACCGACCTCGGCGACAAGAACTATTGGGCAAAATGGAAGGAACAAGTCTATTCCATTACGTTCAACACCAAGGGCGGCGACATAAACAATGTAGCAATTGAAAACTACACCTACACCGTAGGCGTTGTCCTTCCTGCCGACGTAACTCTCAAGGGACACACGTTCAAGGGCTGGTACGATAACGAAGCCTGCTTAGGCAACCCTGTCACCTTGATTTCGACCACCGATTTTGGTGAAAAAGAATTTTGGGCAGACTGGACGGAGAACAAGTATAGCATTTCGTACATTGCAAACGGTGGCATTATTAACGACAACTATGTGGAAGAATACACCTACGGCGCTTCGGAAATCACTTTGCCGCAAGACGTTACCAAATCTGGTTACACATTCGGCGGCTGGTACGCCAACGATTCCTACACCAGTCCCGAAGTAAAGGTAATTACCGTAACCGACCTTGGAAATAAAACTTTCTACGCAAAATGGAATGTAAACACGTATAATGTCACTTTGGTTGCCAACGGCGGTACAATCAACTCGGGCAACATTGCAAACTACACCTACGGTTATGGAGTGACGCTCACTTCCGATATCACGCAGAACGGCTTCACCTTTGCAGGCTGGTATGCCGACGAGAAATTTGAAACGGCACGTCTGACACGTATTTCAGAGACAAAAACAGGCGACCTCACCCTGTATGCAAAGTGGACAAAAAATAATTATCTGATTACCTTGAACGTGAATGAGGGCAGTATCGACGAGGAATATGTCTCAATCTACACCTTCGGTGAAGGTACCACACTTCCGACCAACGTCAGCCGTAAGGGGTACACGTTTAAAGGTTGGTACACAAATTCCAATTTCGACGGCTCCGCAATCAGGACTGTTTCTGCTACCGAGTACGGCAACAAGACTTTCTGGGCAAAATGGCTTGTAAATACCTACAAAGTAACCTTTGACGCGAAAGGCGGCGTGATACATTCGGGAGGATTTGATTCCTATATCTACGGAGTGGGAGCGTCGTTGCCTACAAATGTGACAAAGACAGGCTACACGTTCGACGGTTGGTATCTTGACGAGGACTGCAATATAGCCTCGCCTTCGGTTATTTCTGTGAACGAGACAGGAGACAAGACATTTTATGCGAAATGGAATGTAAACACGTATAATGTAATCTTTGTTACCAACGAGGGCGTAATCAACTCTGGAAACGTTGAATCATACGAGTTCGGCAAAGGCGCAACCTTGCCGACCGATGTAACCAAGGAAGGATACTCTTTTGGTGGTTGGTATAGTAATTCAAGTTATATAGGAGGATCCGTTTCGTCAATCGCCAATAACGACATGGGTGACAAACAGTTCTGGGCAAAATGGATAATCAACGAATACGAAGTTAAAGTTGAGGCAGAACATGGTTCTGTAACTGGTGCGGATTACTATGAATACAAATCACCAGCAACCCTCAAAGCAGTTCCAAACGAGGGCTACGAGTTCGTCGGCTGGAACGACAACGAAGTGACGGACGCAAGAATCCAGTTCGTTGTGACGAAGGACACGACGCTCACGGCAAACTTCAAGGAAAAAGAGAAAGTTCAAATAGCAGGTTCTCTTGAAATCCCAACCCTCAAAACAGAACGCGAATCAGCCCCAATCGACCTTACCGACCTTTTCGTCACTACCGAAGGTAGCGACGTAATCTATTCTGCCACAAGTTCCGCTCCGAACGTGGTAGCGGCAACAGTAAGCGAGGGCAAGTTGTTCCTGACGGTGTATGAATACGAGGGTGAGGCTGAAATCACGGTTACGGCAACCTTGCCGAACGGCGAGAAGAACTCCGTAAAAGCGACGGCAACCGTTGTCTTGGCTTGCAACATCCAAGTTGAGGAAACAATCACGAATGTTTCTTGCTTTGGCGAAAGTGACGGCGAAATCGCCCTGAAGGTGACGAACGCGGCAGAGCCGTACACGACGCAATGGACGAGCGATAACGGTTTTGCTTCGACAGAAGATACAATCCGTAACATTAAGAAAGGCGAATACGTTGTCAGCATAACCGATGGCGAAGGGTGCGGATTTACCAGAAAGTACAGCGTGAACCAGCCAGCAGAAATGACGATGAAGGCAACGGTAAAGAATCCTACTTGCGAGAACGCCGACGGCTCAATCTCGATAGTCTTGACGGGAGCCGAAAATCCGACATTTGCATGGAGCAACGAGGCGACGACGCAAAACATCGCAAGTCTTGCGAAAGGCGACTACTCAGTTGTGATAACGAATACCGTTACGGGTTGTTCTATCAGCGACAATTTCACGTTGGTGGAACCAGAAGCCCCCGTCGTTACAGTCTCTAATGTCGTTTCAACGTCCTGCAACGAACCAGCAGGAGCTATCACCATAAGCGTTAGCGAAGATGGCTTGCTCTACAATTGG
>JAEEGL011881126.1_pt1 | contig 37799 bp, 29 predicted proteins | sample 9134231 | NCBI WGS metagenome assembly JAEEGL01 (sample SAMN16246548, study PRJNA631951) | gut metagenome | biome: gut microbiome; feature: rumen; material: fiber-attached | host: Bos | place: Iran: Karaj | collected 2018-10 | reverse complement strand
TGACAGTCTTGGTCGGGTCGAGCTGCGGGTCCTGGGGAAGATAGCCTACCGAGTAACCCGGTGCGAAGACCACCTGGCCCTGGTATTGCGTCTCCAAGCCGGCGATGATTTTCATCAGCGTCGATTTACCCGCACCGTTCAAGCCGATGATGCCGATTTTGGCGCCATAATAGAACGAGAGGTAGATGTTCTTGAGGATTTGTTTTTGGTTCTGCTGGATGGTTTTGCTCACGCCCACCATCGAGAAGATGATTTTTTTGTCGTCAACTGTTGCCATAATTATCTTGTTGATTTAGTTACTGCTTGCAAAGGTAGTGATTATCGTGCCATTTTGCAACAAAATGCGGGAATTATTTACAAGGCGGAGCCTTGCAATACCTCGACCGCCTGGAATGGGTCTTGCTACTGGAGGTCGCGGGCTTTGAATTCGTTGATCATGGGGTCGTCTAGGTCGTTGGGAGTGCGGTGGGTTTCTTGCTGGGACTTGAAGATGAAGTGACCTTTTTCGTCAATCTCGTAGTGGTTGTCCCACTCGACACGCCACATCTCGGTAAGCTTGTGATCCTTGAGGAAGAGGCTGGTGAGCGTCATCATGCGGTGCAGGGTGAAATGTTGGTCATCATCAAAGATGAGCGTGGCATCGGTGGTGTAAAAGCGGTTGCCGCCAAATCGCAAGGGCATCTTGTGTTCGCTGGTGTGGAACTCGTGCAGGTCAATGAAATCAATTATCTTGTCCTTGTTGTCGCGGATGACAAGAAATACTTTAAAGTGATTAGGTTCCTCGCCCAACGGGATTCTATAGGCCGAAAGGCTCATGCCGTTATTCACTGACCGCTCTCCGATGAGCTGCGAGCCTGCCGGCACATCACATTTCGTTTGGTTGTGGAGAGCGAGACATTGTTCGCTGGTGAGGGTAGGGAAACCATTCAGCTCGGTGGTGTCGCGGCTCAGTATGCTATGGCCCACTTGCACGATGTCGGGGAGGGTATTCATCGGTTTGTTGTTGTTCATGCCACCGCAACCAGCTATCATTAGGGTAGTGGCAATCGCAATTATCGTTTTCATCATTCCAATAAACTTTATAAATGTTTGGTCAGGGGCTTGTCGTCCCATGAGTTGACAAGGGCGGTGAGCCATTGGCGGGCATAGGGGTCGTCCATTCGGGCAATCTGCTTGATTAGGGCTGGCCTGTCGGCAGGCAGCAACTTGAAGTAGGCGAGCAGACGGTTGTCCTGCCCACGATGGGCGGCCATCCATCGCAAGAAGCGCTGCGGGTTCATCTTGTAGAGCAGCGCCACATCCCATGGGAAGGGATTGTACTCGTAATCGGGATTATAGGTGGAACGGATCACTTGGGTGTACTCATTCCATGTGTCCATGATGGCCTCGTCATGCAGCGAACACACCAACATGTCCCATGACTTGAAGTCGAGGGCGGCATACTGGTCCACCTTGCCTTGCTCCTTGATGACCTGCTGATTTAACAGCACAAAATGCCCCTTGGCATTGATGACGTAAGTCTGGTCCCATTGCTGCTGCCACTGCGGCGCTCCCTTGAGGTCGCTGTGATAGTCCATGAGACATTGTCCCATGGTGCGGTGCAGAGTCACTCGGTCGTCATCTTCAAAGGTGAAGCAGCCATCAAGCGTGAACGAATCGCCGTTGCTAGAGTCCGACATATCGCAACGCCACACCAGATGCATCTCGCGTGCGTTGATAGCATCGAGTAAATGCCCTTGTTTGTCATAGGTGATTAAGTCCAAACTGTAACCCACGCCACTACATCCATAGTAGGCTGCGAGAGTGACACCGTTTCCCACGTCACGCACTCCCAATAGCTTCCAGTTGCCCATTTCATCCATGAAGCTTTCTCCAGCTGGTGTCACGAGTGCCGAGTACTGGTCATGGTTGAGCCGCTTGCCTTTGATTTTACCGTCCTGCTGCTTGATGTCACCGCAATAGACATCGGGCAGGATCAGGCTGTCTCCCAGTAACATATCCTCATTGACGGTGATGCCAAGCTTGTCAAGGAAGTCAAAATGCGGGTTTTTCACCTTGCCGTTGCCCGAGCAAGCCTCCAGGAAGATGGCGAGCATCCATGCGATGATTGTGATGTATTTGGTTGACATTGTTCTGTTATCGTCGTTTTAATAGGATTAATTTGAAACCGGTCAATTCAATGTGGTGCAAAGGTAATCGAATTGCCCCTCTTTGACAAGAGTGTTTGTTATTTTTGGTTCAGTTGGGAGTTTTTTAGTAATTTTGCAGAATAATGGAAAAACAAAAAGATATCACTATTCAGCACCCTGAGGCTTGGGAGTTGCTGCTGTCGATATGTGGCCAGCAGGTGGACTACATCCTGTACACACCGACGGTGGCCGGTTCCCTGCTGATTGGAAAGGTGGCGCGCATCGACGATTCGTTACAGTCACTGGAGGATGCAGTCTATGACACGCCTGAGTTGCTCAATGAATACAAGCGGGTGAGGGTAGTGGTTCATTCCCAGCATTTTGTGTTACTGCCAATAGAGACCTCCGATGACGACTGCGCCACGTTGGTTCGCTCGGCTTTTCCTGCCGATGATGGTGATGTTATCGTGAATCCATTGTCCCTGAACGGCGTGAAAGTCGTCTATCTGGTGCCACAAGGCATGCAAGCTTTCTTGGGCCGCACGCTCAACTACCCTCAGCTTTATCACGACCTGTACCCGTTGTGTGAGCACTTCAAGAGTCTGCATGGTAGCGATGATGTTTCCCGCATGTTCCTTCACTTGACTGCCGAGAGCATGGATATGGCGATCTACCGCAAGGGGACTTTCCAGTGTGCCAACAGCTATCAGTTCACCAATGCCCAAGATGCTGCCTACTTTGCTCTGAATGCATGGCGAACCAACGGGCTGGACCAACTGACCGACGAGTTACAGCTCATGGGCAATCGCACGATGCTTGCCGCCATGACTCCCAAACTGAGGGAATTTGTGAAATTTGTGATGCCTGCCGTTTATCCTGCTGCTGCGATGCAGCTGGGCCGCAATGCGATGCAGGCACCGTTAGAACTGATTTTGCTTGCCCTATGCGAATAATCAGCGGAAAATATGGCCGTCGTCGCTTTGACGTGCCCACCAACATTACTGCGCGTCCCACGACTGACATGGCTCGCGAGAACCTGTTCAACGTCCTGGGCAATATCATCGACCTTGAGGACAAGACGGTGCTTGACCTGTTTGCCGGCACCGGTGCGATGAGCTTTGAGTTCCTGTCGCGTGGCTGTGTCCATGTCACCGCTGTTGAGAAGGCGCGTGTCCAGGCCGACTTTATCAAGCGTGTTCAGCAACAGTTGGGCGATCCTAACCTGACGCTTGTTCGTGGCGACGTGTTCAAGTTTGTGGCAACCTGCCGCCAGTCGTTTGACGTCATTTTTGCCGATCCGCCCTATGACTTGCCACGTTTTGCCGAGGTACCCAAACTGATATTGGACTCGCCGCTGGTGCATGATGGCACACTCTTTGTTATGGAGCACCCACGTGAGCACGATTTCAGCGGTTTGCCTCATTTCTCGCAGCAGCGGGTGTATGGCAAGGTCAATTTCTCACTGTTTGAAATTAGCGATGAAGGACGAGAGTAAATATGTTACCCTGCTGGAGCAACACGATGTCAAGCCCACGGCATTGCGCCTCTTGTTGTTGCGCACGATGATGGCGCACGACGATGCCTTCTCGCTCCAGAGTTTGGAGGATGAGTTGGACACGGTGGACAAATCGACCATCTACCGCACCATCACGTTGTTCCTCACCCATCACTTGATTCATGCCATTGACGACGGAACGGGCATGTTCAAGTATGCCGTGTGCAGTCCCGATTGCCATTGCGGGGAGGATGACGACACGATAGACCACCTGCATGCCCATTTCAACTGTGAGAAGTGCGGTCGCACCTTCTGTTTGCAAACGACACAGGTTCCGCTGGTCGCTCTGCCTGAGGGTTTTAATATTCATAGCATCAATTACGTCCTCAAAGGTCTTTGTCCTGAATGTAATCACAAATAGCGAGCAAAATGAGTAAAGTTAGCCGTTGGATACGCAACATATTGATATTCTTTTTTACCTCGACGATCCTGGCCGTGGTAATTCTCAAGTATATCCCTGTGTATGTCACACCACTGATGCTGATTCGCAGCGTTGAGGCGGTTATTGATGGCCGAACTCCCGAAATCAACCATCACTGGATTCCCCTCGAAAAGATAAGCCACAATTTGCCGCAGGCAGTGATGGCCAGTGAGGATAACCTGTTCCTGAAGCATGGCGGCTTTGATTTGGAACAGATCCAGAAAGCCCAGATCGAAGCCCAAGAGGGAAAAAGGCAGCGTGGTGCCAGCACTATCAGCCAGCAGACGGCGCGTAACGTGTTCCTGTGGCAAAAACGTTCCTGGCTGCGTAAGGGCCTGGAGGCATATTTCACTTTCCTGATTGAGAAAATCTGGGGCAAGGAACGCATTATGGAGGTCTATCTCAATTCCATCGAGATGGGCAGGGACATCTATGGCGCTGATGCTGTCGCACGCATCAATTTCAATACCACGCCCGACAAGCTGAGTAAAGACCAATGCGCCTACATCGCCGTTTCATTGCCCAATCCCCTGGAACGAGACAGTGCGCATCCCACCGCCAAAATGCGAAAGATGCACAAAACCATCCTCAAGCGCATGAAGCAAATCGACACCTTTCCCAAAGATGTCTGCGCACAATAATCTCCAATCATTAAAGGCTGCAAAAAAACGTCACTAGGAAGGGGACGGAGAAATCGACTAAAAAACCGTGAAAAAGTGAGAGTATGACAAAACGCTCACCGCAGCACCGCGTGATAATGGGCAAGGTAGTATCCATCGTCGTGGCGCCACCGCAGGATATGGGTGACAACTGGCCGAAATAGCGAACCAGCAATGGCGCTCCCAGCAGGGTGAACACCTCGCGGATGATGTTGGCCAACAGAGCGACAGTGCCTAGTTCCGGGCCGCGATATTGGGTAATGAAGATGCTTGACAGGGAATAGTAGCCAAATCCTGAACCGACGGCGAGGCAATCGGTCAACGAGCGGTGTGGCAACCCGATAGCGGCAATGGCGGTGGCCGCGAGTGTGCCGATGATGGTCATCAACGGTAAGAGCATCAGGCGACGGTCCAGACTGCGGAATGTTTTCAGCATCGTGGTGTTGTTGCCCACGGTAATACCTACACAGAATAACAGTGCACACAGTGTCAGATAACTCACGTTGCCATAGGCGTTCAAGTCTGGCAGCCAGTGCATCACTCCACAGACGATGCCCAAAATAAAAAAGCCGACGATGATGAGACTGCCCTTCATTGGTCGCCTCCTTTCCCTTTGTTAACCCATCGCCACAGTGCCCATGAAAACAGTACTGTTCCCACGATGCCTGCCATAGCGAGCCACAAAGCTTCCAACCCCAGGTTACTGATGCCTTCCACGACCTGCGGATTCTCGCCCGCCTCCACGCCCAGGAAGAACAGCAAAAGCCAAATGAGCACCGTCACAGCGTGCGGTACTACCTTGAGCTGTCGTTTCCTCAAAAGGAATCCGACCGCCATTCCACTCAGCATAATAGCAACAACCTTGAGCATATTGCCGCAAAATTAATGAAAATTTGTGCAAGTCAAACGCCGTAAGTAAACTTTAATGGTTGAGACACTGCCTAATTTATTCAAATATACTACCTTTGCCACATCTCTAAATAATAAAATCGAACAAAGATGAAGAATTTACTCTTATTGCCTGTAGTTATTGCGTTGTTTGCTTGTAGCAACCAAACAGCTTTCAGTAATACTCAGGAGTCTGCCCTTGACACTGCTGCACTAGTGCAACAGGTCAATGATATCTATAGTGCTGTGTTCAAGGTGTATAATCGTGAGGATTCTCTGCGCAACCTGGATTTGCCCAACGATGACATGGCTTATGACCATCGTAATGAGTTCCTAGCAAATTACTGTAGTGCCGAGTGGAATGCGTTGGTTAAGTCAATCAACGAAAACGACAGCATCAATCATCAAGGCGAATTAGGCTTTTGGGAGGCTGATTACTGGATTATGGGCCAGGATTGGCACGAACTGTCAATCAGCGACATGGAGGTGTTGTCGTTGACTTCCACTGAGGCTGCCGTGCAATTCCAGTTGCACAACCTCGGTAACTCGAAGCCAGTCGCTTTGCGCTTGCTGCAAGAGGATGGTGTTTGGAAAATTGATGATTTCCTGGATGTGGGCTACGATTTCGACTGGAAAAAGGCGATGCAGGACTATATGAAGCAAGAAACCGGAAAATAAGTGTAATGAATAAGTTTTTGTTTGCTACATTGGCAGCCATGAGTTGGCTCATGACAATGGCGGTACCTGCCAAGCCTGTGCCTTTTACCCATGTGCAAAGCGACGGCTCGACCGTAACGCTGGTTATGCGTGGCGGTGAGTTCAACCACTCGCTAATGACTACCGATGGCTTGACCGTCGCCCAGCGTCCGAATGGAGACTACTGCTACACTGCTGGCGGAGCCATGAGCACTGTGTTGGCCCATGATGAGGAGAACCGCAGCATTGAGGAACAAGCTTTTGTCATTGCCTATCGAGATCAGATGAAGCTTGATGCCAGCCTACGTCGTTTGCCGCGTCGTGCTGGTGAGAACGATAACCCGCAGGTACCGACGACGGGTTCTCCTCGCATCCCCATCATTCTGGCCAACTATACCGATGTCACATTCATTCATGACAACCCTGTGGCCACGTTCCAGAATCAGTTCAACGAGATGGACAAGAGCTGCCTGAATTATTTCGAGTCGCAGTCCCAAGGGCAGTTCTCCCCGCAGTTTGATATACTGGGGCCCGTTAACTTGCCGCAAACGCGAGCCTACTATGGCTCCAACAAACGCATCAATGGCACCGAAGTCGATGCTCAGTTGGGCACGATGATTTATGATGCCTGCAGTCTGTTGCCCGATGTGGATTTCTCGGATTACGACAACGACGGTGACGGCGTGGTTGATGTTGTGGTCGTGCTCTATGCCGGCGTGGGTGAGGCCCAAGCCTACCACACAGTGCCCGAGAGCGTGTGGCCTTGCCAGTGGGACATGCAAGAGTCCTATGATTGGGGTTGCAGCGTGACAGGCCCATTCCCGCTCGACGGAGTGACGATTGACCGCTATGCCGTGTTCAATGAGCTGGAAGGTAGTAGCAACTATGGCACGCTCATTGACGGCATTGGCACTTTTTGTCATGAGTTCGGCCACTGTCTAGGCCTTCCCGATTTCTATGCCACCAACGGATCCTACAATTACGGCATGAGTGTTTGGGACATTATGGACGACGGCTGCTATCTGGACAATGCCCACACGCCAGCAGGCTATTCCTCCTATGAACGGCATTTCATGGGCTGGATGGATCTCGTCGATCCTGTGGTGAACACAAAATATGTGCTTCAACCACTTAACAGCGATGGCGGCAATGCCGTCAAGGTAATCAACGATGCCAATCCTGATGAGTACTATCTGCTGGAATACCGTGTCAAGACGGACTGGGACGCCTTTTTGCCTGGTGAGGGCATCTTGGTGCTGCATGTGGACTATGACAAAGACATCTGGGACGCCAATACCCCCAACAATGTCAAGAGCCATCAGCGCATGACCATTATCCCAGCAGATGATAAACTGTCCAGCAACAGCAATTCGACCGACCCGTGGCCCTATGGTAACCGTGACTCCCTAACCAATTATTCCACTCCTCCTGCCATGGTCTATACCGGCGAGTTCATGAACAAACCGATTACCGACATGAAGATTAACCGTGCCGCGGGCACCGCCAGTTTCTGGTATATGTGGTCACCATCGCCTTATGACGTGAACCGTGACAAAGAGATAAGCATTGCTGACGTGAATGTGGTGATCAAGGCTATCCTGAGCACCGTGGCACCTGGCGCAGTCTGTGATGTGAACGGCGACGGCGAGGTGAACATTGCCGATGTCAACGCGATTATTAAAGCCATACACGAACAATAGAACACCACTAAACCCAATAATAACACAAAAATGAAAAAGAATCTGAGATTTATAGTCATGTCACTGCTGGCCTTCGCTGGCATCGGTATGAGTGCAACACCTGTTGATGCCGATGCTGCCCGTGGTGTGGCATTGCGCTTCATCCAGTCGTCTGCTGCCAGCAAGCTGATGCGAACTACATCAACGATGGCCTTAGCCTATGCTGAGGTATCATCAGCTCAGTCGCAACACGCCGATTACTATGTTTTCAATGCCAGTGATGGCAGTGCATTTGTCATCGTATCGGGTGATGACCGCGCCTTGCCTGTACTGGGTTATGGTGAGGGTACTTTTGATGTTGACGATGTGCCCTGCAACCTTCAGGCTATGCTGGGTTGCTATCGTGAGCAAATGGAATATCTGCATGCACATCCCGAAGCCAAGGTGGAAATTCCCGCTCCTTACAACAATGTTATCATTCCCCCGATACTCACTTGTGACTGGGGCCAGCAAGCCCCTTTCTATAACCAGTGCCCGATTTATCAGGGCGAGCGCAGCGTGACGGGTTGCGTGGCTACTGCAATGGCCCAGGTGATGTATTTTTGGCATTATCCCGATGTGGCGCCATCACTGGGCGGATACTATACCCGCAGCCACCGCATTTTGGTGCCCTCGTTGCCCAGTCGGCCGCTGGATTGGGACAATATGCTTGACAACTATGGTGCTACCCCATACAATGAAGCACAGTCCACTGCGGTGGCTACATTAATGCGCTATTGTGGCCAGGCCGTTCACATGGATTATAGTCCCATGGGCAGTGGTGCCTATGTATATCAACAGCTTTCGGCCATGAAGGCCTTTGGTTACAATCCTGGCGCCACCGAGGTGGGAAAGGGCAACATGTCCTATGAAGAGTGGGATGAACTGTTGCAGCATGAGTTGTTAGCTGGTCGCCCCATTCTTTACTCTGCCTCTGACCCCATGGCAGGAGGACATGCCTTTGTTGTGGATGGCTATTTTGATGGCAAGTATCACGTGAATTGGGGATGGAACGGTAATTATAACGGCTATTTTGTTTTGGGCGCCTTCAACGTGAGGAGTTACAGCTTCCTGTACGCACAAGAGATACTGTATGAGATTTACCCCCCCACTGAGTCCCCAACGCAGCCGGTAAGCGATTTTGAGGCTGATGGAATCTATTACCGTTATGGTGAAGATGAGGGCGAGGTTTATGTCACTAGCCGTGATACGGAATATGGCAGCTATAGTGGCGATGTCGTTGTGCCGTCCCAGGTCATTCACGACGGTCGTACGTTGGCAGTTACCGCCATCGACGATGACGCTTTCAGGAATAGTCTGGATCTCACAGGAGTGACGCTTCCTGGCTCGTTGACACGAATTGGTGACCGGGCTTTTATGAACTGTGTTCATCTTGGTCAAGTGGAAATTCCTGAGGGAGTAACGGCCCTTGGCCAGTTGTCTTTTGCGTCCTGTCTGGCGATGCAATCTGTTACTTTCCCTGCATCGTTGCGCAGCATCGCAGCAAGGGCGTTTGTCGAGTGCCCGTCACTGATTACGGTCTTCACTCCTGACGTGGAGTCCTGGTTGGCTATCCGTTTTGCAGACCGTTATGCCAACCCCCTTCATGAGGCTCACCGTCTTTACATTGCTGGCCATGAGTTGAAGGATCTGGTAGTGCCTGACGGAACGGAGGCAATCGGGCAATATGCCTTTATTGAATGCACCGGTCTCACGTCAGTTACCGTTCCTGATGGAGTGACTGCTATCGGTTCCTCGGCATTCAAGGACTGCGCTGCTCTGAGCGGCTTGACTTTGCCTGAGGTAATGTCGTCTTTGGGCGACCAAGCCTTTGCCGGTTGCACTTCACTCGTTGATGTTATTGTGCCCGCTGGCGTAGCCAAACTGAGTGATGCCTTGTTCAAGGGTTGTACAGCCCTTGCCAGTGTCACACTGCCCATTGGCCCGACATCCATCGGATCTGAAACTTTCTCCTCATGCAGCCGTCTCACGTCGGTTGTTGTTCCCGAGGGAGTGACAACTATTGGGGCGAATGCCTTTTATTCATGCAGTGCCTTGCACGATGTTGAGTTGCCTGAGACTTTGTCAACGCTTGGTGAAAGCGCTTTTGAATCGTGTACTGCATTAACTACAATCACCATTCCCGATGGTGTCGAGGCGGTACCTCAAAAGGCCTTCTACCGTTGTTGGGCTTTGCAGACCCTTATCTTGGGCAAACGTGTGGCCAGCATCGACGCCCAGGCCTTTGCCGAGTGCAGGGAACTTGCCAGAGTCACTTGTCGCGGCGACGAGCCAGCCACCATTGCCAATCCTGACTGCTTTGTGCGCAATATCTATAACACGGCATTGCTGCTGGTGCCTGTTGATGCCCGTCCCGTTTATAAGAAAACAGGCATCTGGCCCTGGTTCAAGCACGTCGTGGGTGTGAATTTGGACTACCCCTATGGCGACGTGAACGGTGATGGCGAGATAAACATCGCCGATGCTAATGCCGTGATTAGGGGCGTCCTCAACGATGCGCCTGAAACCATACTCGACTTGAACGGTGACAGTGAGGTGAACATTGCTGACGTGAACGTCGTCATTGGCATGATTCTCGCGAAATAACGCGGCAAGCCTTTAAACACGGGTATTTTTAACTTGATTTGAGATTACTGCGGCAGAGCCGCAGCCCACGAAACATTTATATTGTTGAAGTTGCATTGCCGACATGCGGCAATGCAACTTCATGCTTTTATGGTCTTGTGATTATTGCTTGGAGAATGCAAAGTGTAAAATTTTTAGACAGTTTTGTAATAAAAAACGCTATGGAAGGCATTTTTTGTGATAAAAGTGTTGCAGATGGTGACAATGATTGATAAATTTGCGGTATATCTTGTGTTTGTGAAACTAAAAAGTATCATTGTTAAAAGGAGATTGAAAGATGAAACGGCTAATTACAATCATGTTTATGCTGGCTGCGACAGCCTTGCTAGGAACCCAAATGCACGCAGCCCAAGTTGATGCCGATGCGGCACTCAACTGTGCTAGAAGTTTTATGGCTACCCAAACGAGTGGCAGATTGATGAGTGCAGGTGCAACGATGCGTCTGGCTCATGCCGAGCCATCGAGTCAAGAAGATGGTCAGGTGGATTACTATGTGTTCAACACGAGCGACGACGCAGCATTTGTGATTGTGGCGGGCGATGACCGCGTGAAGCCCATTCTGGGCTACGGCAACGGTGCGCTTGACGTGGAGCAGTTGCCGTGCAACGTGCGCTGGTGGCTCGACGGCTATAAGCGTCAGATTGAGTGGGTGCGCGACCAGTCTGAGTCACCCTCGGCTGAATCTATCAAACGCGCTGCTGCCGATGAAGACTTCACTGTGGAACCGATGCTCACTTGCCAATGGAGTCAAGGTGAACCCTACGATTGGCAGTGTGCTGTTTATGAAGGCCAGTATTGCTTAACTGGATGTGTTGCTACGGCGATGGCTCAGGTGATGCACTATTGGAAGTATCCTGACGAATTGCCGGAATTACCCGCCTATACATCAGAAGGCTTGTTAATTTATCACGAAGCACTGCCTAGTGTCAAGGTTGACTGGGAAAACATGCTGGATAGTTACATTGGTTCTTACACCAATGAACAGGGAGCAGCTGTAGCGACACTGATGCGCTATTGCAGTCAGGCATGCTATACCGATTGTTCGCCTGATGGTTCAGCTTCAAGTCAAATCGACCAGTTGTTTGCTTTCAAGGAATTCGGCTATAACCGTCAGGCTTTTTTTCTGGCACGTGACAATTGCGATTTGGATTCCGAGGAATGGCATGAGTTGGTCAATGATGAACTGCTGGCGGGACGTCCCATACCTTACGGAGGGAGCGATGGATCGGGTGGACATTCCTTTGTCATCGATGGCTACAAGGACGGCTTGTATCATGTGAATTGGGGATGGGGTGGTTATTATGACGGTTATTTTGAACTGGATTTGCTGGAAGCTTATCCGGGTAGTGCTTACCAATATAGGCAGGACATGAATATCCATGTGTGTCATGATGATGGCAGTTCCACTACCAGCGAACCCTTGTACGACTTTGAAGTGGACGGTATCTATTATCAGAAAAACGGTTCTGAGGCTATTGTGACCAGCCGGGATTTCGAATATAATTCCTACAGCGGCGATGTGGAGATACCTCGTGAGGTGACCTATGATGGCGTGACCTATCGTGTCACAGCGGTAAACATGGGTGCTTTTATGGGCTGTGACGAGCTCATTTCGGTCAAAATGCCCTATGTTGAGACGATTGGCGCTTATTCATTTGTTCGTTGCCGCAAACTGCGTGAGGTTAGCGTGGGCAAGTCGCTGAAGCGGTCAGAAACTTTTGCTTTTTCTAGTACTTCATCTATTGAGCGTGTCAATATCGAAGACGTGGATGCTTGGGCAGCTGTCGATTTTGAAAAAGTTCCCAGCAATCCAGGTTATAATGGTGCACGTATGTACTGTAATGGACAGGAGTTGACAGATTTGGTAATTACTGATGCAACCCATTGCGTCAGCAATTATTCGTTTTATTATTGCAAGAGCCTGAAAAGCGTTACTATCGGTGAGGGAGTGACTTCAATTGGTGATTATGCGTTCAGGAACTGTGAGAATCTGGAGAAAGTCACAATTCCTAATGGAATGGAACGGATAGGCTATTGCGCGTTTATCGATTGCTTTGCCCTGTCCGACCTGGAGTTCAAAGGACGTGTGGGCACTATTGGAGAATATGCGTTCAATACGTGCGGGATACAGGGGGATTTGGTCTTCCCGAGTACTGTAGATACTATCGGTTATGCGTCCTTTGCTTTTTGTGAGGGCATTCAGAATTTGGTTTTGCATGATGTGAATGTTGTGGATACCTATGCCTTCTTTGGCTGCAAAGCGCTGCAAAATCTGTTCTTTAAAGGGCAAATAGGTATGATCAAGGGTAATGTGTTTGATGGCTGTATAGCCATTTCGAGGGTGGATGTATCCGATTTGGCATCATGGTGTCGCAGTGGATTCAAGACTGTCAATTCCAATCCGTTGAGCATTGCCAAGCACTTGTATGTCGATGGCAAGGAAGTGACCGAACTGGTCGTTCCCCCAGGAGTGGAATACATCAACAATAATGTGTTCACCGGATGTGAGGGCTTGACACGTGTCGAGGTCGGCAATGATGTCGACAGCATTGGAGAGCAGGCGTTTTTCAAATGCTTGAGTTTGACCGTTGTGACAGTGGGAGATGGGGTGAAGTCGATAGGTAAACAGGCTTTCAGTACCTGCTCGTCGCTTAAACACATAACGTTAGGACGCGGCTTGAAAACCCTGGGGCCCAAGGCTTTCAATGCCAGTATGGTGATTGCCGACATCACCTGCCGTGCTCTGGTACCTCCTGTGATGGATGCCAAGTCTTGCTTTTCCAATACTGTGTACAAGAAGGCCATGGTCACTGTGCCGTTGCTTACCCTTGAGTCCTATAAAAATGCTGAGAATTGGAATCAGTTTGTGAGCCTGAAAGGTGCAGTATTGGGCGTGGGTGATGTGAACGGTGACGGCGAGGTGAATATTGCCGACGTGAATACCGTTGTCAAATCAATCTTGAAGGGTGAGACCTTGCTCACGTACGATGTGAATGGTGATGGCAAGGTGAACATTGCCGACGTGAACGCCATTATCACAATGATTTTGCTTGGTGATTGAAGCATTATGTTTTGTGTCAGAACACATTGATTGAAGATAATTCGGTATAGCTAGAAAAGAATTCTATTTTCCTGGGTAAACTGTTGGTGGCGCAGATATATTATCCTATATTTGCGCCACCATTTTTAGCTGTGACAGTTATCGTCAAAAATGAACCATTATCAGAACATAAATCTATCATTGAATAATAATCATTTAATTAATTCTTAGCTGCAATGAAACGATTGAATTACTTGAAATCATTGATGCTGCTGATGTTGGCCTTTACTGTGGCCACCATGACGGCAGCCAATGTGGATAGCCGTGCCGCGCAAGCCAAGGCTATCGATTTCCTGAACAGCCAACCCGGCACAAGGTTCATGGCATCGCCCTCGAACCTGAAACTGACGTATGCCGAAAAGTCGTCGGTGGATGCCCGGGCCAATGCTTTCTATGTGTTCAACAGCGAGGATGGCAGTGCGTTTGTCATCATCGCGGGTGATGACCGTGCCGAGGAAGTGCTTGGCTACGGCAACTATGCGTTGGATATGAATGTCATTCCTTCCAACATGCGCTGGTGGCTCAACCAGTACAAACGCCAGATTGAGTTCCTGCAGGAGAATCCCACGTTGAAAGTGACCACTCCCAGCCAACTTAATGCCGGTGTCTTGAGGCTCACTGTTTCTCCGATGCTCACCTGTAAATGGGACCAGGAATCTCCCTATTGGAACCAGTGCCCGAGTTATGGCGGCTACACCTGCTTGACAGGTTGTGTGGCTACTGCAATGGCTCAGGTGATGTATTATTGGAAATATCCCGCACAGTTGCCTGCGATTGCCGGTTATACGACCAGTACACGTCATATCTCGGTGAGCGCTTTGCCTGGCGCTACTGCTGACTGGGCCAACATGACGGATACTTATAGCAGTTCGTCATCGTCGGCTGCCAATAATGCCGTTGCCACGCTGATGCGCTATTGCGGCCAATCGTGCAAGATGGACTATGACAACGCCAACAACGGCGGTAGTGGAGCCTATTGCGAGGATCAGCTGGAAGGCATGAAACTGTTTGGTTACAATTCGGGTGCCACTTGCATCGATCGTGATAACTACAGCGCAACGCAGTGGAACACCATGATGCAGGAAGACTTGGCAGCAGGCCGTCCCATCCTTTATGCCGGTGATGACAATTGGGCTGGCGGCCACGCCTTTGTGGTCGATGGCTACAATGGCAGCAAGTACCACATCAATTGGGGCTGGAGCGGCGATGGTGACAATTACTTTGCATTGGATGCCTTCAGCGTTGACGGCTACACCTTCAAGTACTACCAGCAGATGCTCTATCAGGTTTACCCTGAGGGCAGCGTGATTGAGACTTATGCTCCCGTGATGGCCGAGGCCAGCAACGTGGGCACTACCTCGTTCAAGGCGACCTGGACCGACCAGACACCTAGCGAGAACGTGAACGACTATACCTTGTATGTAAGGGAGTATGATCCCAATAGTGTGGCATTGCTGACTGAGACCTTTGGCGGCGTGACGGCTGAAGCCGACGGCACTACCCGAATTGATTCCAGGTTGGATGATTACTGCGACAATGCCGGCTGGACGGGTTCTTATGTTTATCAGGCTGGAGGTGGAGGCCTCAAGCTGGGTAATTCGAGCAATGGCGGCTCGGTGACCACTCCTGCCCTTGACTTGAGCGGCACTGGTGGCGCCATTACCGTGAAATTCAATGCCAAGACCTACAACACCGATGCTACTGTATTGACCATCTCCTGCGGTAATGTTAACCAGACCGTAACGCTTACCGGTTCGGCCACTGACTATGCTGTTGTACTGAGTGGCGTAAATGCCGCTGCCGGACAAAAGGTGAGCATCGCCAGCTCGGGCAGCAAGAAGCGTTGGTATCTCTATAGCGTAGAAATCGTTACCGGAAATGCAAGCAAGTTGGCTGCCCATGAGACTGGTGACGAGAGCAACCGTGTCATCACGGGCATCACCGCCAAGAACTATACCGTAACCGGCCTGAAACAGGGCGGTAGCTACAAGTTCTATGTCGAGGCCAATTATACCGATGGCAGCAGCAAGCAGTCCAATACCAAGGCGGTTACCCTCGAGGGTACTCCTGCTCCCGTTCCCGAGGTGGTTGTTGACCCCGAAACACTGACGCTTACTGCTAATGTGGGAGAGACGGCTACTGCCACCTTTGATGTGCTGGGCGCTGACCTCACGGGCAATGTGACGCTGACACTCGACGATGCCAATGGCGTTTACAGCATCAATCCTGCTACCATCAGCAGTGCTACTGCCGAGGCTGGCGCTTCCGTGACCGTGACCTATGCACCCGTTGCTACTGGTTCCCACACTGCCACTGTAACTGTTGCCAGCCAAGGTGCCGAGCCTGTAACCGTTACTTTGAACGGTACTGCAACCATGCAGACCTCAGCTCCTGTGATGGCCGCAGCAGCCAATGTCACTACCAGTTCGTTTACCGCAAATTGGACTGATGCCACTCCCGCTGCCAACGTCAGAGACTATACGCTGTATGTGAACAAGTCGGGTGGCGCAGGTGCAGCTTTGCTGACCGAGACCTTTAGTGGCGTGACGGCCGAAAATGACGGTACTTCACGCATTGAATCCAAACTTGATGATTATTGCGATAATGCCGGCTGGACAGGTTCTTATGTTTATCTGGCTGGCGGCGGCGGTCTCAAGTTCGGTAATTCTAGCAATGGCGGTTCGCTGACCACTCCGCCTCTTGACTTGAGCAATTGCGGCGGAACCATTACCGTGGCCCTGAATGCCAAAAACTATGGTACCGACATCACCACGCTGACCGTTTCCTGTGGCGAGGTGAGCGAGACCGTTTCCCTCTCTGATGCCGCTACCGTTTATCATGTTACTCTGAATGGTGTTCTTGCTGCAGCAGGGCAGCAGGTGACTATCGCCAGCTCAGGCAGCAAGCAACGCTGGTATCTCTATGATGTAACCATTTACAGCGGTGCACAGAGTGCTCTCAAGGCTACCGAGACGGGCGACGCCAATCACCGTGTCATCACGGGTATCACTGCCAAGACCTACACTGTTGAAGGTCTGACCGCAGGAGAAACCTATACGTTCTATGTCGAGGCCAATTACACCGACGGCTCCAAGGCTGCCAGCAACGTAGAAGAAGTGACGCTGGTATCTGCTGCTCCCGTTCCTGCCATGATTGTTGACCCCGAGACATTGACAATGAATGCTGCAGTGCTTGAGACTGTTACCGCCACATTTGATGTACTGGCTAGCGACCTCACGGGCGAGGTTACCGTTACCTTGACCGACGAGACAGGTTTCTTCACTATCGATACGCAGACCATCAGCATCGCAGATGCCGAGGAGGGTACAACGGTAACCGTGACCTACGCTCCCACCGCTGCCGGTGAGCACACCGCTACCATTACCTTGAGCAGTGAGGGTGCCGAGGATGTAACAGTGACAATCAACGGCATTGCTGCCATGGATACGCTCGCCCCCGAGATGCAGCCTGCTGACGAGGAATATGTAACCACCACCTCGTTCCGTGCCGACTGGCTGGACATCACCCCCGAGCAGTATGTGGCCAGCTATACCTTGTATGTGAACAAGAAACAGGATATTCCCGCAGGTGCAGCTTTGTTGACCGAGACCTTCTACAGTGAGGAGGTTCCCTCTGGCGACAGCAGCCGTGACATCGGCGAGAACAATGAACTTGATGAGAACTGCGACAATGCCGGCTGGACGGGTTATGGTGTTTATCTGGCTGGTGGCGGTGGCCTGAAGTTGGGCGCAGGCACCAAAGTGGGTACCTTGACGACTCCCGCTCTTGACCTGACCAACAGTGGCGGCACAGTGACTGTGAAGTTCAACGCCATGAGCTACATGAATGACGCTAGCTCAGTCATTGTTTCCTGTGGTGAGGTGAGCGAAACGGTTGAATTGACCACCGAGGCAGCCGATTATACAGTTGTCTTGAATGGTGTACCTGCCGAGGCCGACCAGCATGTGACCTTCTCATGCATTGCCAACAAGAAGCGCTTCTACCTCTATAGCGTAACCATCATCAGTGGTGTGGAAACTCCCGCTAAGGCTGTTAACGAGACTGGTGACGAGAACAGCCGTGTGATCACCGGCATCACCGACCAGTACTATGTGGTTGAGGATTTGACTCCTGGCGCTACTTATACCTACTATGTCGAGGCCAATTACATCGACGGCACCAAGGCTGCCAGCAACGTAGAGACCGTTACCCTGCTTGAAGAGCAAGGCCACGGCTATGAGGTGGGCGATGTGAACCACGATGGTAACGTGAATATTGCTGATGTCACCTCGTTGATTGATAAACTCTTGGGCACTAGCAACAACTATTGTGACATTTGCTCGGATGTCAATCTTGACAGCGAGGTGAATATTGCCGATGTGACTACACTTATCGACAAACTGCTTGCCATCAATTGAGATTGATATCAAGTATCTTTGATACGTGAATTGACGAGGGCGCACCATTCAGTTGGCGCGCCCTCGTTATAAAAATGGTGGAGTCGTGTTTAATGGTCGGCGACTTCTTCGAGTTTGGCGAGGAAGGCGATGCGTGCGCTGCGCAGCAGGGCGAGGGCACGCGGCACGATGTCGGTGAGTTCGGGCGTGGTGTCGGCTAGAATCTCAAAGGCTACCCAAACACTGGTCTCTTTCTTGCCATTCTCATCCTCCATGTCCATGGTGTAGAGCTTGACAACCTTGATTGTGCCGTTCACGTCGTTCATGACTTTCATAATGGTTTCCTCGTTATCCTCGGTAACCACAAAGATGGCAGGCATCATCAGCCTGAAGTACTGTTCATCTTCCTCGTCCTTGAAATAGAGGAAATTGATGCCTTCGCTCTTGAAGGCAATGCCGAATTCTGTTTCGTGGGGACGGAATCCTTCTTCGGCCAGGAATTCCATCATCAGTTTGTTTAAGTCCATATTATTGTTGTTAGTTGTTGGTTTTTAGTTGTTAGTGGCCACGACTGAGCAGTGGCACGGGGGACTGCTAGTACTCCATTTAGGTGTAGCCGACGCGGGGCAGGGCATTGTTGCGGGTGATGCCTTCCATCTTGTCGCGCATCTCCTCGTATTCCTTGAGCAGTTCCTTGTTGACCGAGGGTTTGATGCCATCGATGGTCCTGTTCAAGAGTTCTTGAGTGATGCTCTCGCGGTTGAAGGCGGCGATAGTGGCGGCCTCGTTGACGACATAGGCGATGTCACTGGCGACGTAGCCGTCGGCCTTTTGTGCCAGTGCCTCGAAGTCGATGCCCTCGCAGGGGCGGTCCTTCAAGTAAAGCTCAAACATCAGGCGACGTGCAGTCAGGTCGGGCATGGGTACATAGACCTGCTTATCGATGCGTCCCGTGCGCAGGACTGCGGGATCGACCTTGTCGGGCCTGTTGCTGGTAGCAATGACAAAGATGCCGCGCTTGGAGCAGTTGTTGAGTTGAGTGAGAAACTCGTTGACCTCGCCCGCCTGGTTGCCCGAGGTGTCGCCCGAGCGGTTGGGCACAAAGGCGTCAAACTCGTCGAAACACAGTACTGTGGGGGCATTCTCCTCGGCTTTCTTGAACAGGTCGGCAATCTTGCCCTGTGAACCGTGGATGTAGATGGAACCCAGGTCACTGGCTTTGACCAGGATGAAGTTAAAGCCCGTTTCCTCGGCAAACTTCTCGGCGAAGAAACTCTTGCCGCAACCCGGAGGGCCGTAGAGCAGCATGCCGTTGGGCGGGGTGAGTTTGTATTTGTCGGCGAGTTCTTTGTCCTTGAGGATGAGGATTACGCGCTTGCGCAGCATCTCCTTCAGGTCATCCATACCGGCGATGTCGGCAAAGCCGTTGCCGCCGCCTCGCTTGATTTCGACGTCGGCGCTGGTCTCGGTAGCATGTTTGGTTGTACTATCGTTGATGGATATGCTGCCAATGGAGTCTTCATCCTTGCGGCGTGCTTCAAGCCTGTTGCGCACTTCTCGTGCAGCGTCGCTCTCATCTCCATCGATGAGGTCATCGAGCAGTTCCTCGACAGTCTCGTAACGGTCGTTATATCCCAATGCCAATCCTCCCATGATGACATTCTTTAGCTTCATGTCGCTGATGTCATCGACGTTGATTTCGCCCTGCTCGCTGCGCGCCTTCTGCACAAGACGGATTTTCTCTTTGCGTGACATTTGTGGGGTAAATTCCACACCCCATGGAGCCTTGCCGGTGAGCATGGTGTAAAATACACCTGTGGCGGCAAAGATGTCGTTGAGTTCGTCGTACTTGCCCAAGAAAGACTGTCCGCTGGCGTATCGGGGATCCAGGTCTGCCATGTCAAAAGGCGCGTTACCCATGAAACATGGCGAGACGTGTCCCAGGTCGATCAGCTCTGCCGTGCCGCCGGTCTTGCTGCTGAGCATGACGTTTGTGGGATTGATGTCGTTGTGCAACAGTATGCCGGGTTGTTCATGCAGGTACTGCAATCCTTGGAGCATCTCGATGAAAATCTTGACAGCCGTTGCTTTGTTGAGCTTCTTGTTCTTTTTGCGCTGCAGCATCTCGCTGAGCAGTTCGCCGCTGAAGTAGGTGGCTACTATGTAGCGGCACTCGCCAGCCTCGTCGTTATAGACGCCGTCATCGATGTAGCTGACGATGTTCTTGTGGTTGATTTGTCGGCTAATGGCAATCTCGTTGACTTCTCCGTTAGAGATGAGTTTGTCGGGGGTGTTCTTGAGGCGGTAAATCTTGAGGAAATAAGGATTAGCGCTCTCGTCCTCGACGCGGTAGCTCTCGGCATAGGGGTTCTCCTTGATGAGGTAAACCACATGCCATCTGCCGATGGGTTGTCCTTCTTTGAGTATCATATTCTAGTTGTTAGTTGTTGGTTTTTAAGTTTTTATTGGCCACGGCTGAGCCGTGGCACGGGGGACCTTGAGGGGGACCTTAGGCCTTGGGCTTTTTCTTGAAAAAGAGGTGCTTGAAGACCAGGTGGGTGCGGTTAAGCATAAGCACTGCCAACAGACCTGCGAGATAGATGAGCATCAGGCGCGTCATGATAGCGTCGCTATCGTAGTCGTCGCCCAACGAATTCAGGTCGATGGGTTGTTCTGCTTCGTCGAGTGACGAGAGGGTGCGCTTCCAGCGGATGACGCCGTCCTCGAGATAAACAACGGCGGGATTGCCGCGAGCCACCATCTTGAGCTCGCTGTCGTCCATGTTGTAGATGGGATATTCGGCCATCGATATGTCCTGCCAATGATCAATTTCATCAGCGCTAGCCGGTGTGAGACCAATGACTTGGGCATCGGCAACGAGCGCCGCATCGGTGAGCTCGTTGAGCGCAAAGGAATTGACAACACCCACATTCGACAGGTCGGGGAACAACAGCAACAACATTCGGCGACTGGCGCCCAGTACGTCAATTGTGATGTCGTTGCCCTCCTCATCCATGATGGCGATGTTATTCTTGTTACTGCCATCCTGCACGATGACTTTGCCGTGAGGACGCTTAGCGTGGTAGCGGGTGACATATTGCCAACCGTCATCTTCATCGGGCAGACTGTCAATAGTGAATTCGTGCTCCTGCCCATCTTTGCTGTAGATAAAAATGAAATCATCGTCGTTCTCCTCATCACCGCTATCCTGTATCGCAGCGGTGGACAGCAACCGTGTGCCGATGGGGTAGGGGCGGTAGTCGATGAGCGGCTGCTTGAAGTAGCCATAATAAGCCACTGCCATGATAAAGGCGAACGACAGTGCTGACACCATCCAGTGTACTGCAGGTCCGTAAATGCCTCGCACCGAGGTATTGAACAGTATCAAATAGACGGCTCCCAGCAAGAGCAACACATTTTTGCCAAAGGTTGCCCAATTGCTCATGTGCAGCGCATCACCAAAACAGCCACAATCAGGGACTGCGTCGGTTACCGCCAGCCACAGAGTGAGTGGCGTCATCACCAGCATCAACAGCAGGGCAATCCATGGCGAACTGCGCCGATAGGTTCCCACAACGATGCAGATGCCCAGCATGAATTCCAATGCAGCCAGTGCAACCGCAATGAACAAAGCAGTGTCGGCCCAGTTTTCAAGGCCTAATGCGTTCAGATAATCGGTGATTTTGTAGCAGGTGCCCCATGGGTCAACCCCCTTAGTAAATCCCGAGAAGACAAACACGCCACCCACGGTCAAACGCATGAGTACCGTGAGCAGACGGCACCATTTCTCATATTTGACTGCGTTGACGATGGCTTGGAGTTTCATGAGACTTTGTACTTTATGCGTTGGTTTGGGACAACTCTTCGTTGTGCTTGATGAGGGCGAAGACGCTGTAGTTGATCATGTCCTGATAGTTGGCGTCAATGCCCTCGCTCACCAGTGTCTCACCATTGTGGTTCTCTATTTCCTTGGTCCGCTGGATTTTGGTCAGTATCAGGTCGGTATAGCTTGAAATGCGCATGTCGCGCCAGGCCTCACCATAATCGGTGTTCTTGGCAATCATCAGGTCCTTGGTGGTGCCAATTAACTCGTCATAGTATGTAAGGGCTTGCTCGGCTGTGATGTCCACCGTATCGCTATAACCCAGTCGCAGCTGGATGAGTCCGATAATGCCATAGTTGATGATGCCGATGAACTCGGGCCAGATGCCTTCGCCCACCTTTGTCTCGCCGTTGAGTTCAAGGGTGCGAATGCGCTTAGCCTTGATGAAAATCTGGTCGGTTACCGACTGGGGCCGCAGGATGCGCCATGAGGGTCCGTAGTCTTTCATCTTGTTGATAAACAGTTCGCGGCATTGCGCTATTGCTTCGTCATATTGTTTGCTGGTATTCTGCATTTTAGTGACTAAATTGTTGGTTTAACCTGCAAATTTACTGCTTTTTCCTGTCTGTTCCAACGATTGCCTGATATTTTTCCTGATTTTAGTTTTATTAGATGCCGTTTACATTTTGCAGGATTATAATTTTGTAGAATTGAAAAAAGACTCTAATTTTGCGCCAAATTTATAATTATAAACCCAAAGAATATTAAAATCAAGAAAAAGTAATGAAGAAGTTATTTGCATTGTTTGCAGTGGTTGTTTTGGGCATGGCCTTTGTGTCGTGTGGTGATGACAAAGATGAGCCCGTGAAGCCGGAACCTCTCGGAAATCTCGAAAGTGTCTATGAGAACGCGAACGACAAGCATTATCTGTTTGACATTGATTTGAACAAGGACTCCAGCAGCATTTATATTTACAATGTGCAATTTGCACCAAGTGCTCCACTTTTGACTATACGCATTGATGCTCCTGTGGTTGTTGACCGCAGCGGCAAGATCTATACCTTTGCAGGCACAGGCATCGCACCCTTCATGCAGCGTCAAAGCGTCTTCTTGCCAATGACCGACGAGCAGTATCAAGTGACTGACCTGCTGTGCAACGTCAATACCGAGGCCAAAACCTATGATATCAAATTTGACTGCCACGGTGGACACTTTGAGGACGCAGGTCGTTTGAAATAAGGTTAGTTTTTAACGAGAATTAATATAAAAAACATTACAAATGGTGCAGGAATGGATGCGCCATTTGTTTTTTACTATATCTTTGCAGCGCTTTAAATGAAGATGAGACACTTTTAATTAATTAGATGATATGAAGAAACTTCTGTTAGTGATTGCCGTTCTGGCACTGGTTTGCACTATAGTGTCATGCGGCAACGATGACCCCAGCAACCGCAGTTATGGTGAGCGTACCGTCAGCTGGCCCATGGTCAATCACATGTACAATACCGTGAGTGGTGAGGTTATTGGAATGGGCAATGCACGCAATAAGCTTGTCATTGACATTGACAATGGCACCGCTTCGGTTGAACTGACTTATAACGATGGAACCGAACATGTCCTGACGTTAACAGACTTGACAGCTACTGCCAAGCGTTTGCTTTTTTATGAGTTGCGCTCACCCAGCGATGCCTCATTTTATGGATATGTGGATTTCAGCGAGGGCTCGGTGCGTTATCGCTATACCACAGCCGATGGAGTGCGCGTGATCTCGATGACCGAGGAGGTCTTCTTCTTCAAAACTCATAATTCTATTGAGTATTCTGATTCGACTCCGGTGACTGTAATGGAGAACGTGGGATACCAGTTTGATGTGGATCCTGCTAGCCTGACCGCTGTGGTCAAGGTCTCGGATATCAATCATGCTAAGGATCTGAAGTTCTTCAGCTCAATCACGGGCATGAACGTTCCCTTTACACTAACGAGCACGGGATTTGTTGTCGCTGGACAAAATATAAAGACTGTTGCCTACTATGATGGCGCGATGGACACTACCGGCAACATTCACTACACCACAACTGACTATCCCTTCAAGACGTTCAACGCTACAGTTGACTTGTTGAATGACCACTTGGATGCTCATTTCATGATGGGTGATGATGCCACTGTCACTGCTACGGGCAAGACTTATCCCGATTATACCGCTAATTAATAACTGCTAAATATCAAGTAATGAAGAAATCATCTGTTTTATTTGTTTCGCTGCTGGTGGTGACTGTGTTCACTGCTTGCAACAAAAATGATGAGTCCAGCAACACGCAGACCTTTACCATGACGATCAACAGCCGCGCCATTGACGGCGATGACGTCGTCTTCTCTCAGGGTACCGGCAAGGCCGATCTGGATTACACTAACATGCTCATTAAGTTTAATGGCGACTACAAGGATGCCAACGGTCTGTCCCACACCTTTGCCACTCCTGACATGAAGATGACTGGCACTAACACCGCTGTTCGCCATTTCACCAATGTCGCTTCATCAACCTATACGGGCATTGAAGGTCTAGACGGTTATATTGATTTTAGTACAGGTATGATGTGGTATACGTTTGAAGTTGGTGGAGTTAAAGTGGTCAGCACATCGTGTTTGCTGTATGCCTATACGATGCTGTATGCCTATGTGACCACAACCATCACTAATCCTGACAATGGCAATCATTTCAGCCACGATCATTCGGCTTATCTTTTCGGCATTGATACTAAAGGTGAAACATGCACTATGCTGATCAGCAATTTTATACCTACTATCGGAGGCTCGGTGCAAGCCACTGAAATCCAATACAAAAACTTGACGATGACACCCACCGCTACGGGTTACACAATTACTGCCGCTGAGGCGGAATCTTCATATCGAGGCTATACCATCACTGACCTGAATGTCAATCTCAATGACCAGGGTCGTGTCATCGAGGGCTCCTTCAAGTGCAATGATCTCGAGTTCACCATCTCGGGTAAGATGTTCCCAAATGATGTAATGGGTCCTCAAGACTTATAATCTCACACTAACCACGAATATGGCGTGACATGGGCATTTTATCCGTGTCACGCTTTTTTAATGCGGCAAATCTTGGATTTTGCAAATTGTTTTAGCACTTTTGATGAATTGCAATAAGTGGCTAATATGTAATTGTTTATGTTTTTTATATCATTTGGGTGGTGGCAAAAGTGCTGTAAAAAAATCAAAAAATGAAACGGTTTTGGGGCGGGTTGGCAGAATTTTTGCTATCTTTACACGCTCAAAGAGGAAAATATGGCCGTACGAGAGAAATATGACGAAGCGCTGGTGGTCGAGCAGTTGCATGATCCCAAGCAATGTCGAATGGCATTCGGTAAAGTCATCGAGCATTACAGTTCGCAGCTTTATTGGCAGATACGTCGCATGGTTATCGACCATGACGATGCCAACGATGTGTTGCAAAACACCTTCTTGAAGGCGTGGACGAGTATAGACAATTTTCGTGGCGATGCCAAACTCTCGACCTGGCTTTACAAGATTGCCATCAATGAGTCTATCACCTTTGTCAACAAGAAAAAGGTGATGAACCAGCTCTCGATCGATGACGATGAGAGTTTCTTGGTCAACCAGCTTGAGAGCGATGAATGGTTTGACGGCGATCAGGCCTTAATCAACCTCCAGAAAGCCATTGCCACCTTGCCTGAGAAACAGCGTCTTGTGTTCAACTTGCGCTACTATGACGAGATGAAGTATGATGAGATGAGCGAAATCCTGGGTACCAGCGAGGGAGCCCTGAAAGCATCTTATCATCATGCTGTGAAAAAAATCGAACAATTTTTGGGTGAGACCGATTAAACTTTTTTGACATTGACAAGTCAAATAGGCGTTATGAAACAGGAAGACTCCACATTAAAGCAAAAATACGGTAAAGAATCAGGATTCAAGGTGCCTGAGAATTACTTTGAGGATTTCAACAAAAAGATGGTGGCCATGCTGCCTGATGTTGAGATCACTCCCGTTGATATCAAACCCACCATGTGGCAACGCCTCAAGCCGCTGGCCTATCTGGCCGCGATGTTTGCGGGTGTGTGGTGCATGATGTCGGTGTTTAGTCACCTCACAGCATCGAGTGACATTAACAATGTTCGTGCCGTTGCCGAGAAGCTGCAGGATGACAAGAGCAACGTCGAGGATTTCATCATGAGCGGAGCGGTGAGCGATTATGACCTGCTCAACTATGAGGACTCGGTTGCCAAGAGCAATGAGGAGTGACCTGTAAAGGACAATCAGAAAAATATTGAACGATGAAAAGATTTGTTTCCATACTGATAACACTACTGGTCGTCACTGGTGCAGTGACGGCTCAAAATAAAGGCCAGTCCAAGTTTGCGACCGACATGTATCAGGCCAAGCATGAAATGATTATCGAGGAGTTGGGTCTGACTCCAACACAGCAAAAGCAATTCATGCCGGTTTACGAGCAGATGGAACGAGAAATATACCAGGTGAACCGTAACGCGCGAGCCCTGGCCAGCGAGGTGGAGAAGAAGAAAAATCCCAGTGACAAGGATTATGAGGCTGCCGCATCGGCGTTGTCCCGCACCCGAGTTCAGGAGGGAGAGATCGAGGCCAAGTACTTTGAAAAATTCTCTAAGATGCTGTCCAAGAAACAGCTTTTCCAGCTCAAGCAGGCTGAACGCAAGTTCACTCAAGAGATGATTTCCAAGAAGCGCAAGAAATAGATGATTGATTAAGGATGTTTTTATAGAATCGATCTAATGGAAAGGTTTATCCCGCCGCAGGTTTTGAGACTCCTGCTGCGGGATAAGTCGTATATGCAGGGGAAGTGTCTTATTGATAGAATAGTTGTAAAAAAATCGAAAAAATAGTTTTGGTTGTCATGGGATTCACTATCTTTGCGTAATTCAAACCAAAAGAATCATTTAAAGATGAGACGGATACTTTTCTGGGCACTCGTGTTGTGCCTGAATGTAACTGCCGCAATGGCTGTGGGGGTGAAACCCGGCAGCGTGAAGACGCTGGTGGACAGTTGTGGCTTTTTCCCTCAGCTGAGCGCTGATGGGCAATGGTTGCTCTATTCGCCCACCGAGGGCAGTCACCTGATGTTAAAGAACCTCACGACTGGTGCCGTGACAACGGTTGCCCATGAGGGTTACCCGGGTTTTGACGCCATCTTTGGCCCCGACGGCAAGGTGTACTATGTGACTCAGGAGCGCAAGAAGAACGGCCTGGTTTATCGCACGGGCCACTGCTATGATCCCGCTACTGGCAAGCATAAGGTGGTGCTCAAGGCACAGCACGGTCGCGTTCAGGCGATTCGTGCTGCTCGTGGTGTCGTCATCAATGGCGAGCACCAGGTTTATCGCAGTGCGGCCCAATTGGGTGCCTATTGCTACACCATTGGCGACAAACTCTATCTGGTGGACGAGGCAGGATTCAGTAGAGCTTTGCAGCCTGTGAAGGACAGCAACGGCTATCTGTGGGCTGCTCTCTCTCCTGATGGCACTAAGGTGATGTTTGAGGCCGCCTCTAAAGGGCTGTACGTCTGCGACCTCAATGGCGAGATACTTGCCGATTTGGGCGAATTCCTGATGCCTTGCTGGTATAATGATGACTACATCATTGCCATGAGCAATGCGGGCAACGTGCGGCTGAGCGGATCACGCATATGGCTGATATCGTTGGACGGCGAGGTATATAAGCCACTCAGTGACAATGACGAACGTGCCGTGCAGCCCATGGTGAGCGGTGACAAAGTGGTCTATAGTGTGATCTATGACGGCACCGTCAAGCAAATGGCGCTGGACCTCACTCCTGCCAACGTGCCTGGCCAGGGAAAGGGAAAGAGCAAGACCTTGAAGCTGAAAAATCCCTCGGGAAAGAAGGATGTGCCCCGCGTGTTCATCAACCCAGGCCACGGTGGTCACGACAGCGACGACCGCCATGTCCCCACGTGGGTGATCGGCTCACAGGACACGATTCACTACTATGAGTCCAACTCCAACCTGACCAAGGGTTTGGCCTTGCAGGAGATTCTGGAAAACAAAGGTTATGAGACGGCTATTTCCCGCAAGACCAACAATACAGAGGACGATTTAGACCTGTTTGAGATCGTTTCACTAGCCGCCAATAGCGGTGCCGACATCTTTTTGTCCATTCACAGCAACGCAACTGGTATCGAGAAGCGTGTTAACTTCCCCTTGGGCCTGTACCGTGGTTGGGACGGCCAGGATGCGGTGACTGGCAGTCTGGAGTTGAGCACGCTGGTGATGAAGAACCTCATCAAGAACGAACTCCCCGTTTGGACCGATAAGGAGCGTTCCCGTGGTGACTGGTCATTTTATGACTGGGGATATAAGGTGGGACTGGGCGTGCTGCGTTTCAACAAGTTGCCGGGTTTCTTGAGCGAGGGCTCGTTCCATGACTACCTGCCCGAGCGTGAGCGCCTGTTGAGCGACAATTATTGCTGGCTGGAAGCATGGAATCAATCGTTGGGCATCGATGAGTACTTTAAGCGCAAGGGTAAGTTCGAGAACGGTGTCATTGCCGGAACGGTGTGCTGGTCTGACCTGGCACGCCAGGACGAGGATAAACGCCAATTTGCCGAGGACAGGCTGCAACCGATTAATGGCTCCTTGCTGCGCCTGTACAACGGCAATGGAGCATTGAGCCGTGTTTATACAGTCGACCAGTGTGACAATGGCGTGTTTGTGTTCACCAACCTGGTACCCGGCAAATACAAACTTGAAATGTATTATGGAGGTGAAAAGCTCTACATCACCACCAAAGTAAATGTCAAGAAGAATCAAACTTCCTACAAGAACCTGAAACTCTCCAAAAAACAGAAACCGAAGAATTGAGCGCTCATGAGTGCCTGTTGTGTGGCCTGTAGAGAGAAATAAGCAATTTCGTTATAATATATAATATGAGAATGATGGCAATGAAAAAACTGACGATTGTGATGGTGATGGCGGTGTTGCTGTTGCCAGCGATGGCCCAGGAGGTGGAGGTCGTCTCACGCCAGCGGCTGCTGGATGGTGTTCAGGGCCCTGCCTATTATCCCGTGCTCAACAGAGCCGGTGACCGTCTGCTGTTCTTGAGCGATAACGGTGCCCTGAAGTTTCACGACTTTGTCGATGGGGTAACCACGACGATCACTCATGACTATGTAGCGGGCCATGACGCCTGCTGGGGCGGTGACGGAAAAGTGTATTTCATCACCCAGCAAACCGATGAGAACCATCTGGTGTATCGTGCCGGCCAGTGTTATGATACCGAAATGCGAAAGACTGTCCAGGTCACCGAACTGCAGCATGGTGCCGTTCGTGCTGTGCCTGCAACAAGTGGAGGAGCGTTAATGGCGCCTCAGCACAACTTTAAGTCGGCAGGTGACATTGGCAGTGCCGCATGGACCGAGGGCAGCCGCGTTCACGTCATCGTGAACGGTGAGGAGCGCGTGTTCAGCCCTGTGGACTCCTGGGCCGGTTACCTGTGGGCTTCTCTCTCGCCTGACGGGAAAAGGGTTGTCTTTTTTGCTGCCGGCAAGGGTGTCGTGGTAATCGACCTGCGGGGTCAGATGCTGGCCATGCTGGGCAACTATGAGATGCCGTGCTGGTACAACAACGACTACCTGGTGGCACAAAACGCCAAGGATGACGGTCACCAGTTCACCTCGTCGCAAATCCTTCTGCTCAAGGCCGACGGCACTTGGCAGACCGAGCTGACTAAACCCACTTCGATGGCTATGCAACCCACTTGTGGCGGCGGCAAGATCGTCTATACGACGATCGATGGCCGGCTGCATGAGATGAAAATCAACATTTACGAATAAAAACGCTGGCAAGTCATGAAAAAGTCAATACTACAATCGATGATGATGGCGCTGCTGGCGTTTGTTGCAGTGAATGTAGCCAGTGCGCAACAGCCGCATGTGTATATCAATCCTGGTCATGGCGGCTATGACAGCGACGACCGCAATATGGTCATCTATCCATTCCAGCAAGGTGACAGCGCTGGTTCATGGGAATCGAAATCCAACTTGAGAAAAGGTCTTGCCTTGCAGGAAATATTGCAGAAAAAAGGCTACAAGACCAGTATCTCGCGTGTGACCAACACCACTGCCGATGACTTGGGGCTCTCGACTATTGTCGCCCTGTGTAACCAAAGCGGTGCCGACGTGTTCTATTCCATCCACAGCAATGCCACCGGCACCAGTGCGGTGAACAACTTCCCGATGGTATTCTACCGTGGCTACACGGGTAGCCCGCAAGTGGCCAATGCCGATGTGCTGGCCGCCGACTTGGAACCTTACCTGTATGCTAGCCAGACCACCGTGTGGACCCACAATTATCAGATTTGGGGAGATTGGTCATTCCGTCCCGAATGGGGCACCCAGGGTTATGGCGTGTTGCGCGGTAACCGCGCTGTCGCCAACCTGAGCGAGGGCTCGTTCCATGACTACATTCCCGAGGCTTACCGTCTGCTGAGTCTGCAGTACTGCTGGATGGAGGGCTGGAACATCTCGCTGGGCGCCGACAAATTCTTTGGCCGTCTGGAGAACTATGACCTTGGTGTCATCTCGGGCAACGTGCGTGATGACCGCATCAAGCGCTTGCAGGAAAATCCGCAGACATTTATCGTCTATGGCGACGATAATCTGATGCCCATCCATGGCGCTAGTGTGCGCCTGCTTGACGCTGCCGGCAACGAGGTGATGCGCACCCAGACCGACACCTTGCGCAACGGTATCTATACTTTCAAGTACGTTACCCCTGGCACTTATACTGTCGAAGTGAGCTCTCCCCAGCATTATACCCAGTCACATGAGGTGACCGTCATGGCCAATGCATCCACATATCAGAATTTCTACCTCAACCGTGTGCGCGACACACCTCCCATGGTGGTGGATTACAGTCCCGTGTGGAATGAGGGCGATCCCGATGTGAAGTGCAGTGTCTCGATCATTCTGGATTTCAACTGGGACATGGACAGTGTGACAACCTGTGATGCTTTCAACCTTGAGCCCGCAGTTGAGGGTTATTTCAAATGGCAGGATTCCTATCACCGCCTGGTGTTTACCCCCAAGGATGCCTTCGACGTGAACACGCTCTACACGCTCACGCTCAAGAAGAGCGCCCAGCATGGCGGCGGCACTCCCATGGAGGAGGACTTCACGATGCAGTTCTATACTCAACCCCGCAATCACCTGGCTGTGTTGGCCGTCTTTCCCAATGAGGGCGCACAGGTTCATTACACCAAACCCATTGTGGAATTGCGTGTGGACTCGATGCTCGACACTTACAACTTGTTCCAGAAATTACGCGTGCTCGACAGTGAAGGCAATGAGTTGGCATGGAACAAGCGCAGCATCAAGTATAACAAGAAGGGTGACGACTATGGCTTTGTGCGCATCCCCCTCACTAAGGATATCGAGGTGGGTAAAGACTATCATCTTATCCTTGACTATGACATAGCCGATACAGCCGGTATCCATCTGCCTGCAGCCGGCGACATCGTCTTCCATGGTGTTGACGTCGGAGCCGACAAACCCGATATGGAAGTCGTCGATGGATTTGAGAATGTCGATGACTACTACTGCGAAAATTCCAGCCTCTATCCCGAGGGGCTTAACAGTAGCGAGTTGACAAACTCGAACGACAGGCTGTTTGGCAGCAAATCCATGCAAGTGACTTACGAGTTCAACGACGAGGGGGTGATGAATATCTTCCACAAGAACCCATCGGACATCATCTTCAACCCAGGCGACACGATGGGCATCCACGTATGGGGAGATATGAGCTACAACTCTCTTATAGCATCTTTCTCCTATGATGATGATTATAATGATCCCTGGGGGATTGGTGGTCCCTTTGGGATAGTCCTAGGACTCATCGATTACCACGGTTGGCGATATATTGAGATTGTGCCGAATCAATCTAATTCTTTTGGAGATCATGTCAAGTTCAACGGCTTCTATCTAAGTCATTACAGCGAGGATTCCTGGTACCCATCGGTAAAGAAAGGCACCATCCGCTTCGACAACCTGTTGCGCAAGAAGGGTAGTGCCGGTATCGATGAGTTGAAGCTCGCCAATATGCAGGTAAAGGTTGCCGATGACTATATTGTCGTGAGTGCCGATACTTGGGTGCAGGGCGTGGAGCTGCTCGATGTAAACGGCCGAAACGTGAAGGCCGCTAGTGGCAACTGCCTGTACATAGCTGATAAGGATCCCGGAGTCTATCTCGTGCGTGTTACCATCAACGGCAGCACAGCGACACAGAAAGTCGTGATCAAGTAGATGTAACAGTCTCTAGAATATCTAGTTACTCTAGATCATCTAGACCGATTAAAGTCAACCCCAAAAAACAAGAAACTGACAAAATGTCAGTTTATTGTTTAATTTTTGCTAAAAACCTGACAGACTGTCTTTGAATTTTAACAGTAGTTATACAATGTGCCGTTGGCACCGGTTTTGCTTTAATTGAGAGTGCGAGCGGGTCGCAGTACCTGCAAGTAAAAAGAAGAATAAACATTTAATGACTCATAAAATAAATAAAAGAATTAGGAGGTAATAACTATGTATTTTCCTGTAATCCGCAACAACCGCAACAATTGGTTAGACACTGCATTCAACGACTTCTTTGACATGGACTGGGCTCCTCGCCACACCGCTACCGCTCCTGCCGTTAACGTCAAGGAGAGCGAAAAGGCCTTCACGATGGAGGTTGCCGCTCCTGGTCTGAAGAAGGAATTTTGTAAGGTGAACATCAACAACGAGGGCAACCTGGTTGTCAAGATCGAGCACAAGGCCGAGCACGAGGACAAGTCCTGTAAGGAGGAGTGCGAGAAGTTCCACTATGTGCGCCGCGAATTCTCGTACACCAACTATGAGCAGACCTATATCCTGCCCGATGAGGTGGACAAGGACCACATCAGCGCCAAGGTCGAGGATGGCATCCTGTCCATCGAGATGCCCAAGCTCGCTCACGAGCCCGAAAAGAAACTGGACCGTGCCATCGACATCGCCTGATGTGGCAGCAGAACTAGCAGAAACTTCATCTTATAGAAAAGTAGGCACCCCCGGCATTTAGTGTCGTGGGTGTTTTTCTTGCTTGAAGCCGTAGTTTGCTAACGAATATTGTTTTATGTTAATTATTGTTTAATGGTTGGAACTTTATGGGAAATTTTAGGGTTTTGAAAGGAATTGTGCATAACTTTGTGGTCTTGAAAGTCGGCAACCGGCCGGTTTTAAAAGTTTATTAACACAAGAATACATCCATTAACTGCAATGGGAGCCATAAAAGGACAAAATATAACCCTAATAGCCGAGAGCAGCACGACGCGCACCGAGTGGTCGTTGATAGAGGACGGCCAGCAGCTTGAGCATGCTTTTACATCGGGATTGAACCCGTTTTTCATGACGCGCCGCGAAATCAGTCACAGCATACGTCTGGAATTGCCTCCTGAGTTTTTCAAGCGTCGCTGGAGTCATGTGTACTTCTATGGTGCCGGTTGTTCGGGCCCCGAGAAGAACAAGATTATCGAGGCATCGCTTGTGGCTCAGTTCAAGACGCCTGTGACGGTGATGAGCGACTTGCTGGGCGCTGCCCGAGGCCTGCTGGTGCGTGAGTCGGGTTTGGCGTGTATCTTGGGCACTGGCAGCAATTCGTGTTTCTATGACGGCAACGATATTGTTAAGAACGTGCCTGCTTTGGGCTTTATCCTGGGTGATGAGGGTAGTGGTGCCGCATTGGGACGTGTCTTTTTGGGTGACGCCCTCAAGGGTTTGGCACCTCACGAATTGACAGATGCCTTCTTTGACAAATACAAGGTGACTCGTGCCGAGGTGCTGGACGCCGTGCTCAACAATCCTGCCGCCACGCGTAACCTGCGCAGTTACTCCTTCTTCCTGAGCGAGCATCTTGACAGTCCTTATGTCCATGACCTGATCGTCGGGGAATTCAGGCGTTTCTTTGAGCGCAATGTTGCACAGTATGATTACAAGAGTTACCCTGTGAATTTTGTGGGCTCCATTGCGACTACCTACAGTGAGATTCTGCTGGAGGTCGCCAACGACTTCGGTGCCACGGTGCGCAAAATCCTGCTCAGCTCCATGCCGGGCTTGGTTGCTTATCACAGCGACCAAACCGCCTGATAGGTTCTTTCATAGAATGGGCTGCGAGTGTTTGTTTTTACTTAAAAAATGTAGTTAATTTATAAAAAATGTTGTAAACAGGGCCATAAGTAGGGTCTTGTTTTGGTTTTTCATTTGGTTTGAGTAATTTTGTTGCATTAGAATATGTGATAAAATTGATAACCAAGATATGAAGACATCTAGTAGAATCTTGCTGACTGCCATGGCGTGTTTGGCTGTGATGATGCCGTCGCGGGCACAGTCATTTACCCAAGAGCAGCAGGATGCCGTGCAAAGCATTGTGGAGCGCATGTTACCCGAGCACATGGGCGTGGGTAATCTTAAGGTACGCTTTTTGACCGTCGAGAACGATACCGTTAAGGTGGACGTGAGCGAGAACTTTGGCGACGTGCCTTTTACCCAGGCTGGGGTGGAGCAGATGCGGAACGAAATCCGTGAAGCGCTAGGCAGCGAATATGAGGATTATCCCGTACTCGTCACCATAGTTGGTAATGACATCAACAAATATTTTGCCGACTATGAGCCCGCTTACAAGCGTTCGCACAAGCCCTTTATCACCGAGCTGGATGCCAACCGTCATTATAAGCATGGCTTTGACGGCAACATCGTGGCGATGTGGCCCAGTCACGGGTGGTATTTTGAACCCAAGCTCAACCGCTGGGAGTGGCAGCGTGCCCGCCTGATGCAGACCGTCGAGGACATGTACACCCATAGCTATGTATTGCCGTTCCTTATTCCCATGCTGGAAAATGCGGGCGCCTATGTATGGAATGCCCGCGAGCGTGATACCCACAATGTGGGCGCCGTGGTCGATAATGATGGTGGCGAGGCCCAGCAGGGTTACACAGAGCACAACGGCAAACGTAAATGGGAAAGTGGCAAAGATGCTGGTTTTGCCTACCTGCGTCCACAATATAAAGATTTTGAGAACCCGTTTACCGAGGGCACTTACCGCATGGTGCGTGCCGAAAAGGACAAGAAAAAACTCTCGACCGCCTCATGGGACGTGGATATGCCCGAGGCCGGCGAGTTTGCTGTTTATATCTCGTACAAGTCGTTGCCCAACAGCGCCCGTGATGTGACCTATACCGTCAACAGCCTGAGCGGGGAACGCAATTTCCGTGTGGATCAGACGATGGCCGGCGGCGTATGGGTATATCTGGGAACTTTCCCTCTGGCTAAAGGCTTGAACAAGTCAGTGGTTGTAGTGACGAACCTGAGCGATGACAAGGATGCGGTCATTACTGCCGATGCCATCAAAGTGGGCGGCGGCAAGGGCAATATCGTGCGTCGTGTGGCCTTGCCTACCGAGGAGAACCGCCGTCTTGCTGCTGAACAGGAGAACGAAAAATACCTGGGCAAGGAAGGTATGGAATACAGCTATGTGGGAAGCGGCGAACATCCTTGGTTCCATCTGGGCTCGCGTTATTACATGCAGTGGGCAGGTTTCCCTGACAGCGTTTATTCTACATCACACGGCATCAATGACTATACCGACGACTACCGCAGCCGTGGCGAGTGGGTCAACTACCTGGCCGGCGGCAGCGATGTGCTGCCCAATCGTGGCGGCCTGAAGGTGCCTGTGGACATTTCCTTCTGCTTACATACTGATGCTGGTGCTACGCCCGATGACGAAATCGTAGGCACCTTGCTCATCTATTGCACCAACAGTGGAGGCAAGCAGTTCGGCAAATATGCAAACGGCACACCGCGTGAACTGTCACGCCGTTACTGCAACCTGCTTTCGACAGAGATCGTAAAAGATATCCGCGCCAAGTGGGAACCCAACTGGACGCGCCGCGGCATGTGGGACAAGAGCTACTACGAGGCCCGTGTGCCTGAGGTGCCCGCTGTGCTCATGGAACTGCTGTCTCATCAGAATTTTGCCGACATGAAGTACGGCCTTGATCCGATGTTCCGCTTCGACGTGAGCCGTGCTATCTATAAGGGTATGCTCAAGTTTATTGCCCAACGCGATCATCGCTCCTATGTTGTGCAACCCTTGCCCGTCAACTCGTTTGCCATCAGCAAGACAGAAAAGCACCATTACCTGCTCACTTGGGAGCCTACTCCCGACTCGCAGAGCGAGAATGCCGATGCTACCGGCTATATCGTATGTGAACGCGTGGGACTCGATGGCGCTTTCAAGGAAATTGCCACCGTGCGCGGTCCCCAATACAGCGTGAGCATCAACGACAACAAAATACACAGCTACCGCGTCATCGCCATGAACGACGGCGGCCGCAGTTTCCCCAGCGAGACCTTGAGTTTGGGTGAGGTGGCAGGTAGTCAAGGTGACGTGCTGATTGTCAATGGCTTTACCCGCGTGAGTGCTCCGGACTGGTTTGATGGCCCTGAGCGTGCAGGCTTTGACGACGACAAGGACCACGGTGTGCCCTACATCCAGCAAATCAATTACCTGGGTTCGCAGTATGAGTTCCGCCGTGCCATCGAATGGACCGACGACGACGCGCCAGGCTTCGGCTCCAGCCGCAGTGACCATGAGACCATGAATGTGGCAGGTAACAACTTCGACTATCCGGCAGTGCATGGCGAGGCGTTGATGAATGCGGGTTACTCCTTTGTGTCCTGCAGCCAGCAGGCCTTGGAGAACAGCTATAATACCGAAGGCTACCATTTGTTGGACCTGATTCTGGGCAAGCAAAAGGAAATCAAAACCGGCAGTGGCCTGATGCCCACGCGCTTTAAGATATACACTACTGGACTGAAAAACGCCCTGCGCCAGTTCACTGGTAATGGCGGCAGCGTACTGCTGTCGGGTGCCTATGTGGGCAGCGACCTTTGGGATAATGCAGCAGGTAACACCGACGAGGAGGGTAAGTCCTTTGTGAAAAACGTGCTCGGTTTTGAGCACCTGCACGGCAGAGCTTCGCTCGACGGCACAGTTAGCGCTGTTGACAGTCCAGCCAATCATTTGTCCTCGCCGGGAGCTTGGACTTTCGTCAGCGAATTGAACGACAAGACTTATGCTGTCGAGTCTCCCGATGCCATTCGTGCCAGTGACAATCGTGGCTTTACCTGGATGCGTTACGGCGAAAACGGCCTGCCTGCAGCAATCGCCAGCGACCGTGGCAATTACCGCACTGTGGTCATGGGCTTCCCGTTGGAGGCGGTGACCACAGTCCAGGAGCGCACGAGCCTGATGAGCCGCATCATGGAATACCTCAAATAGATAATATCAACAATTACTATAACAACTAAACAAAAAGAAATTATGGGAAGAATTAATTGCTTTATTCCGTTTGTGAGCCCCAAACAGGCTGAGCAGACCATCGAGCACCTCAAGGCTCAGGAACTGGTGAACAAGATTTACTTGCTTGCCACCGTCGATAAACCTGTACCTGTCGAGGGCTGCGAGACGTTGCCCGTCAACGTGCTTTTCTCTAGTGCCACGATGCGCGAAATCGCCGCACATGCCGATGCCGACTATGTGCTCCTCTACACCAAGTATGACACGCTGAAAATGGCCCCGTTCTCGCTGGAACGTTTCGTGAAACTGGGTGACGATACCCAGTCGGGCATGCTCTATGCCGACCACTACAACGTGACCGAAAAGGGC
>JAEEGL015171236.1_pt1 | contig 37800 bp, 25 predicted proteins | sample 9134231 | NCBI WGS metagenome assembly JAEEGL01 (sample SAMN16246548, study PRJNA631951) | gut metagenome | biome: gut microbiome; feature: rumen; material: fiber-attached | host: Bos | place: Iran: Karaj | collected 2018-10 | reverse complement strand
TCCGAAGCCGTTAACGGGCATGATAGGTGCATGACCTAAGAGTCCGCCGAACTCAACTTTATCTCCCACTCCCTTGCCTATGACAGGGATGATACGTACAGCCGTAGTCTTCTGATTGATCATGCCTATGGCCAGTTCATCCGCGATGATCCCGGCGATCGTTGTATTGGGTGTATCTCCCGGGATTGCTATCATATCAAGACCTACCGAGCATACACAGGTCATGGCCTCAAGCTTCTCTATCGTAAGCGCTCCGGCCTCAACAGCATCTATCATTCCCTGATCCTCGCTCACGGGAATAAATGCACCGGACAGTCCGCCCACATAAGATGATGCCATGACACCGCCCTTCTTGACCTGATCGTTAAGAAGCGCAAGTGCTGCGGTGGTACCGGGTGCTCCTGTCTGCTCAAGTCCCATAGCGCAGAGAATATCTGCCACACTGTCGCCAATAGCCGGTGTGGGTGCAAGCGAAAGATCCACGATACCGAAGGGTATCCCCAGCCTCTCGCTGGCTTCCTTGGCGACGAGCTGTCCCACACGTGTAACCTTAAATGCCGTCTTCTTAATGGTCTCGCATAACACCTCAAACGATTCGCCCTTAACGCTCTCAAGCACATGCTTGACAACACCGGGTCCGCTGACACCGACATTTATTATGGAATCCGTCTCTGTCACTCCGTGGAATGCACCCGCCATAAACGGATTGTCATCAGGTGCGTTACACAGCACCACGAGCTTGGTACAGCCGATCGAATCATTATCCTTCGTAGCCTCGGCAGTCTCCTTGATGATATCGCCCATGAGCCTTACACCGTCCATGTTAAGGCCCGTACGTGTAGAACCGAGCACTACGGAACTCATTATCCTTTCAGTAGATGACAGAGCCTTGGGGATTGATCGTATGAGCATCTCTTCAGCTCTCGTCATTCCCTTTGCGGCAAGTGCCGTATATCCTCCGATAAAATTGACGCCGACTGATTTAGCAGCCTTATCAAGCGTTACAGCTATCCGCACGAAATCATCAGGGCTCTTGCATGCGGATGCGCCTATGAGTCCTATCGGTGTCACCGATATCCTCTTGTTAACGATGGGAACTCCCAGCTCCAGCGAGATATCTTCACCTGTCTTAACGAGGTCCTTAGCGACTGTGGTTATCTTGTTATAGATGTTATCGCACAGCACATCCAGATCATCAGTTATACAGTCATGCAGGCTTATACCCAGCGTGATCGTCCTCACATCCAGGTTCTCCTGCTCTATCATCTTATTTGTCTCTTCAACTTCAAATATGTTTATCATTTCATTTCCTCGAAATATTAATAGATCTATAGTATGTGTGAAGAACACATAATGCACAAGCGGGTAATTGGAGACGTCGGTGCTTAGCCGGTGTCCTTTGGCGGCTTATGCACCGCTACGTCGGATATTAGCGCGAGCGTGCCCGCGGTGCATTATGTGCTTATTTCACATTATATACGATGCATTGCAGAGAAGATGTCCTCACTCTGACACTTGATCTGCACTCCTATATCCTCTCCAAGTTTTTCAAGATCAGTCGCGATGTCACCGAAAGCCTTGGTGGCACCCGAGAAATCCGTTATCATCATCATGTTGAACCATCCCTGCACTATGGTCTGTGAGATGTCCAGAATATTGATACCGTTATCTGCCAGATATGTGCACACTCTGGCGATTATTCCCACGGCATCATGTCCTACTACAGTTATTATTGTCTTCTTCATTTTTCCTGCTCCTGATAATTTATATATTTATGTTATGACACATGTGTCATAATTTATTTAGCATATCAATCAGATCCGAGAAACTTCCTCTGGCACCCGTCCAAGGATGTTCCTTACTCTCTATCATCGTATCCGTGACAAGGAATCCGTCCATCCCGCATACGGTACATGCGGCATACATATCTTCCTCTTCATCATTGCCTATCATCAGGCACTCAGACGGCTTTACTCCGAGTCTTGCACACACCTCTTCAAAGTACCTGGGATTTGGCTTGCAGAAAGAGTCCGACTCGTATGAAGTCACAAGATCGAAGTCATCGGGCTTAAGTCCCACCCAATTCATCCTGGTAACCTGTCCGACCATCGGAAATAAAGGGTTGGTAGCCAGTGCCACTATATCAGCCTTTTCCCTCGACAGCTTAACAGCCTCCACAGCCAGAGGATTGTCCTGAGTGAACACCTTGGCATCCTTAAATTCCCTGCCGTAGAAATCATCGCATTCATTCTCTATGGACTTGTCCGTCACTTCCGTAAGCTTGTAGAAGAGCTCCCAGAAAGCCTCCGTATTCTTACGGCTCCCGTCATTTCTCACCATAGCCGCAGTGCCCTTCCATACGGAATCGATAAGCTTGTCTGCGGGGATCCCGTACGGTGCAAGCCTTTTGGCTAACAGTTTAAAATATCCGTCCGTGAACTCCTTCATATCCATCGGGACCAGCGTCCCGTCCATATCGTACAGTATTGCTTTGTATTTCTTTCCCATCGGTTCTCTCCCTTAATGTTTTTTCTCCTCTTGATCTGCCCGGCAGCACCGGACTTCTATATCTCCACAACCCTTGTAGGTTCGCTCCTCTTGGCCACGATCATCTCAAAATCATTGGCATGATACTCATTATCGCCCGACTCTATCTCAAGCCTTACAGTCTCGTATGCAAGCTCAGGGAGATTATTCTCCTTGCTCAGGTGCCCGAGGATGATGGTCTGCAGCCTGTCACAGGCTATATCGCTTAGAAGCCTTCCTGCCGATTCATTGGACAGATGTCCGCGTTCCGAAAGTATCCTCTGCTTAAGCTGATAGGGATAGGGGCCCACCTGAAGCATCCTTATATCGTGATTGGCTTCGATAAGCAGTGTATCCACTTCCTTAAGATGCTCTATCGTATAGTCCGTATATTCACCCATATCCGTGGCTACGGCCATCTTCCTGCCTCCGCATGAGAAACTGTACGCCACAGGGTCTGCCGCATCATGGGAAACGTGCATGGAACTGACACTTATATCACCCAGCACAAACTCTTCTTCGGCACTTATCTCCGTGAACAGTTCCGGAGGTATATGTCCTAAGAAGTTCATCCTCTGTATCTGTCTGAGTGTAGCTGCAGTCCCGTATATAGGTACAGGATAGCTCCTTACGAACACACCCAGTCCCTGAATATGATCCGAATGCTCGTGGGTAATAAGGATGGCATCTATGTCTCCGCCCTTAAGGCCCACGGTCTTAAGTCCTTCTTCTATTCTCTTCTTACTTATGCCCGCGTCCACAAGTATATGCGTTCTGTCGCTTCCGACATAGATCGAATTACCGCTGCTTCCGCTGGCTATGGGACACATTCTCATTTTTGTCTGTCCTTATCCCAGTATATCTCTATGATCTCACCGCCATGGAGTTCTTCCATATACTCCGCATTATGGCCGTTTATGGTGGTTATAAGCGTTCCCTTTGCTCTTGTCCTGTCAAAGTCTATCTCATCAAATACATCCACAAACACATACTTGCTCTTGCCCTTTAACTGTATGGGCTTGTTGTTCACTGTCACGGATATCGTTATCTCCGGAGCCTTTATCTCTTCCCTGCCTTCTCCTTCGTCCGCTTCCTTCTCGATCACTTCCTCAACGTAATTGGTGGCTACATAGGCGCTTCCGTCGAAGGTTCCGTCAGTCACTTCCCATGAAACGGTAAAGTTCTCATAGACCTTGGTTTCATCCGTTGCAGGCGCGTTGTTGACCATGCACGTACTGTCGGGAGCAACCGATATATCCATGAACTTCTCTATCTGTGCAACCGTATAGTAGTCGAGGATCTCGATCTCATCACCGCTTACGATATCATAATACTCAGACTGGAGTTCTCCGTTGACTGAAGCATACTTCGGAAGATCCACATTGCTGCCGTTAACACTCACGGTGAGTATCGACTTGAATTCAGGCAGTTCCCCGATCGTCATATGAGCAGCTTCGCCTGCAGTCGACTCTGTCACCTCGATGATATCGTTTTCCTTGATCGGTGAATGGAGATTGGCGGGTGCACCGTTTAACTTGATGACCGCAGCCTCACCCATCTTACCTCTTATCAGGCGCTTAGTTCCGTTAATGGTGAACTCAAGCTCGGGACCGCTCTTGGGGAAGAAGCCTCCGCCCTGGAACTCGGTCTGCATGGCCGCATCCATTACCGACAGATTGTTGTTGTTATACAGCTTAACCTTGGCTCCGTTGAAGTTAACGAAGATAAAGTTATTGCTCTCCTCATAGTAGTTAAGACAGATACCGATGGGAGTAACGAGCAGTGAATCGACATTAAGCTCAGTATTCTCAAAGATGATATCCTGCATCACTTCCTTGCCTCTGAGCGCAACTCTCTCAGGTGCCAGCCCGAGCTTCTTGGCCAGACTGTCCGTATATCCCGGGATCATTCCGCCGCCGCCAACAACGAATACGGCACCGACGCTCTTGCCGCCGTTAAGCTCCTTGATCTTGTTGCAGGCAAGCTTGGCCATCTCATCCACATCCTTGGACAGAAGCGTCTTGATCTGCTTCTGGGTGATGGTCATCTTTGTCCCCATTATATCCTCATACTCGATCACCTGATCCGTGTCAGCCTTACGCTTGATGACTTCGGCTGCATTGAAGTCCACCATACAGTGATTGGCGATCCTCTCTGTAAGCGAATCACCCGCTGTAGGGATCATGCCGAATGCTATGATCGATCCGTCCTTGGTGACTGAGATATCGGAGGTACCCGCTCCCACATCCACAAGGGCGATATTAAGAAGCCTGAACCTCTCGGGAATGGCCAGTTGTATCGCTGCTATAGGCTCCAGAGTCAGATTGGCCACTTCAAGTCCTGCCATCTCAACTGACTTATACAGTCCGTCCACTACATCATCGGGAAGGAATGTTGCTATCATATCCACTCCGATGACCTTGGCCTTATGATTCTCCAGATTGGAGATCACGAAATCATTTAAGTAATAACGCACGGGGCTTGAACCTACGCAGTAGAAGTGCAGATCCGTCTTGTTCTCATCAAGGAATTTCTTGTATGCATCCTCTATAGCCACGGAATTAAGCGTATATATATCCTCTGCGGTGACGGTCCTCTCTTCCTCGAGGTCCACCTCAGAGTGCGTCTGCATGGTCTGCAGAACACGTCCTGCCGCCGCTATACATACACGCTTGAGTTCACCGTCTATCTGCTTCTCAAGCCTTCTCTTTACATCCGTTATGGTCTCGGCCACTCTGCCGATATCGTGGATCTGTCCGTCCAGCATCGACCTCGTGTCGTGCTCCTTATTGCACTGTGCAACCACCACGAACTTATTGCCGCGCTTGTACCCTACCGTACCTACGATACTTCTTGTACCGATATCCAGTCCGAATACCATCTGATTGGGATTACCGCTATCTGCCATTTTTCCCTCTTCCTCCAAGATACTTATCTATCTGTTCTGCGGTCTCACTGAATTCACCGCTGTTATCTATCACCACATCCGAGCCTGCCCTGTACTCTTCATCCGACAGCTGACTATCCATGATCCCGTCGATCTTGGCATCATCATATCCTCTGGAGTCACGCAGCCTCTGCCTCCTGACACTCATGTCGGCATATATGTACCACATCTCGTCCACATAGTCCTTGAATCCTGTCTCAATAAGGAGTGCCGCTTCAATGAAAAAGTACGGGATCCTGCCTTCGGCTCTCGCCTCATCACCCAGCCGCTTGATACGGGCTATCACTGCCGGATGTATCACGGCATTTACCTTCTCCAAGAGTTCCTCATCCGCATAGATCTTCGATGCCATCTTCTTACGGTCTATATGTCCGTCAGGAGACAATATATCTTCTCCCAGCAGACTTATGATCCTGTCATAGCACTCACCGCCGGGCTCCTTGACCTCATTGCCCATATCGTCCGCAGTGATGATCATGCAGTCATAATTATCTCTTATATAGTTAAGTACCGAACTTTTTCCGGCGCCCACACCGCCTGTAATGCCTATGATCTTCGTACTCACTTAATTCCTCCGCGCAGCCGTCCTCATCACTTGGCTTCATACCAGTCCGAACCGCTGTGTACATCCACTTCGAGCTTCACAGCAAGCGAAGCCGCATTCTCCATCTCACTCTTAAGAAGAGCGCTTGCTCTGTCTGCTTCATCCGCCCTGACCTCGAGCAGCAGTTCGTCATGCACCTGTACGAGCACCTTGCCGTCTATCTTCTCCCTTAAGAGTGCCTCATATACACGGATCATGGCTATCTTCATGATGTCCGCCGCTGTTCCCTGGATGGGACTGTTCATGGCCACTCTCTCTCCGAACTGACGCATCATGAAGTTGCTGTTCTTAAGCTCGGGGATGGGTCTGCGTCTTCCGTACATCGTTACGGAATAGCCCTTTTCTTTGGCATCCGCCACCCGCTTATCCAGGAACTCCTTGACTCCGGGATATGTGATAAAGTATTCCTCTATATACTGCTTGGCCTCATCTCTGGTTATCCCGAGGTCCTGGCTTAAGCCGAATGAGCTTATGCCGTATACCAGGCCGAAGTTGACAGCCTTGGCGTCCCTTCTCTGGTTGGGTGTTACCTCGTCAAACGGGATATGGAAGACCTTGCTCGCCGTTATCCTGTGGATATCGGCATCCATGCCGTATGCCTCTATAAGCCCCTTATCCTGCGACATATGAGCTAACAGCCTCAGTTCTATCTGCGAATAGTCCGCATCAATGAACACATAACCTTCCTTCGGGACAAAGCACTTGCGGATCTTGCGCCCCAGTTCCGTCCTTATCGGTATATTCTGAAGGTTTGGTTCCGTCGAGCTTATCCTGCCGGTAGCTGTTATATGCTGATTGAATGTGGTATGTATCCTTCCATCGGAAGCAATGCAGTCCTGCAATCCGTCGGCATATGTGCTCTTAAGCTTGGTAAGCCCTCTGTATTCCAGGATATCATTGACTATCGGATATTCAGGTGCCAGCTTCTCAAGTACCTCCGCAGCGGTCGAATAACCGCTCTTGGTCTTCTTGCCGCCCTGTATGCCGAGCTTGCCGAAGAGTATCTCGCCAAGCTGCTTGGGAGAATTGATATTAAACTCTTCACCTGCCTGCTTATATATATTCTCTGCCAGTTCTCCGATACGGCCTGTCAGGGAATCACCGTATGCCTTAAGTGCGTCCCTGTCAGCCCTGATGCCCTCTCTCTCACATGTATGGAGGACATAGCTTAAGGGAAGCTCCACATCATCATACAGGTCATACATGCCTGCATCCTTAAGTGCCTTCATGGAACTGTCATGATCGTATAACAGTCTGTGTGTAACCGTGCCCGGCTTAAGGTCATATTCGCCCGGTGCTATCGGATTGTTAAGATATGATATGAGCATCATATCGTCTATATGGGGTGTCAGGTGACCTTCCGCATCAAGACCGATATTCAGTGCCCTGCTCTCATTATCCGATGCCGTGCTGTTACCCGTAAGTTCCCTGTATGCATCTATAACCTTATATGTTCTCTTGACATCAAATGTGACGGTAGTGACATCCGCTCTTCCGATCAGTTCGATAAGTCCCTTAACGGCATCTCTTGCACCGAGATCATCACTTATATCCGCCTTAATATCCTTACCGCCGTATGAGATCGAGATACAGCAGATCCCGCCAAGTATACCCGGCAGTTCTTCACTCTGATCACCGGTTCCTGCCTGTGCATCGGCAGCCTCTCCGGTCATCCCCATAAGGTCAAGACCGATCTGACCGTCCGACTCTTCCACGGTATTACGTGCAGCCTTGGGTCCTTCAGTGTGGATATAGAAGCACACCGTACCGGATATATCATTAAGTGCCTGCTCATATTCAGACAAACTGCTTATCTCCGTAAGCGCAACTTCTTCAGTCACCGCTTCGGCCGCTCCGACTTTTCCCTCAAAACGCTCCAATATCTTACGCAGCCCCAGAGTCTTAAGCGACTCATAAGCCTTGGCTGTATACAGATTCTTAACCTCTATCTGATCCCATGTGACACCCGTGTCACAATCAGTCTTGATCGTTGCAAGCCACCTGCTGAGTTCAGCCTTGTCCCTGTTGGCTTCAAGCGTATCATGCAGGCCCTTCTTTGTTATCTTATCAAGGTTCTCATAGACATTGGCAACAGTTCCGTACTCTACGAGCAGCGATGTTGCAGTCTTCTCACCCACCTTGGGTACACCCGGGATATTGTCCGAAGTATCTCCCATAAGAGCCTTAAGTTCTATGATCCCTGCAGGAGAGACCTGATACTTGTCTATGACATCCTGTGTATGATAGATCTCATACTCGGTCTTGCCGCCCTTGGTCTTGGGAAGAACGATCTTGATCTTATCGGTAGCTATCTGCAGAAGATCGCGGTCACCGGATATAAGACTCACATCCATCCCTTCGCTCTCAGCCTTGCGGGCCAGAGAACCCAGGATATCATCAGCTTCCCATCCCTCATGCTCAACAAGCGTGATATCCATGGCCTTAAGCACATCCTTAAGCACGGGTATCTGCTCTCTCAACTCCTCGGGCATCGGCTTACGCGTACCCTTGTATTCGGGATACTTCTCATGACGAAATGTCGGGGCGCTCATATCAAAGGCCACGCAGAGATACTGCGGCGCCTCATCATCAATGAGCTTAAACAATATATTTAAGAATCCATAGATCGCATTTACATGGAGCCCCGATGCATTGGTAAGCTCCGGCACTCCATAGAATGCCCTGTGCACGATACTATGTCCGTCGATAAGCATTATCTTACTCATATTTTCACATCTTCATAAATACCAGTACCAGCATGAACACTATGGCAACAGCCGCCACGGCCTCCATCCAGTAGACAACCACATTCTCCCTGTGTCTGCGCTTAAGCTTCTTCCTGTAGGCACCCACCTTGTCCGACAGTTCCCTGTCAAGGTTAAAGTTACCGCCGCTCTCAAGCCTGGCCGTACCTTCTCTGACCAGATACTGTATATGCAGCTCCTCATTGCAGTCCTCACACCGGTTCATATGTTCAAGAAACCTGTTGCCGAGCCGCCCGTCCAGTCTGCCCTCGAGCCATATGGGTACGAGCCTTAAGAACTCCTTGCAGTCCATGGGAGCCTTACGACGTGCTCTTATGCTCTTATTCCATGACCTTATAGGATCGTTCATCAGTGCTTCAGTTCCTCTCTGTAGAAGTCCTTAAACTCCGTATATCCCTGCTCTTCCAGACCTGTCCGCTGGAACTTCTTATTCTTGTTCATCCGCGATACCAGAACCTGCTTACCCTGTGCTCTGAGATCTGCCGCTTCCTTCATGATCGCGCTCAGTCTCTCTGAATCAACGCCCTTTTCAATCAGGAATGCTACCTTCTCCTTTTCATCCGGGATCTGATAGTTATTCTCTAACAGAAGGAGCACGATCCTCTCAAATCCAATGGAGAATCCGCATGCAGGAACCGACTGTCCCGTGAACTTGGATACCATCTCGTCATATCTTCCGCCGCCTCCGCAGCTTCCGCCGTATTCGGGCATCGATACCTCAAAGATCGGTCCTGTATAGTAGCTCATCCCGCGCACCAGAGTCGGGTCGAATTCTATGGTAAAATCAGCCGCCTTGGCTACATCCACACTCGCCATGATCTCACTCAGTCCGCCGGACACCTCCGCATCCAGATACTCACCGAGCTTATCGGTTATGAGCTTAAGCGCACCGGCCTTGTCACTCTCAGCCATCGTGAAGAGTTCCAGATACTTGTCAACGGAAGCCTCTGGATATCCTGCTCCCTTAAGTTCTTCCCTTACACCGTCAACGCCGATCTTATCCATCTTATCAAGAGTTATGAAGATCTCATCATAATCACTCTCGGGGAATCCGGCATATGAAGCCATCGCCTTGAGCATCCTTCTGTCATTAAGCCTTATAACAAAGTTCTTGAATCCGAGTCTGCCAAGTGTCGTCGTGGTTGCCGTTATAAGCTCGATCTCAGCCAGATCCGAAGCCTCACCAAGTATGTCTATGTCACACTGATAGAACTGTCTGTAGCGTCCTCTCTGCGGTCTGTCCGCTCTCCATACCGGCCCTATCTGCAGTGCCTTAAACGGAGCCGGAAGTGCAGCTGAATTATTCGAATAGAATCTTACAAGCGGGACCGTCAGATCATATCTGAGTCCGAGATCCGCTACATCATCCTCAGTAACGGCTTCCGCCAGATTCAGCTTCTCACCCCTCTTAAGGATCCTGAAGATCAGCTTCTCATTCTCTCCGCCCGCCTTACAGTTGAGATTGGCTATATTCTCCACACAGGGAGTCTCGATATGCGTAAAGCCGAAGTCCGCATAAGTCTCCTGGATCACTCCGATCACATAGTCCCTTATGCGCATCTCCTGCGGCAAAATATCCTTCATTCCCGTAGTGGGTTTTTTACTCAGTGTCATTATCTGTCCATCCTTTGGTCTTATATTTTTCTGCGCTTTTTATCGCTTCACATAATCTTTTATATTTTACTATTTTTTCAACAATTTCACAAGGACTAACGGCAAAAAGGCAGTGGTCTTAAACCACCGCCTTTTATCATCCTTAACAGCCTGATTATATGCCGAAATATCTCTTTGCGTTGTAATATGATATGCCTTCCGTTATCTCCTTAAGTGCAGCTTCATCTGCCGGATATTCGCCGTTTTCCACGAGAGTTCCGATGAAGTTGCATAAGATACGCCTGAAGTACTCATGTCTCGTATATGACAGGAATGATCTCGAATCCGTGAGCATCCCGATGAAATTGCCCAAAAGCCCCTGCTCTGCAAGCGACCTTACCTGAGCTTCGATCCCTGACTTGCAGTCATTGAACCACCATGCGGGCCCGTGCTGGATCTTGCCCGGGATCTCAGGCGACTGATATCCTCCTATGATAGTATCTATGAGTGCATTGTCCGTGGGATTCAGTGAAAAAATGACCGTCTTCGGTAATTCGTCAGTCGCATCAAGTTTTGACAACAGGGCGGACAGCGAACGGCCGCAGATGTTCTGTCCCATAAGATCATATCCCGTATCCGGACCGAGTTCCTTAAGCTTCCTCTCATTCATGTTACGCATGCATGAATAGTGAAGTTCCATGACTATGCCGTGAGCCTTGTAAGCCTTAGCCAATGCAATGAGCACTGTGGTCTGATAGCCTTCAGCTTCTTCAGCCGTTACAGCCTCTCCTCTCATTGCCTTCTTAAAGACCGCATCCACATCCTTCATGGGCAGTTCCTTAAAGGGGATATAGTCAAGGCCGTGATCCGAGGCCACACAGCCGTGTGATACAAAATGATCAAGCCTCTTAAGAAGCGCATCAATGACATCCTGTACGGTTTCAAGGCTCTCCCTGCCCACGGATGATGCAAGCTTACGGATATAGTCTGCGAATTCGCTTCTCTGGATATTTATGGCCTTATCGGGCCTGAATGAAGGTCTTACCTTAGTCGTTATGCTCTTATCGGCCTCTATCAGTTCATGATACTTAAGATCATCCGTCGGATCATCCGTCGTACCTATATATTCCACATTGCTGCGTCTTATAAGACCTCTTGCGCTCATATCGGGATCGTTACGAAGCATTTCATTGCACTTATCCCATATAGCCTTCGCATTACCGGAATTAAGCGGCTCATCTATGCCAAAGTATCTCTTAAGCTCCAAATGGCACCAGTGATACATCGGATTACCGATGGCCATGCTCAGGGCATGTACAAATCCGAGGTATCTCTCATACTCATTCTCTCTGCCTGTCACAAGCTCCTCGGGCATGCCGTCCGCACGCATTAGACGCCACTTATAGTGGTCTCCCGCAATGGAACCGTCAGCCTGCCTGCCTCCGAACCATATATCCCCGAGGCTCTCAAATCTCACATCCTCATATATCTCCTTAGGAGACAGATGACAGTGATAGTCGATTATCGGAAGGGAAGCGGCATAGTCATAATATAAGCGCTTAGCCGTCTCATTATTAAGCAGAAAATCATTGTCGTTAAATGCTCTCATCAACGTTGTACTCTCCCGGATGCATCTCCGCCCGCAAGCTTCTTTACTTCATCCACAGACACGCGGTTAAAGTCTCCTTCTATCGAATGCTTAAGTGCCGATGCAGCTACCGCAAACTCTATGGAATCCTGTGTGCTGTATCCGTTTAAGAACGAATATATAAGTCCCGCTCCAAAGCTGTCACCGCCTCCGACTCTGTCAACTATATGGAGGTGATACTGCTTGGAGAAGCAGAATTCACTGCCGTCATAGAGCATACCCTGCCAGTCATTGTCATTGGCCGATATCGAAGTACGAAGCGTGATCGCAACCTTCTCAAAGTCAAACTTATCCTTAAGCTGACGCGCTACCGACTTATAGCCTTCGGTATTCAGCTTACCGCCTGTTATATCGCTGCCCTCAGCCTCTATCCCAAAGACATCCTTGGCATCCTCTTCATTGGATATGCATACATCCACATATTCGCAGAGACGTGTCATTGCGGCACGTGCCTCTTCCCTGGTCCAGAGCTTGCCTCTGTAATTAAGGTCACAGCTTATCTTAACGCCCTTTGCCCTGGCTGCCTTGCATGCCTCTAAGCAGATTTCGACAAGGTTTTCGCCAAGTGCGGGAGTGATCCCTGTGAAATGGAACCAGTCCGCCCCGTCGAATATACGATCCCAGTCAAAATCTGAGGGCACGGCTTCCTGTATGGACGAATGCGCTCTGTCATAGATACAAACGCTTCCCCTCTGGGATGCGCCCTTCTCAAGGAAGTATATGCCTATCCTGTCACCGCCCCTTACTATAAGGCTCGTATCGACTCCGAAATATCTTAAGTTGTTAACGGCTCCCTGACCTATCGCATGAGCCGGAAGCTTTGTCACAAATGCGGAATCAAGGCCGAAATTGGCCAGTGATACCGATACGTTGGCTTCACCGCCCCCGAAGGTTGCCTGAAGCTGATCGTCCTGAAAAAACCTGTAATATCCGTTAGGCGCAAGCCTTAACATTATCTCTCCGAATGTTACTACTCTGCTCATCTTATTCCTCTCCGAAGTCAATATATGACATATGTGTCACATCACTGTCTCTGTCTTTCTACTTTCTCACAAGATGTATCGGGAAGCCTCCGAATTCTCCGTCTATGTATATGAAGTTTGTACCCTTGCTGTCCGACTTCCTGCTGTTCTCATCAAAGGTTATGCCCTTACGGCCAAGGTGATATATCGCTCTGTCCACATCATATGTTCCGATCGCTATATGACCGTGTGTACCTCTGGCCATATAGTTCATGACCTCCATACATTCACCCACAAATATGCCCTTTTCGGCAACCCTCTGCTCCATATCAAAGATCGCGGCAAGAGTTCCCGAAAGCTTTGTTGCAGCCTCAAGATCCTCCATGTTGATGCCTATATGCATAAGTTCAAAGCCAAGCATCTTCTTAACGGCAGCCTTGCATATGGCAGTGATCTCATCGAAGCAGCTGCCCTCGATCAGTTCCTTCTTGACCATCCATGTCCCGCCGCAGGCAAGTACCTGTGGGAAACTCATATAATCGGCAAGATTGGCTGTATTGATACCTCCTGTAGGCATCCACTTAAGATTCTTATACGGACCTGCGAGAGCCTTGAGCATAGCAACTCCGCCGTTCTGCTCTGCAGGGAAGAACTTGACAGCCTCAAGGCCTAAGGCCATGGCCTGCTCCATCTCTCCGGCTGTCGCCGTGCCCGGCATCATACATACACCCTTGCCCGTCACATACTTTACGATCTCGGGATTAAAGCCGGGACTTACTATGAACTTCGCTCCCGCGGCGATAGCCCTGTCAGCCTGCTCCTTTGTAAGCACAGTTCCCGCACCCACGATCATCTCAGGAACTTCACTGACTATAGCCTTTATGGCATCCTCTGCAGCCTCAGTCCTGAAGGTTATCTCTGCCGCCGGAAGCCCGCCTTCCGTCAGTGCCTTAGCAAGAGGGACAGCCTTATCGGCATCCTCTATGGCTATCACGGGAACTATCCCTATATCATGCAATCTTTTCAATAATTCATTCATACACCTGCCATCCTTTTATCACATACTACAACTTATGCAATGAAATAACCATAGATAAGCCTGTATAGAGCAATCAAATCAACAAGCATAGCAAGTTTTACAATTTGATCCCGATACAGGCCTTACGTGACGTCGATCCGTCAGTCATCATATCTGGTATAGAACAGAAGTCCGAACGTTCCCGGTCCGCAGTTAACCGCTATGGCCGGAGAAGCCTTCTGGAAATATATATGCTTAAAGTTCCTCTGTTCCCTTATCATCCTCTCAACTTCATCCAGTTCCTTCTGCGTCATCCCGACATATGTGACAAACAGGATGTTGTCATCTATCCTGCCGGGAACCCTGAAGGCCGAATTGACATATCTGGCCCATGCTCTCTCCCTGGTCCCGAAGAATATCCAGTATACGACCATTTTACCCTTCTGAAGTGCCAGTACCGGATGTATCATGAGCGCATTGGACATCCTGGCCACCTTGGGACCTATCTGATTGGCTCTTGCCAGATAATCCAGAGTATCCACGATAAAGCTCGTATATACATGCTTCTTCATCTTCTCAAGATGGGCGATTATATCTTCCGTACTCATTCCTGATGCCGCAAGTCTGGCGGCTTCTATGACCATAAGTCCCTGTCCGCTTGATAAATGCTCAGAATCCACGACAAATACGTTATCAAAGTTGGCTGCCGCCTCCTTGGCAACTATACAGCCGCTGTGCTCCACCTTGCTCGATATGGATATATGGATGATATTGTTGGCCTTCTGCAGCTGCTCTGCAAAGAACGCCTCATGCTCCTCTACTCCCGGAGCCCTTGTCTCGGCTTCGCCAAGCCCCGAATCCATATAAGACAGAAGTCCTCTCGCCTCGATCTCCAGACCGTCCCTGAACGTTCCCTTGGGCGTCGTGACCATATGAGGGAGGACTGCGATATTGTACTGTTCAAGCAGCGCCTTCGGGATATCCGCAACACTCTCCGTTGTGATAAGCGTCGCAGCCTTCTTCTGATGCTCTCTGATCCACGACATGCTCTCCTCTGCCAGCATCTCGTTGGTGCCCGTTACGATGACTATATCCTTTGGAAGCAGACGATAGAGCGCCTTCTCAAGTTTCTCACCGCTTATGGGCTTTAAGAGATAACCGTCAAAGCCCTCTCTTTCATAATAGTCTTCCATATCGCTTCCGGCATTGGCTGTCAGAGCCACTATCTTGGACTCTCTGCACAGACCGCCGTTCTGGGTCCTTATCCTGTTAAGGCACTCAATACCGTCCATCTCGGGCATGAGATGATCCATGAATATGACATGATATGAAGAGTTAAATGTCTTCTGAAGGGCTTCCTTGCCGCTTACCGCGGTGTCGACCTGTACTCTTGTTCCCCTTAAGAGCTTCTCTACCACGAGCAGGTTGGCAACCGTATCATCCACAACCAGGACCTTAGCATCGGGAGCTTCAAAGCTCTCCACATAATCAGTCCTGAACCTGCCCTTTCCACCCTTGGTCTCTATCTCTCCGATATGTTCGTCATTAACGATCCTCTGAGGGAGTTCTATGACAAAAGTGGTGCCCTTGGTATATACACTGTTGACGGTTATCTTACCGCCCATAAGATCAACAAACTGCTTGACTATGGACAGTCCGAGTCCCGTGCCTTCGATATATCTGTTCTTATCCTCATCGGCTCTCTTAAATGCCGTGAAGAGATAAGGTATGCTCTCCTTCTTGATACCTATACCGGTATCCGTTACCGAATAGATGACATTAGCCATGTCACCGTTACGCTCGCACTGTATCTGAAGCCTTACCGAGCCTTCCCTCGTATACTTGATCGCATTGTTCAATACATTGATGAGTATCTGCTTGATCCTGACTTCGTCTCCCAGAAGACTCTCCGGAAGATCGGGCGATACATCTATCGTAAAGTCAAGATTCTTCTCCTTGGCCTTAAGCCACAGAAGTCCGACTACATCAGAGAGCATGTCTCCCGTATGATATGATACCGGAGATAACTCCATCTGACCCGACTCAAACTTGGACATATCGAGGATATCGTTTATGAGGGACAGAAGCATCTTACTTGCAGCCTGAATGTTGGCGGCATTTTCATTGATCTCATCGGATGCATTCTCTCTTAATATCATCTCATTCAATCCGATTATCGTATTGATGGGTGTACGGATCTCATGGCTCATGCTTGAGAAGAACCTGTTCTGGGCCTTGTTCAGATCCTCGATCTCCTTGGCCTGCTTCACTGTCTTCTCCGTCTCGAGCTTATAGAGCTTATTTTGGAACCACACCATCGTATATACCACGATACCTACAAGGAGCACCGATATCCCGGTATCGACGAGCCACATCCTTCGTGAATGCTCGACGATCAGATAATGTCCTGTTGCCGCGATATAATACTCACCCACCACGACTATCGTAAGCAGGGTAAGCATTATCTTACGAGGCAGATCTTCAAGCAGAAGACCTATATAGAGATAGCAGACAACAACCCACAGCATGGAACCGCCCGTCAGTCCGCCTCCGAAGAAGAATGTCACGGGAAGCGCGATAAATACTATTCCCATGGCTATCAGCACCCCGCCGATCTTCATCTTCTTATACTTGACCGACAGCACGGCAACGATGAATGACAGGAATACCATGATACCCAAACCCATGGTCTCTATCTCATATTCACCGGTTATCAGATCTCCGACAAAAGCAAGGAATACCGATCCTATGGCGATCGTCGTCATAAGGATGAACATCCTCTCCTTAAAATCCTTCTCCGTATCATATATCTGTTCAAAGAATGCTCTGATCTTATTTCTCATTACTCTCTTCCTCCATTCGGAGCAAATTCAAGTATTTCCATCTCCTGAGCAGATCCGGCCTTCTCATTCGCATCATTACCATCCTTCCCGCTGTCCGGTTCCGACGATCCTTCAAATATGCTGATTATCCCGTCTGCCATCCGCCTGTATTCTTCCATAGTCTCATCATGGAATCTTTCTATGACATCAATGTCACCTGCCTTGGCAGCAAGCTCAAGTTCTCGGGCCTTTCCCGACAGTTCGGTCGCACCGACCATCTTGGATGTACTCTTTATGGAATGGACTATTATCGCATAGTTATCCGTATCGTATGATTCTCTGAACCTGTCAGTCTTGCTTATCTTATCTGTTGCATCACCTGCAAACTGAAGCAGCAGAGTCCTGTAAAAATCTGCATCATCCTGACTGTATTTAAGCCCCTTATCCACATCTATTCCAAGACGGGCGATCTGAACCGCATAGTCCGCTCCGGATGTGGGAGCACTCTGAACGGGCGTGCGTGAGACGCTCTTATTTTTCCCGCTGTCGGATATATGACCTGTAGGTCTGACTGTCACCGGAGCATCCTGCTCCACAAATACGGACTTCGGAAGGACCTTCTTGAGCACACGTTCCATCTCCGCGATCTCGATGGGCTTACCGATGAAACCGTCAAAGCCTTCTCTCAAGAACATCTCCTTGGCAGTGCTGACGGTATTGGCGGTGAGTGCAACGATCGGGGTGTCGTAGGATTTGTTCTTGTCGCGGCCCCACTCGCTCCTTATACGTTTCATGGCCTCCACGCCGTCCATGCCGGGCATCATATGATCCATGAACACGATGTCGTACTCATGGGCACGGCACTTCTCTATAGCTTCTGTTCCGGATGCGGCAGTCTCTACCGTCATACCGTACTGTCTGAATATACCCATCGCAACAGTGAGGTTCATGGGCTCATCATCGACGACGAGAGCCTTGACATCCTTACAGTAGAGCCTTCCCGTCTCCTTATTCTCTTCATGCGGATTGCTGCTCAGCACTGAGATAACCGGGAAACAGAAGAAGGGCTTGCGCATTATCCTTGCTCCCGAGCCCTGTGGCAGGGTAAAGTCATCATCCGCCACTATCTCGACAAGAGTATCTGAAGCAAGACCTTCAAAGAATTCCGGATCTTCCTCATACTCTTCTTTTCCGACGAAAAGATGCGTGAACTTCATGCCGGATGAGAGTTTCTTAAGACCGTCCAGATTGTCCACCCTGTGCATGGTGACTCTCAAGCCCTGGACTATATTCTTGACCATGGAATTATAGAATACCCTCACATGAGGATTATTGAACTTTTCAAAGTGGAGATAGGCACCCAGATTGAGCTTCTCGGGATTCTCAACCGCCATACAGTTGGTGTCATCTATGACGCTCTGGGGAATGCTGATCCTGACGGTAGTGCCGTTTTCAGGCTCGCTCTCTATAGTCAGGAAACCGTCCATAGCCTGCACAAAACCGTTTACTATGGTAAGTCCGAGACCCAGGCCGCTGTTCTCTCTCGAACGTCCCGAATCAGCCTGATAGAAGCGGTCGAAGATCCGCTCTATCTCCGTCTCAGTCATACCTATACCGGTATCGGTGACCTCGATGCACAGATTGATACCGTAGTCTCTCGGCGCGGAATTGATATGCACATACACTCCGCCTTCCTTAGTGTACTTGAGGCCGTTTAATATCAGATGCCAGAGTATCTTCTTAAGCTTGGATACGTCGCTGTTAAGTACAGACGGAAGGTTGGCATCCACGTCTATAACCAGTTCGGTATCCGAGCGCTTATAAGGAGCCAGTTCCACGACCAGATCGTTTAAGAGGGAGGACAGCATATAGTCTTCCCTGCTGACCGCAAGCTTGCGCATATCGATCTCAGAATAGTCGAGTATATCGCTTATCTGCTCTCCCACACGCTTGCCGGCTTCTTCAACTGCAAGAAGATCCTTGCGTATCTCCTCATCCTTTTCTCTTGTAAGGCATATTCCCGTAAGGCCGACCACCGCATTGACGGGCGTCCTGATCTCATGAGAGATATTGGCCAGGAAATCATTAAGCCTCTTTGTGGATTCCTTCAGTACGGATATCTCATCAGATGAATGCCTGAGAACCTTGCTCCACTTGTCTATGATGGTCTTGGCCACCATGCTGACTGCCGTTATAAGAGCAATATGAAGAAGTGATCTGGTGACTGTAAGACTGTCGAATTCATAGCCCGTGTAGAGTATACGGATGATCTCGTATCCGAATGTGATATAGTATGTGAACTGGCACAGGGTGATCATGCTCTTCTTGCCCGTCATTGTATAGACCATGATTATGGCTCCCATAACAATGGCGAGATCGAAGGTACTGGTCTCATGGGCACCGTAGAAGAAATAACTTGCCATCATGAGAAATGAATAGATCCAGAGTCTTCCGTCCGGAGTGAGATTCTGACGAATATGCAGCGACCAGCAGATTATAAGGGTTGCCGCGATAAGTATAACGGCCCACTTCTCCCATCCTAAGAGCAGCGTCTCTCCTGCAAGCAGGATCCCGAGGATGGAGAAAAGATACAGGATCATCAGATGTGAACTTCTGAACAGTTCATTCTGCTCCTTCCGATTATCCATATGATCATTCCTCCCTCATCCGGTATTCATCATCCTCTTCGATCATCTCAAGCATGATGTCGGCGAATCTGGGATCGAACTGTGTGCCTCTGCCCTTCTCGATCTCTTCTTTTATTGTCTCCTGGGGAAGAATGTCTCTGTAGCTTCTCCTGCTGCTCATGGCATCATATGCATCTGCCACGGCTATTATCCTGGCCTCTTCAGGGATATCGTCTCCCTTAAGTCCGTCGGGATAACCTCCGCCGCCGTATCTCTCATGATGCCATCTCGCACCCATCGACAGTGCCGGCATCTCCGATATCCTCTTAAGGATACGCGCGCCCATGACAGAGTGAGTCTTGATGACTTCAAACTCCTCTTCAGAGAGCTTGGCGGGCTTATTGATTATGGCATCCGGTATGCCTATCTTACCTACATCATGGAGAAGTCCCATCATGTATATGTCATCCAGCTTGCCTGCGGTATAGCCGAAACGTTCGGCGATCTGTCTGGTATAATCAGCCACTCTTCCGGAATGACCGTTAGTATATGTATCCTTGGCATCGATCGCATCTGCGAGTGCCTTGACTATATGCATCGACAGACCCTTGTTCTCCTCTGTCTTGCGCTCAACTTCATAGATAAGATGATTCTGCAGCAGACAGAGCTCCAGAGTATGCTTGACTCTTAAGAGAAGGTTGCCCGGAACCAGCGGCTTTCTGACAAAATCCATTGCACCGAGCTCGAGGCCCTTGGTCTCAGTCTCCTCGCTCTCATCCGCAGTCAGGAATATAACAGGTATCTTGGCAGCGTTATTGACACGCTCCCTCATACGCTTATAAGCCTCGAATCCGTCCATATCCGGCATATTGATATCAAGCAGGATAAGATCGGGTCTGTTGTCATTCATGAACTCAAGGAATGATTCAGCCGACTGCAGAGCCGTGACTCTCATATTGTTCTTGCTCAATACATTGCCTATCATCATCAGATTGGCCTTGTCGTCATCGACTACGACAACCCAGTCGGAACCCTTATCCTTCCTTCTGGGACCGTCATGGAGATCGTTCTTGATGCTGTCCATCTCCACATGGAGACTTGCAAGGTTGCGGTACTGATCCGCTTCCCATGCTCTCTCTATTCTCTCTGCCACTCTGTGAGTATTGTATTCACTGATCTCCGGAAGCAGGAGGAAGAAATGATTGGTTCCCACCTGCATCATGATATCACTGTTTCTAAGTGAGTTCTGAAGCAGTTCCCTTACATGATCGATGGCATCTTCTCTTGTCTCTTCGGGTATGTCTTTGGAAGTAAATTTCACATTGTAAAGAAGCTTATATGCGGTTCCGCTGTAACGGTCCATATAACGGATCATGTAGCGGTAGATGTTACCGAATGCCTCCTTGCCCATCCACATGGCATTCTGAGGGATATTTCGCTCTTCAAGGATATGTGAGAGTGTCTTAAGATTGATATCATCAGGCACGTCGGCCATGATCTCCTTGGTATTGGCCGTATAGACCTCATAGCCGTGCTTGCCGTCATTCTTGACTATATAGAGAGCCTTGTCAGCCATACGGAAGAGTATCGAAAAATCGATACCCATATCAGGTACTGCAACCGCACCCACCGATGCGCCAAGCGGTATGGACATCTGATCGCCCATAAGTCTGCGCGCGATCGATACAATCCCCGAATTGAGGGTCTCGGTAAACTCCTTAAGTTCTGCGACTTCGTATCCTTCGGTGAACACAAGGAATTCGTCTCCGCCGATCCTGCCTAAGACATTCTTATGTCTGATGCTGCTCTTTAAGAGATCCGCAAATTCTATAAGGACCTTATCGCCCATATCATGACCGTATATGTCATTTACAAGCTTAAACGAATCAAGGTCAACAACAAGCAGATATCCTCTTGCTGTAGTACATAAGGCAGCTATCTTCTCAGTCGCCGTAGCCTTGTTATAGAGTCCGGTCAGTGCATCATGCTCAGCCTCTGCCTCATATCTGTTCATCTGATCATAGATGCTCAACACATTGCTGACACGCTTTACCAGGATATCCGGATCCAGAGGCTTCTTGATATAATCAGATACGCCTGTCTCCAGACCCTTACGCTCAAGTGCTATGTCATCTTCAGCCGTCAGGAATATGACAGGCTTCTCTGCGGAGCCTATCTCCTTTTCCTTATCACGATATCTTGATAAGGTCTCAAAGCCGTCCATCTCAGGCATCATGATATCGAGCAGCACGAGATCCGGTGTCCCGTTCTTTTCCACATAATCAAGCAGTGCCTGTCCGGATCTTAACGCCGTGACACGCATATTGGCTGCGCTTAATATATTGCCTGCGGCCTTCAGGTTGACCAGGTCGTCATCAACGACCACTATCCAGTTTGCCATAAAATGAATTCCCTTCCTATGATCTGTCTAGTACTTAAGAGGTGCTGTCCAGTACTCCTTGCCATAGATGTCCACAAAACGATATGTCATAAGGGCTGTACCCTCTCCCATGTCCGTATTGCTGATGAGCATATCCTTCATATCCTTGCTCACTGTAAGTGTCTCCCCTAAGGGATAGCTGTCTATATAATTCTTATCATAGTCATAATAATCGCAGACAAAGTCTATCTCATCTCCGATGCTCAATTCGGTCATGTTCTTGGCTATGGTGTTCGTCTCGCCGTCCACATAGTCAAATCTTGCGCCTGCAATGTAACCGTCCTCATTTTCCGATGTGAAGACTATTATAAGATCGCATCGTACACCGTTTAAGAGGCAGGGCACACGGCCTGTCATGATGTAATCGTCCTCATCACCCTGTGTATCCAGATGATAGTAAGCCACGGGCTGATTCTCGATAGAGAGCCATGTCTTGTCGGTAGGTGCAAGGAGATTGCCCTCATCATCATACTCAAATACATTATCAAGGCCCATGTCTATATAGCCTTCGCCGTCATCATAGAAGGCATTGAGTTCAACATCCGAGATATATGCCCACTGCTCTTCGGGCATTGAGATAACGGAATCTCCTACCTCATTGGCTGTCCAGGTAAGATATGAGGGATCAAAGTGAGCGGATGCGATATATTCCGCTGCTGAATCTATATCAAGGCTCTTGCCTAAGAAGCTCGTATTGGAAGCAGTAAGTCCGGGTACAGCCGAAAAATCACCGCCCATAAACGTACTTAGCAGCTGTCCTATCATCGCTGCGGAATCAAGAGACGAGCCTGTGCTGCCTCCCATATCTCCAAAGAGCGAACCCATGGCAGAACCTGATGAACCTGAAGTCTGGGATGCCGCATACTGGCCTGCTGCCCCTAAGGAAGCAAAGTCCTGGATACACTTGGTGTATTCCTCATCCATGCCTATAGCCGTATAGGTATCGACCATGCTGTCAACATTTGACACTTTCTTATAGGGGAAATATATTGACAGACCGTAAGCATTTGTCATGCTGCTGCCGGTCTTATTGTACTTGACACAGCTTAAGAGCGCGTCAGCCAGCTTATCGCCTTCTTCCGTACCTATCCTCTTGGCAAAGTCTATAAGATCGACCTGATCGATCTTGGAAGAAGTTGCAAACTCTCTGGTCTTGCCTCTGGCATCCGATACGACCGCGAACTCCTTGTTCTTGATCTTCTCGGAAGTATCCTTTGAGAAGGATGCAAGCTCTGAAGGAACCGTAGCCTCAAGCTCTGCAAGGTCTATGAGCGAGAGCGTTGTCTTCTGTCCCTGGGCACCCTGTGCACATGCCGATGTAAATGTGTCTATTATGTTCTTACCGATCTCCGTAGTCGGCATTGATGTATCTGTATTCAGAGCCTTGAGCCAGTCGGTATAATACCAGCCTATACCGGGCTCCGTCTCCTCTGATGCGATAAGGTAATCGCCGTAGTTGGCTACTACAAGAGCCGTCTCCACTGTAGCCATGAGACATGCGTCAAAGCCCACGAAGTCAAACTCAACGCCTGCTGCCTTAAGGGCCTTATTGATGCCGGATAATGACATCGAGCCTGCTGCCGCATACTTCTCATCATATCCGTAACCGCTTATCGATCCGCCGCCGTGGTCCCACATAATGAGATCATATCTGTCTGCCGGGAACTTGCCTGCTGCATACTTTATGAAACCAGTCAGCGTATCGGGAGCCGTCATGGCTGCCTGTCCCATATTGCTCTCAAGGCATACAAGGTTATTACCCTTTACCTGATATATCTGATTGACGGAATTCGAGATCACGTTATTCTGCCACTTCTTACATCCGCCCGTATAGACAATGAGATTGACCTTATCGCCCACTCCTGCCGCGAGCATCTCCTGTAAGTCCTTGGATGCCATGGCGGATCTGCTCTCAAGGTCTGTTCCGCACATATATACCATTATGGTCACGACATCATCGCCGTTACCCTTAATGACTGTCCTCTTATCTCTTGCACCTTCTGCAACCGAAGTATCAAGCCTGCCTGTATTGGGCGTGTCGCTCCATGATGCTGCCTGTCCTCCGCCGAATGAACCTCCTCCTAAGAGGCTTCCTAAAAGTGATGAAGGAGCACTTGTCTGAGACAGACCGTTTGAAGGTGAAGTCTGTACCTGGGTCTGAGGTGAAAGATCATCATAGCTTACATCGCTTCCGTCGCCGCCAAGCAGTGATGACAGTCCGCCGCCGCCGCCAAGCAGTACCACTATCGCGATGATCACAAACAAAAGCGTGCCCTTGCCGCCTGAGCCTCTGGTCACTCCGCCGCCCGAACTGTCGCTTCCGCTGCTTAATCCTCCGCTACTGGGTATATGTCCGCTTCCGACCGGTCCTGTCCCTAAGCCTTCATTTCTCTTATGGACTCCGGCACCGCCTTCTGTCACATTCTTCTTTCTTCCTATGGGTCTGTCTGCCATGTTTACTCCTTAATTGTCTCAGTTCCTTATATTCTGTGTTCGCCGCGGATGTTCATGCCGTACGCGCTGTGAAAGACTTAGTCTCAGTTGCTTTTCTGCTTCTCCGTACGCTCTGTCTTGGTATAGAGGAATCTGTCAAGAGGTGTACCGTACTTAAGCGATGAATCCACGAGATAGTGGGCTGCCTGGGTCTTAACTGCTATATTCTTCATGGAGCTCTTAAGGATGGCTCCTCTTATGAATCCTATGATAAGAGCGATCACAAATGAGATCAGTGCGCCCGTACCCGTGAAGCCTTCGCCAAAGATCGATACGAGTATCAGTATGATCACAAACGATATCGCGGTGCCCTTGGCAACCTCTGCACTGTACTTGCTCTTATCGACGGGAAGCTCACCGACCATACGTCCTGTCTGACCGTTTACCGCAAACCTGTATGTCTTGCCCTCAAAGCGTCCCGACATCATCCATACGGGAAGCATGGCATATTCCGACTTGCCGTTAGTGAGATTGATGCTCTCACCCTTCTTGGTCACTCCGTCATACTCTCTTGTCTTCTCGCGCATCTTATCCTCAAATGTATGACGCACCCTGTCATTGGCCCTGGGCTCAGAATCCTTGCTTGAGACATCATACTTATCCGCAAGATATCCGCTGAAATATGCGGCATCGTAGGCTACTGCCTTTGAAAGATCATAAGGCTCGAGGGAATCCATTGTGGCATCATCCATCTGTGTGGCTGCATCCACGGGGATCCTCACAAAGTCCATCTCACCGCTTCTCTTAAGACTGTAGTAGTCCTTCTTAACGTAGTCAGCCTGCGCATCGGACCATCTCTTCTCCTTGTAACCGTCGAAGTTAATGTATCCGTCCGCATGACAGCTGAAAAGCCAGAACGGCACGTACAGTCCCGTGATGTTATCTATCCTGTTGCCGTTAGCAAAGTTGGAAGGCAGAAGCTTCTTGCCCTTTATAAACTCCTTCATCTTGCTCTTGGCAGCCTGCTTGTCGACCGCAAACGGAACCACCACATCCGGCTTATATACACCTTCAAATGCCTGCTCTACTATGGCCTGATTACCGCAGTACGGGCACTCCGTTGCTGCAGTTAAGTCCGTCGCCACCATCTCCGCATTACATGAGGGGCAGACATAGCCTCTTATCTTACCGCTTTCGTCAGTGAGCGTGCCCTGCGCCACATGCTCCCATGATAAGCTCGAGCCGGTCCCATTCTCCTTCTCAGCTTCTTCTGCTGCCTTGACCTGCTCCATGTCAAAACTTGCTCCACAGTACTCACAGGTCATCTCTCCGGTCTTACCGCTGAAATTAAGCTTGGCTCCGCATCCGGGGCACTTGAAATTAGTCACTTCACTCATTCTGTCACCTCTCTGATACAGCGATTTTTATCATGCATTTCATTACCGATATTCTCTCGCAAAATTAACACCTTATTTTATCACTTTTTCATTGGATTATCCAGCCTTAATGCACGATATTAACCTATTAAAAAGCAAAAATTGATATTTTACCGATTTTTGCATATAATATCCCCTGGTATTACACATACAAGGGGAAGGACACAGCTTATGACTTTTGCAGAATATCTTGAACACTATACGGTACCTGATAAGATGCTCATTTTCTTAGGTATCGCGATCATCAGCACAATAGTATCAGTGCTCACCATCATACTTACGGCCAAATTAAGCGCACGGGGACGCACCAGGGCAGCCAGACAGAGGGCATTCGTCGCCAGGGCCAACAATCTCACAGAGCGTTACTACGAGATGATCTTCTCAGCGACCTCGATCCTCTCATTCCTTTCGGCATATTATCTGATCGAGAGGTTTGTGACGGAAGGTGCCTTCCACGACTTCTGGGAAGCCCATTCCGACATGCTCCTGCTTGTTATGATCATCCTCTCATGCGTGATCAACTCGGTATTTGACAGGATCCTCATACGGCTTAAGAATGTAACGACTGAGGAAAAGGGCTCTGTCAGGCTCATCGGCATGCTCTATATAATCCTCATATTCATGTACATCAAGTTCATCTATGAGAATAACAACTACGACGGCTTCATCATCTATTTCCTCGGACTGATGGTCGGTCGTTACGCATACTTCGATTCATCCTTCAGCGACTTTGTGGGCACCATCAGGCGCGCCTCTCACAATATCCCGCTGCTGCTCTTAGGGCTGGCAAACACGGGAGTCATGTGTCTGTACGGCTTCGGAAGCAAGTATCTGCTCCGCAGCAACGGTGTGCTTGTGAGCACTTTCTTTGCCCACCTGTTCTTAGTTGTAGCGATATTTATCGTATACCACACCCGGTTCATACGTCTTTTTGTAAAAAAGCCTGCACCTAAGGCTCCTTCCGGTCCCGACGATCGCTACGGGGACGAAGACGAACCGTATGAGGATGAGTATTACAGCGACGATTCTCTTGATTATGCGGAGGACGGCGGTAAATACTATGACGATTACGATGAATACGGCGATTATGAAGAATATGACAATTATGATGATTGATATTGAATTATAGGTACCGTTTGTTATAAAATGACAATATTAGCATGTTAACTTGTCAAAGTGTGACGGCTTAAGGTTTGATCCCTTATGCCCCGGAGAAGAAATATATGGTTCACGGTATCGATCTGACATCTATTTTTGTTACCAATACCATGGGTATACTGCTCATGGTCGCTCTGCTCATAAGCCGCGGCTGGCAGATACACACACGCAAGCTTACGAGCCTCATACTCAACATCATGATCATCATGGTGATCGTTGGATGCATAGTCGATCCGTTCAACTTCTATTGCGACGGCAAGCCCGGATCTCTTAACTACTTCGTGGTCTATGCAGGCAATATGCTCCTGTATCTTATCAATATCATCTTAGGTCCCTGCTTTGTCACCATAGTATACGAATATGTCAACGAGCGTATCTCCAAGCTCCATATCAATCTCATATACATACTCTGTTCATTAGAGGCACTGCTTCTGCTCATAAACCTGTTTATACCCCTGGTATTCTATGTTGATGACAACAATGTCTACCACAGGGAGACGTTCTTCTGGGTATATACGTTTGCAGAGGTCGTTCTCTTATTCGACGGAGTAGCCATATACCTTGGCGCCAAGCGTAAGGGAAGGATGCGTCAGTACTTCCCGGTATGGGTATTTCTTCTTCCCATAGCCGTAGGCACCCTTATACAGGCTTTCAACTACGGAGTATCCCTGATCTGGCCCTGCGTCGGCATCTCGACCTGTGCTCTTATTGTCAATCTCAAGAACGAGGGCATACTCATCGACAAGCTCACGGGCGTCTTCAACAGATACTATCTTGACACCGTCAAGACTTCACTACGTAAGGATCATAACGGCAATTTCTCAGCCGTGATGTTGGACATAGACGACTTCAAGGAGATCAATTCGAAGCACGGACATGCGGAGGGCGATCAGGCGCTCATCGCATTTGCCAGGATCTTAACAGATGAGGTCCGCTCTACCGGTGCTGTGATCCGTATAACGGGCGACAGATTCTTCGTACTCCTTGATTCATTCTCGGATTACTCTCTGTCCAACTGCAAGCTGGCGATAATGAATGCGATCGAGAACTACAACCGCAATTCGCGCAAGCCCTATAAGCTCAAGGCTTCTATCGGGACCAATATGTTCAACCTGCGTGAGTGCAACATAAACGAGCTGCTCGATTCATTCGACAAGATCATGACAGCCACCAAGTACGGCTACGAGTCTCCCGTATTCAAGAGCATCGAAGCCTCCAATATCGCATCTGTCTGGGACAATGACAGCGATGACATTTCCGATGTTCCGGATAAAAATGAGGCGGCTGACACAGTCACGGCTCCCGGTGCAGAACCCGCCCGCACGACCACAGAGGATAAGGAATAACCATGCAGTGTGATGAATGTGCATATAACGAATATGATGAAGAAGACGAGGAATACTATTGCTCGGTAGATATGGATGAGGATGACTATTACCGCTTTATCTCAGGCGAACACAAGTCATGCCCCTTCTATAAGAACGGCGATGAATATGCCGTTGTAAGACATCAGATATAAACAATTAGCGCAGGCTTCGGATCAACCGAAAAGCCTGCGTTTTCTTTCTATCATTTCATCAATGTTTTCCAGGTATAACTTAAGATCCTTATGGGTATCACAGCGGTCGATCCTGACATTGCCGTCAGGCTGAAGCCTCACCCTCTTTGTCACGGTCCCGGCTCCGCATGCCACTATATCCTGAACCTCTTCCATCATGAGGATATTGTAGATGCCTTCTCTTCCCTCACGCGCAAATCCCGTATTCTCAAGATTGCCGCTGATGTTCTTCTGCCTGTAGAGATAGTACGGCTTAAGACCTGTTGACGCCGCAGTCTCTGTCGTGAGCCTCATGGCCTCGTCATAGTCTATGCGGTTATTGCGGAGGCTTACATCCGATGTGTCCCCTTCGATCCTGTCAGTCTGCAGCAGCAGTTCCGCAAGCTTGCTTCCTCTCTTTACGGAAAGTGCATGTACCGTCAGATCATCCGGTCTGAGCCCTGCTATACCGTCAAGCGTATATCTTATATCATCCATGGTCTCTCCCGGGAGCCCTAAGATGATGTCCATGTTGATGTTGTCAAAGCCCACATCCCTTGCAAGCTTATAAGCCTCTATCGTCTCCGCAGCCGTTGCTCTCCTGCCGATCAGCTTAAGCGTATCCTCATTGAGCGTCTGCGGATTAACGGAGATCCTGTCAACACCCATATCCTTAAGCGTCTTAAGCTTTTCCCTGTCGATCGAGTCCGCCCTTCCCGCTTCAACGGTAAACTCCCTTATATGGCTTAAGTCTATATGCTCGCCGACATATGATATCAGTTCCTTAAGTTCATCCGATGACAGTGTTGTCGGTGTTCCTCCGCCTATATATATGCTGTCTAGTCTCCTGCCCGCAAAATCGGATGCGACATAGTCTATCTCCTTCTTAAGCGCCTCTATATACGGGGCGACCGCCTTCTTATGGGCAGCTATGGGATATGACATAAACGAACAGTAAAGGCATGTACTCGGGCAGAAAGGGATGCCTATATAGAGACTGTAGCCCTGTGCCAGGGTATGGGGCATGTCGGTATTTCCGGCTGCCGTTGCGCCTCCATCAGCCGTATCGTTTCCCCCGGCCCTTACGACTATATCCTTAAGCACTCTTCTTTCGCGCATTGCTATATCCACGGCAAGCCTTGACTTCTCTTCGGATGCGAGATAATTCTCCCTGTACATCCTGACGATACCGTCAGTTATATCCGCCCCTGTCTCTGCGCCGCCTGCTGCTCCTGAGCCCGTACGTTCCTTCGTGCCGTCATCTGCCGCCGCTGCATCTCCCGGCCTGACGGCCTGTTCTTGTGCTTCCTCGATATAGCTCATCGCAAGTTTGGTAGGCCTGATCCCGGTAAGTGTTCCCCAGGGCAGCTCTCTACCCGTATATTCAGCGAGGATACGGTACATTATCCTCTTAAGCTCGCTCTTATATGCGGCACGGTCTTCCCACAGTGCGGTGTCCGCCCCGTGGGTATAGATGATCCGGCCTGATGTAAGGTCAGTCACCTCTGTTTTTTCCCTGCCTGCATATACAGAGAACTCCGGCAGCGTACTGTCGGAGTGTATGTCCTCTGCCCCTCTTATGATCTTCACATCCTCTGCCGGATAGAAGGCCTTCACAAGGGAATGTATGTCGTATGAGAAGCTCTCATCATTAAGTCTGATGCAAATCACTGTATGTTCCTCACATTGATCATTATTGTACGGGCAGGCAGCCTGCCGGTCATCTTATCCGAGCTGGCTCTGGCTCTCGGCCATGACCTTCTTCGTCAGCTCTCTGACCTCATCCGCGGATTCGACAAAGATATTTGCGATCTCGGGATCGAACTGTGTACCGGCGCCCTCCTCTATGATGGACATGGCCTTTTCAAAGGTGAAAGGCTCCTTGTAGCTTCGCTTGGATACAAGGGCATCGAATACATCGGCAACAGCCATCACGCGTGCGGATAACGGTATGTCCTCACCTGCAAGGCCGCTCGGATAACCCTTGCCGTCCCATCTCTCATGATGGAAGGTTGCAAGGTTCTTGGCTTCCTTGAGGTAACCGCTGTCTGAAACGAGTGACATCGCACTCGATATGACCTTGCTTCCGGCGGTCGTATGGCTCTTCATGATGGCGAATTCCTCATCCGTAAGCTTGCCGGGTTTGTTGAGGATCACATCGGATACCATGATCTTGCCCACATCGTGGAGAGGCGCAGAATTGGCAACATCCGCCATATACTCGTCGGTAAGCTTGTCGGTGTGCATGCCCTTCTCCTTCATCTTCTCCATGATGAGACGGACATAAGCCGCTGTCTTACGCACATGGTCACCGGTATTCTTATCCCTGCTCTCGACCATATCCGCGAGAACATAGATAAGACCGTTCTGCATATGTGCGATCTGCTCACCCTTTTCCTCAACATCCTTGATATATCCAACTGTCTCCGCAATTGTCTTGCTGAGCGAATCGTAGAGATTCTCGATCTCATCACCCGTGTAGATATCCAGATGCTGCAGCCTGTCTACGCTGATCTCTCTGGCTTCCTCGGTATCATATGCAAACTTGCTGGCCGATAAAGTCATTGCGGTTATGGGATAGATCAGATGATAATCCACAAGCCAGATACACAGGGCCAGAACGAATACATAGAATCCCATGAACAGCGAGAATACCTTGGTCATATAGTTAAGCGTCGAATACCTTATATCCGCAACCTTGATATCAGCCGCCGCGTAACAAACGATGTTGCCGAACGAGTCATATACCGGCTCAAATACCGTCAGCAGTTCTCCGTACTGAGTATCATCAAGGATAGGTTCTATAGTCTCTCCGGCAAGGAGCCTGTCCTTAAACGGCAGGAGGTATTCTTCGTAATCTATTATGGTTCCGGGTGAAACTCCGGGAACTTCCGGTGTATCAAGATCGAATATGACCTCAATACCGTCCTCGGTAAACTTATATACATAGACAAACTCGATATCCGGATTGCCCTTACGGATACCCTCGAGCTTGTTTTTGACGAAAACATAATCAGGGGAAGACTTGCCTCTTCCCACGGCTATATAGTTATCGACCTTCTTGGGATCGATGAGATTGGCAGCGAGCTTGGCCGCACTAGTACAGCTGTATGTATACTGCCTCATGGCAAAGTTCTTAAACAGCAGGAAACTGATGATCGTAGTCACGATCGCCACACAGAGCATGATGGTCGTGATGATGGCTACGATCTTGCCTCGTAACGAGAACGATCTCGTGTTGCTGTGTCTCGCATCAAATATCACATCATCCGTAAGCGGTGCCTGTCTCCATCCTGTGAGCCAGAGACCGGGCTTAAGCTTGTCAGGTATGAGTTTTATGATGATATATGCCAGGACTACAGTGATGGCTTTGTCTATGAGATCTATGATCACATCGGATGTCATCTGTGCCCAGAAGACATTCATGGTCCCGCTCTCAAGGAGGCTTCGTGCAAAGGATGAGCTTATGCCCTCTCCCATTCCGAATCCGTATAGGAGATATGTGAGGATCGATCCAAGCACACCGCCTAAGAATGCAAAGATCGGTATCGTGAGCAGGGCCTTCCAGAACTTGTCAAAGAATCCCTTACGTCCGAGATACGTTCCGCTGGCTGCGATCATGGTAGAGAGCACCACATAATAGGCATTCCCCGGATTACCCTGCATATTGATGATGTTATTGAGATAGCCGACAACGATGCCGGGCAGATATCCTCCGAGGACTGCTGCCATCAGTGTCCCCACATTGTCCAGGTATAACGGCAGCTTAAGTGCGCTTGCCGTCCTGGGAAGGATGAAATTGATCAGTATGGCCCCCGCAAAGAATGCGCACCGAAAGGCCAGATACTTCCTGCTGTTATAATCTACCTTACGCTTAGTTCCGTCCGTATACATATTTTTCTCCCTCATACACTTTTCCCGTTTTGCCAGACTCAGATGTCATTTCCCTTTTTCCGCCCGTTGCTTTCGGCGGCTCCTCATGCTTCCACTCGATGCTCTATGTTCTGTATACCGCTCCCTACCGCGGCCAGAAAGGATTGTACTTTTTCTCATGTCCGATGGTCGTCTGGTCACCGTGTCCCGGATAGACCGCCACATCATCGGGAAGTCCCGCAAGCTTCTGCTCGATCGAATGCGTCAGCTCACTCATACTGCCCGTAGGAAGATCCGTTCTCCCCACACTCTCCGCAAAGAGAGTGTCTCCGCTTATCAGCGTCTTATCTTCCTCAAAGTAGAAGCAGCATGACCCCTTTGTATGCCCCGGCGTAGCCAGGACCTTTATCTTAAATCCGTTAAGTTCTAGTACATCCTCATCCTTAACGTAAGTATTGACCTTTACCGTGCAGGCTCTTCCCGCATCCTCAGACACATTGAGCCTTGCGCTCTCAAGCACCTCCTGCTCCGCATCAAGCGCATATACAGGCGCACTCGTAAGGCTCCTTAACTTCGAGCATCCCCATATGTGATCGAAGTGTCCGTGCGTCAGCAATATGTGAGTCACCTTAAAACCTTTGCTCTTCAGTGCCTCGAATATATAATCTCCTCTGTCGGCCGGGTCGAACACAATGCATTCGCTCTGCCCTTCATGATACACAAAGTAACAGTTGGTAGCACATACGCTCAACACTATCCGTCCAATCTTAAGATCTCCCATTTACTCCCTCCGTTTTATATGTTCCGGAATACCGCGGTTCTGTTCTGCTTCCATCCTTGGCTGAGACTTCGTTCCCGGCCCGGACTTTCTTCCTGTCCTTAACAGTTCGCCCCGGATCAGGTTCTGCGCTCTATGTCTATGACACCCTGAATGCCGTTCAGTTTTTCTATAAGATGATTAAGTTCTTCTCTTCCCGATGTCTCAAATGACAGCATCATCGTGCAAACGCCCTGCTTGCTGACTCTCGTGTTAACCGATGTGATATTGATGTTCTTCTCGGTAAGAGTCCTTGATACATCAACGAGCAGGCCGGTACGGTTATTGGCATAGAGAACGATCTCTGCCTGGTAAACACCGCCGGTCTCCGTCTCGCCTCCGTTCTGCCATTCCGCATCGATAAGACGTACTCTCTCGGAATCCGTAAGGCTCAATATGTTGATACAGTCATTACGGTGGATCGATATGCCTCTGCCTCTTGTGACAAAACCGACGATCTCATCTCCGGGAAGCGGATTACAGCACTTGGAGAACCTGACAGAAACGTCATGTACGCCCTTAACGATGATACCGTTATGGGATCTGGCCTCCGGCTTATGCTGTCTGGCTGCTGCATCAGCGATCTCAGCAGCAATATCTTCATCCGTAGCACCGCCGAATTCCTCCTCGTACATCTCCATCATACGATTGGCGATCTGGCCTTCCTTAAGCGCTCCGTGGCCTATGGCAGCTAGTACGCTCTCCCAGTCATGGAAGCCGTACTTGCGGATGATCCTCTCCTCATATTCGGGACGCCTTATGGTGGCTGCATCTATGCCGTGTGCCTTGCAGTATGACAGGAGAAGTTCCTTGCCCTTTACGATATTGTCATCCTTACGCTCAGCCTTGAACCACTGATTGATCTTGTTCTTGGCCTGCGTCGACTTACACACATTAAGCCAGTCACGGCTCGGTCCCTTGGAGTTCTGTGATGTGATGATCTCTATCTTATCACCGTTCTGTATCTCATAATCGATATTAACGAGCCTTCCGTTGACTCTGGCTCCGACCATCTTGTTGCCCACCGCGCTGTGGATCGCATAGGCGAAATCAATAGGCGTTGAGCCTGCGGGAAGGTTCTTGACCTCGCCCCGGGGAGTGAAACAGTACACGCTGTCGGAGAATAAGTCAAGGTCACTTTTAAGAAGCTGCATGAACTCCTTGTTATCCGACATGTCCCGCTGCCACTCGAGGATCTGACGAAGCCATGTGAGCTTCTCTTCCTCACCGAAGTTGCTCTTCTTGCCGTCGGATGTCTCCTTGTACTTCCAGTGAGCCGCGATACCGTACTCAGCTGCCTTGTGCATCTCCCATGTACGGATCTGGATCTCAAAGGGCTGTCCCGATTCACCTATAAGCGTGGTATGAATGGACTGATACATATTAGCCTTGGGCATGGCTATATAGTCCTTGAAACGCCCGGGAATGGGCGTGTAGAGTTCGTGAATGACACCTAAGGCCGCATAGCAGTCCTTAACGGAATCCACTATGATACGGACCGCAAAGAGATCATATATCTCTTCAAGTGTCTTGTTCTGATTCTTCATCTTCTTGTAGATGGAGAAGAAATGCTTGATCCTGCCGTCAACCTCGGCCTTGATCCCTGCATCATCTATATGCTGCTTAACCTTGAGCACTATGCCTTCGATGTACTTCTCACGCTCGCTCTTGCGAATGGCGATCTTGTCGACCAGATCGTAATATACATCAGGCTGGAGATACTTAAGGCTTAAGTCATCCAGTTCAACCTTTATCTTGGAAATACCCAGACGCTGGGCAATGGGACTGTAGATATCCAGAGTCTCTCTGGCGATACGCTGCTGCTTATCCATAGGCATATGCTTAAGGGTACGCATATTATGGAGTCTGTCTGCGAGCTTGATGATGATGACTCTTATATCCTTGGCCATTGCAAGGAACATCTTACGCAGATTCTCAGCCTGCATCTCGGCTCTGTCGGATGCCTTGTCGGCTCCCACATTCTCTGCCATCTGAAGGTCATTTAACTTAGTCACGCCATCAACCAGATGCGCAACATCCTCACCGAATTCCTTCTCTATATCCTGAATGGTCCATTCGGTATCCTCTGCCACATCATGAAGAAGACCTGCGGCTATGGTCTCCTTGTCCATCTCAAGATCCGCCAGTATCGTAGCCACATACAGGGGATGGATTATATAAGGCTCACCGGACTTACGTACCTGTCCGACATGAGCATCTTCAGCAACCTTATATGCCTTCTCAATAAGGCTTATATCATCAGAAGGGTGATATCTGCGCACACGCTCGGTAAGCTCTGCATACAGTCTTTCAGGCGACAGGAACTCACCGATGGATTCGATACGTCCATCGTCAAATACTATGCCATGCTCTTCAGTTGTAGATGTTACCAGCTTCCTATCTGCCATACATCCACCTGTACTGCGTGATGTTCAGTGCCGCATCACGCTTCGGCTGCTTTATCCTGTCTGTCCTGCCTGTCCGCGCTACGGTCTCTGTGTTCTGCCCATCCGCGCTACGGTCTCTCTGTCCTGCCTGTCCGCGCTTCGGCCGACGTCTCTATCATCTGTCAGATCACCTGTCTCACAGAAGATCACTTGCCCTCATATTTGATGGCTGAATATACGGGACACTTGATCTTATCTCTTCCGTGTAAGCCCTGAAGTTCCATAAGCACGAGGACTCCGACTACCTCGCCGCCCAGCTGCTCAACAAGTCTGATCGTAGCTTCAAGCGTACCGCCCGTTGCTATAAGATCATCAACAACCAGGACCTTCTGGCCGGGTGCTATGCTGTCCTTATGCATCTCTATAGTCGCTGTTCCGTACTCAAGCTCATATGAGGTCTCTATTGTCTCCCTCGGAAGCTTACCCTTCTTACGGACCAGCGCAAAAGGCTTGTGAAGATTGTATGCTATAGGGGTACCGAAGATGAAGCCTCTTGACTCAGCTCCCGCTATCACATCAAACTCAATACCTGCCACCAGCTTCTGCATCTCATCTATAGCCATGTGCAGACCGTCTTCATCCTGAAGAACGCTCGTGATATCGCGGAAAATGATACCCGGCTCCGGGAAGTCCGGTATGCTCACAACATAGTCTTCAAGTCTCTCTTTTATCATCTGTAACCTCCATTACATCAATGCTGTTTTAGTTTTTTGCTATGTCTGTCGGATTTTGTATTGTGCACGCACAACTCTTGCGTGCCTGTCAGCCTTGTCCGTGTCTGCACAACATCTTGTGTCAGACCCTGCAAAACTACCTAAATATTATACTCTTATGATAATTCATCGTCAATGTATAATGGAATGACAAATGCCAAAACGGAATGGCATGCATCAAGGATATTAGCCATAGACATACGTCAAGATGATAGCAATGAAAAATGCAAAGATGGGCGCTGTGATGGATGCAGTTATGGACGCAATGATAAACGCAATGATGGACGAAATGATGGAAGCTATGGTAGATGCTGTGTGGGATTTACGGAAGAAAATGCGTTTTTCACCGTTACTTCCGTAGTCCTCTGCCGGATTTTTACGGAAGTAAGTGCGTTTTTATGCGTTACTTCCGTAATTCTCTCGTTTTCAAGCCTTCCGGATCTCTCTTATTTCCAAAAATTTACGGAAGTATCGGCGATTTTTCGCGTTACTTCCGTAATTCCCCATGTTCAATCCATCCAATTTCCTGATCCTCACATGATATTACGGAACTTTTAGCGCTTTTTGGCACTAGTTCCGTAATTCCTTACCGATCCAAGGGCTTTCAAACCAGCATTTTACGGAACTTTCAGGCATTTTACTGCTTTGTTCCGTAATTCCCCCCATCAAAGCACGAGTTTCAAGCCTCTGACACAAAGAAAACTACGGAACTATCGCCACTTTCGAGCAATAGTTCCGTAATATAGAATCATTTTTCAATTATCAGTTACGGAACTCAGGCCAAAAACGCCCAATAGTTCCGTAATTCCGCCGCTCACCAGCCAAAAGCCGACCGAACACCAGCCAAAAATATCCGCAAGCCTGCACCTCTACCGTTTGCGTCAGCATCGCTGACCAAACGGTGGAGTCAGCTCTGCTGACTCTAGTACATTCCGCCGCCCATGCCGCCTGCAGGCATTGCAGGAGCGTCTTCCTTGATGTTGGCTACAACAGACTCTGTTGTAAGAAGTGTAGCTGCCACGCTTGTAGCATTCTGAAGAGCTGAACGTGTAACCTTTGCAGGATCGAGGATTCCGGCCTTAACCATGTCAACGTACTCTTCCTTAAGAGCATCGAAGCCGATACCGACCTCAGACTCATAAACCTTATTGATGATAACAGATCCTTCAAGACCTGCATTTGTAGCTATATGATACAGAGGAGCCTCAAGTGCCTTAAGAACAACATTGGCACCTGTCTTCTCATCACCCTCGAGTGAATCAGCAAGCTTTGCAACTTCCTTGGAAGCATGGATATAAGCAGATCCGCCGCCTGCGATGATACCCTCTTCAACTGCGGCTCTTGTAGCTGCAAGAGCATCCTCAAGACGAAGCTTGGCTTCCTTCATCTCAACCTCAGTAGCTGCACCGACTCTTATAACGGCTACGCCGCCTG
>JAEEGL012914059.1_pt1 | contig 37800 bp, 30 predicted proteins | sample 9134231 | NCBI WGS metagenome assembly JAEEGL01 (sample SAMN16246548, study PRJNA631951) | gut metagenome | biome: gut microbiome; feature: rumen; material: fiber-attached | host: Bos | place: Iran: Karaj | collected 2018-10 | reverse complement strand
TCAACATCTCTTTTGCGAGCACCAATAAAGATGCTCTTTTTGTCGTACATTTTTTTATATTTGTAAATTCGTGCAAATATCTTTTTGGATTTTTATAGATTTCTCATTTTTTCTCTTGACTTTTAATAGTTAGTCTTCCATAAATCATTATAATTTACAACTCCACAATATCATTATAGCATATTTTATATAAAAATGCTATATTTTTTTAAGTAAATATATACTGATCACGGCTATGATTTTATTTCTGACCGATGATCGTGCTATACAATCCTGCCAACTTCTGATCATATACAAAATTATATTTTTATCACGTATCGTTCAAAAAGTCTTCGATACCTTCCAACGATCCGTAAAGATAGATCAGTCTGTCATATCCGCCGCATAAGATATGATTATCGTAGCATTTCCTGAATCCTTCCTTAGCCGGGGTGAACAGTGACCGTAACCATTCTTCTCCGCTCCGTGCACGGTATGCATCGTAAAAACCATAGTATTTTACATAGTCTCCGAGCAAAAGTCTACCCAGGCTTTCATTTTCTGCTCCGGTCTGCAGCCATTTATTTATCTCAGCTACTTCTTTAGTGCTTAATACCAGCGACTTAAGTCCCTTTTTACCTGCTAATTTCTCAACTCCTATGACATCCTCATTATTTTTCCAGATATATACATACTGAAGCTGATCCATATTCATGAGTGAAGAAATATCTAAGTTTTTATCATCCATCATAAAATATGCAGCCAGATACTTTACATTCTTACAATTTTTAAGGCCTTCCAGAAGCTTCGTAGGAAAACCAGTCTCTCCAAAGAACGTCATCGGACTGGAGAATGGGAATTTTATTGCTTCCAGTGACGGAAGGTCCGAGAGCCATGCGGTGTCCTCAAAATCAAATGAATTTACATTCATAAATTTCAAATGGGACTTTTTCTTTATGTTTTTCTTCAGATTCTCAGAAAATCCGTTTGAAACATTGCTATAAAATGTCAGTTCCCTCAGATTATCGAGTTTTGATATAAAAGAAGTGTCATTCACGCGGCTCGATACTATAGCCAGTTCCTTTAATCCGTTCAGTTCACTGATACCGTTGAAATCGCCTCTTGCTCCGCTGATTGTTAACGAATACAGATTCGTGTTTTCTTTTATGGCTTCAATGTTTTTGACCTCGAACAGTTCTTCATCCGGGAGCATTTTTGTCGCTTCATTGTAAATATTGAATACTCCGCTCAGAACAAGGGATCTTAAATTTTTGAATTTTTTGAAGAAATTAAAATCCACTTCTGCTGATCCGATCTCAATAAGTACGAGGTCTTCGATGTCTTCCGGTATTTGCTCATAGGATGTCAAGGGATATACGCCCTCGGTGTCCACAGGATATAGAACTCTTATGGGATTATAATTGTATTCTTCTCTTCTTTCTATTACCAGATCCTTTTTCTCTCCCCTGATCCATTCCAGAAGTTCATCGGGATATGTGATATCGAGGCTTAAGGTTTTTAGCTCGGGTAACTGCTGAATGATTTTTTCATAGTCTTTCAGGGTATACTTCCAGTCCCAGAACGTACTTGTTTCAGATGAATTATCATTAAAAGACAGCTTATTCAGCTTCTTACAGTTTGTTACTGCATCCAGATTTGCCAGCATATCATACGCCGAATTATTATTGATTTCCAAAGAAGTGAGCCCTGTAAGGTACTTCATATCTGACAGATCCACATAGTTTCCACGCAGATACGAGAGTCTGACATTATCCCATATGAGGGTCTGACCCTTATCACAGTCGATCTTCAATTCCTTTAGATCGGCACATTCTTTTTTTGTGACAGGATCTTTCTCACCCTTTCCCAACGCTTCCCGTACACATCGTTCTACAAGGGGATCCTGAAAATCAACATTCGAACTGCAGCCACAGCATATGCACGCCGCGCAGATCAGTATCAGTAATGCCACAATACCTTTAATACCTAATCTTCTCATAAAATGTTCTCCTATACGAGCCTATATTTGAGCCCTTCATTCGTTCCGCCCAAGTTATTCTGCGTACCAAACTCCGCATTCATATTCTATGCTTCGTGTTCACACACCATACTCCACATTCATATACCTTGCTTCGCCTTCATATACCATTATATCATAAACTATATAAAAAAGCTATATGTAAACTAATGTGAATTCAGACAGCACACACAGAGATACGGATTATACTTCACATTTGCCGAATAAATAGATAGAGAACAAAAGCGGAAGGATTTCACACCTCCCGCTTTTGTTCTTTTAATATCATACTCTTCTGTTCCATGCAACATTCGCATCAAACATGGATTTGCATTCATCCGTAGATGCACCGCATCCTTTACATTTGATGTGATAAAAATTGTGATATCCGTCCGATACATTGATCCTGTCGATCACTCTGATGTCTTTTGACCCGCAAAACGGGCAGGGTTTAAGTCCGTTCTCCATAAAGAGCCTCCTTTCTTCCCTATCAGCGGTTAGCAAGTTCCTCCACTATGTCTTCCCAGTCCACATTGCACTCAACCATGAGCACAGATACATGATACAGGAAATCGGCTATCTCATATTTCAGCTCCTCGGCATTCGGATTCTTGGCAGCTATAACTATCTCGGTAGCTTCCTCACCGCATTTCTTTAAGATCTTGTCGATTCCTTTATCAAAAAGATAATTCGTATATGATCCTTCCTTTGGATGAAGTTTTCTGTCCACTATCACATCATACAGGTTCTTCAGTACCGCATATGCATTTTTCTCTTCGTATTCATGCTTTAACATCTCATTAAAGAAACATGAACGGTTTCCTGTATGGCACGCTGCCCCTATCTGATCTATTTTTGCGAGAAGTGTGTCATTATCACAGTCAGCTATAAGTTCCTTCACATACTGATAATGTCCTGAGGTCTCTCCCTTTATCCAGAGTTCCTGTCTGGATCTGGAGAAATAGGTCATAAGTCCTGTTTCTATAGTTCTGTTAAATGCCTCCTCATTCATGTAAGCGAGCATCAGAACTTCATTATTCCTGTAATCCTGTACTACTACAGGAACCATACCGTCGCTGTTTTTCTTAAGGTCGCTGAACTTAAGCTTGCTGTCAAATGTATTTACATCGATGCCTTCTTCTTTGAGGTTCCTCTTTACCTTCATGATCCCGTTACCGGCCTGAGTGCTGGGTCCGTCTATAAAAGGTGTATCGGAAGGAAGTGCTTTAGATGCATAGAAGTTGGTAGCTACTCCCTCTACCCCGTCGATACTTATCAGAGAATTTATATCATTCCTTACCAGGCTGTCTCTTATTATGACCGGAACCTTCATATCCTGTATTGTTTTCTTTAGTTTCTCCGAGATTACTACATGCTTAAATAATACTCCGCCGTAATATTCCGAATCAAATATTTCTTTATCCGATAATTCATCCGTCGTGGTTTCGGGATCCATATTGACAGCTATTATTATACTGTCTTTTCCGAATCTTTCAGCTCCCTGCTTTATCAGGTCGTTTCCCTGGATATCTTTATATCTAAGCACTACATTTTTTGCACCTGTATAAAATGCTTTTTTGATATCCTCAAATCTTTTTGCCCTGGTCCCTATCATGACGGGTATGTCAACACGTCTTACTACTTCTTTTACCGTAGCAAGCAGGCTCTCTATCTCTGCTTCAGACTCAGCCGCACTGTATATAAAGAGTTCATCCGCACCGTTGTTCTCGTACTCCCGGCTGGTCTTTACGACATTCTCCATCGTTTCGTTTTCACAATTAATGTAGGTAATTATTTTTTTCATGTCATACTCCATTTTCCTATTATTTCTTCACTCAATATTCTTATTTACCAAACTATGTACACATCTACCGTTTGATTTGTAGCCACCTTCCTCTTTTCATCTCCGGATTGAGCTGTACTTTTCTAACACTCTTGCAAGATTTATCTTGCCCTCGTATATAGCCTTTCCGGTAATGACGCCTTCCACACCGTATTCGGAGATCCTGTCTATATCTTCTTCAGAGCTCACTCCACCCGATGCTATGATATCAAGTCCTGTCTCTTTTACCAGTCTTGATGTATAGTTATAGTCAGGTCCTGTCAGCATTCCGTCTCTCGAAATATCGGTATATACCACAGTCTTTAATCCGTATCCTTTAAACTGCAATGCCAGGTCTATGATATCCTGTTCGCTTTCCTTTTCCCAGCCTGATACGGCTGCCTTTCCGTTTCTTCCGTCAAGGCCCGCCACTATCCTGTCGACTCCAAAAGTTTCTATAGCTTCTTTCATAAACTCAGGTTCTTTTACAGCTTTGGTTCCTATGATGACTCTGGCTACGCCTGCATTTATCTTGGTCTCAATATTCTGCAGACTTCTGATTCCGCCGCCCGTCTGTACGGGAAGTCCCGTCTCTTTTGCTATCTTCGATATCACCTCGGCGTTTACACTGTATCCTTCCAGTGCTCCGTCCAGATCTACGACATGTATATACTCGGCTCCTGCCTCCCTGAATCCCAATGCCACTTTTACGGGATCGTCGTTATAAACAGTCATATCTGCATATACTCCCTGGCGGAGTCTCACGCATTTACCACCTCTGATATCTATAGCGGGATATATTCTCATTTCGTACCTCTTTCTCTCTGTCTTTTCTTCTTTTTTCCTCTATTCTTAATAACATAATAGCATATAAATATCTGAATAACAAGAAAATTTTTTACAGCTTGTATACAATTTCATTTTTATGATATAATAAAACTGAAGATGCAGAGTATCATTTGCATGATCATAAAATTATCAAAGCATCAGGAGCCACTCATGAAAACTTTAGGAATCATAGCAGAATTTAATCCCTTCCATAACGGCCACAAGTACCTGATAGAACAGGCTCGTTCTAAAACAGGTGCCGACTGCTGTGTAGTCATCATGAGCGGTGATTTCGTTCAGCGCGGTGCTCCCGCAGTATGCAATAAATACCTCCGCGCCGAGATGGCATTAAAGTGCGGAGCAGATATCGTCTTCGAACTTCCCTGTCTTTACAGTCTCGGAAGTGCCGAAGCATTTGCAACGGGTGCAGTAAATCTTCTCTCATCTACAGGGCTCATAGATTATCTGTGCTTCGGAAGTGAAAGCGGTGATACCGATTCCCTGATAAAATGTGCTGATATCATATCCGACGAGACCGGAACAGATAGCTTTAAGGAAAAATTATCTGAACATATCAAAAGCGGAGAATCCTATCCCTCAGCATTTTCAAAAGTCTTAAGCGATTCTCTCGGCAACCTTCAGCCTCTTCTGTATTCTCCCAACAATCTTCTGGGCTTGGAATACATCAGAGCCATAAATAAATACCGTTTATCATGCGAATCTGCGGGGAACCCCTGCCATAGCATTAAACCCGTTGCCATAAAAAGAATGGGGTCAGATCATTTTGACACCGAAATCTCCGAATATTCATCGGCTACAGCTGTTCGAAACCATCTGTATTCAAACGCCATCACTAAAAGTGACCCGGCGATTTTATCCGAAGGTTTATCCGGAGCTTTACCCTTGGTTTCTTACGATATTATCAAAGATAACTACGGTAAATCCCTCCCCATAACCGAGGATGATTTTAGTTCCGTACTGTATATGCGTTTAAATACCATGTCAGACGAAGAACTGTTCTCCATCCCTGATATAAATCCCGACGTGATCCATAAGCTTACAAACTTTAGAGGTAAAAAGATATTAATATCGGATCTCATCATGAACCTAAAATCAAAATGTTTTACATATACAGGAATAAGCCGTGCTCTCTTTAGGATACTGCTTTCTCCTTTTTATACCGCTGCCGCCCAAACACATTTTTATGATATCCGTCCGTACCGCTCCGTAACCGAAAACGACACGGATAATAATATATCATACAAACCTTATCTGAGAGTTCTCGGCTTTAAAAAATCATGTTCAGAGTTCCTGCGTAACCTCAGATACTCCGATGACATCAATATCATCACCAAGCCCTCCGCCGGACCTTTGGATAATCCGGCGTATAAGCTTGATATATATGCGGCAGGCCTTTACGAACAGATCTGCTCAAATAAATTCAAGACCGGTTTCACAGAAGAACTTAAAACCGGTCCTGTTATATTTGACTAGGATTGTTGATTTTTTACAGACTTCCCTTGGTGGATAATGTGCCCGTTACTCTGGGGTCCACTGTTTTCGCTTCATCCACAGCTTTTGCGAATGCCTTAAATGCTGCTTCAGCTATATGATGGCAGTTTGTTCCGTCCAGCTGCTTTATGTGCAGATTCATAGCAGCCGAATACGATACTGCATAGAAGAATTCCCTGATGAGCTCGCTGTCCAATTCTCCTATCCTGGGCATAGTAAATGTCAGGTTGTAGTTGAGATAAGGTCTTCCGCAGAAATCCACAGCAGCCATCACCAGTGTCTCATCCATTGGAAGTATGCTGCTTCCATATCTCTTTATGCCGGCTTTATCTCCCAGTGCCTGCTTCAGCGCTTCTCCCAGAACGATACCCGTGTCCTCTACACTGTGATGCCCATCCACCTGAAGGTCTCCCTTTACCTTTACCTCCAGATCTATAAAGCTGTGCTTTGCAAAACTGATGAGCATATGGTCGAAAAAGCCGATACCGGTATCTATATCCGATTTACCTGTTCCGTCAAGGTTAAGTTTTATATATATGTCCGTTTCTTTTGTTTTTCTGCTGACTTCAGCTGTTCTCATATGAATTCCTTCTCCCCATATTAAATTCATTATTCAAATCTTACAGCTACAGAATTTGCATGTGCGGTAAGTCCCTCTGCAAGCGCGAATCTTTCGATATCCTTGTGAACGGGTTCAAGTGCTTCTCTCGAATAGCAGATGACACTCGACTTCTTTATGAAGTCATCTACAGACAGAGGTGAGAAGAATCTGGCTGTCCCATTCGTAGGAAGTATGTGGTTCGGTCCTGCGAAATAATCACCCAGAGGCTCACTTGAATACTGTCCGAGGAATATAGCTCCGGCATTTCTGATCTTCGAGAGTGTCTCAAAAGGCTTGTCTGTCAATATCTCCAGGTGCTCCGATGCTATCTCGTTAACAGCATCGCATGCTTCTTCCATATTGTCGGCTACCAGGATATAACCATAGTTCTCAAGTGATTTTTCTATTATAGCTTTTCTGGAAAGCTTTTCTGTAAATGCCTTTACTTCATCCGATACCTTTTCTGCCAGTTCCTGACTGGTGGTTATAAGTATAGCAGATGCCAGTTCATCATGCTCTGCCTGGCTGAGCAGATCTGCCGCTACATAGCGGGGATTTGCCGTTTCATCAGCAAGAACCAGGATTTCGCTGGGACCTGCGATGGAGTCTATTCCTACATTTCCGTATACTCTCTTCTTTGCCAGTGCCACATATATATTTCCGGGTCCTACGATCTTGTCCACCTTCGGTACGGACTCTGTTCCGAAAGCCATGGCAGCTATAGCCTGTGCTCCGCCTGCCTTAAATACCCTGTCGGCTCCTGCTTCCCTGGCTGCTACGAGTATAGCGTTGTTTACAGTACCCGAAGCAGAAGGAGGCGTACACATATTTATACTGTCAACGCCTGCCACTTTTGCAGGGATAATGTTCATAAGTACTGATGAAGCGAGAGCTGCTCTTCCGCCCGGAACATAAACTCCCACTTTTTCTACTGCGGTGATCTTCTGACCGAGGAATATTCCGTCTTCTGTGGTGAACCAGCTTCTCTGTTTCTGCTTCTCGTGGAATGCCTTGATATTTGCAGCCGATTTTCTGATAGTTTCAAGTAACTCGGCATCTATAGTCTCATATGCTTCCTTAAATTCTTCTTCTGTTACTTCAACATTCTTCTCATTGATATCACATTTATCAAACTGCTTGGTATAGTCAAATAACGCCCTGTCTTTTCCTGCCCTGATATTTTCGATGATCTCAGATACCCTGTTCTCATACTCGGTATACTGTGAAGGGCTTCTCTTTAAGAGTTTTACCAGCAAATCCTTTTTTGAATTTTCATCTAATTTTACTATTTTCATATCCGGTCTCTCCTTTTCGTATTTGATTCAGGCTTCTGCCGTAACTATATTTCTCATATCGTTTATAAGCTTCGTGATACGTTCCTGTTCCATCTTCATGCTGACCTTGTTTACCACTACTCTAGCAGACAGAGGAAGTATTTCCTCGAGAACTTCCAGTCCGTTCTCACGCAGTGTGGATCCGGTCTCCACGATATCCACTATTACTTCCGACAGACCCACAATGGGTGCCAGTTCTATGGAACCGTTTAATTTTATGATTTCCACAGTCTGATGCTTTGTATCGTTGAAATAATCCTTGGCTATCTTCGGATACTTTGTAGCCACCCTGATAAGCGAACCGTTATTCAGACTCTCTCTGGCACTGGCAGGTCCTGCTACGCACATCCTGCATTTCCCAAGGTTCAGATCCAGAACTTCATAAAGGCTTCTGCCTTCTTCAACTATTGTGTCTTTTCCAACTATTCCTATATCTGCTGCTCCGTACTCTACATAAGTCGGAACATCGTTGGCTTTTGCCAGGAAGAATCTGAATCCGTGCTCAGGATCTTCAAATATCAGCTTTCTGGTATCGGGATCGTCCATTTCAGGACATGTGATACCTAGTTTATTAAGTATTTTCATGGACTGTTTTGCAAGTCTGCCCTTTGCCAGGGCTATAGTAATATATCTCATGTTTTCACCTCTTCCGCTCACTTCAATGGACTACGCAGCTTATTCCGTGGTTTCTGTCAGCTACAGCTGCTTTTATGGCTGCCACCACATCATCTTCAGAGCTTATCTCTTCGATTTCCTCTGATTTTTTGCTTAACAGTCCCTGTCTTGAAAGTGCCAGCATCAGTTTATCCGTGATAATGGTCATTCCTATGGCTGCGGCATCCTTACCGTACTGTCCTACCAGATTATCATATCTTCCGCCCGAAGCTATGGGTTCTCCGATATCATAGGTTACCGCATTGAATATGATACCTGTATAATAATCATATTTGCTGATCATTCCGAGATCAAATCCTACATACTTTTCAAATCCGTAAATCTTCATCAGTTCATACAGATTCTTTAAATGATCTATAGCCATCAATGCATCTTTATTAGTGGTCATGGAACCGATCTCTTCGAGGCATTCAACACCTCCGAACTGCTGAGGAAGATCTGCAAGTATGGTTTTTAAATCCTCACTTACGTTTTCTTCTCTTAAGAAATCCTTTAATCCGAAGCTGTTTTTGTCTACTATATAATATTTTAAATCATTAATCTTATCTTCATCAAGTCCGGTTTCAGCTATAAGTGCTTTGAAAAATCTGACATCACCAATATCCATTCTGAAGTTCTTTAATCCTGCGGTCAGCAAACAGTCTATGGTAGCCGCTATCATCTCTGCATCGGCTATGACAGATGAGTCATTTATCAGTTCACAGCCAAGCTGTGTGGTTTCTTTTTGTTTTCCCTGATATTCGGAATTGTTTATAAATGTATGTCCGCAGTAGCAAAATCTTATAGGATTCTTCTCCTCTTTAAAATACTTTGCCGCGCATCTGGCTATAGAAGGTGTCATATCGGGACGAAGTACCAGAGTATTTCCGTCACGGTCAAAAAACTTATACATATCTCTAGCTTTTACGGTTCCGCGTTCCTCGCTGAATACCTCAAAATATTCAAATGTAGGGGTTTCAATATCTTCAAATCCGTAAAGATGGAGTTTGTTTCTGAGCTTCGCTTCTATATCTATCTTTGCTCTGCATTCTCCGTCATATATGTCTCTGACTCCCTCAGGGGTTGTGAATACTCTTTTGTTCATAAATAATTACCACCTTTATCAAGATTGCTTTATCACTGTGAAGTGCTACCATATTATCATAGTATCATAATGAATTGTTCGTATTATAACGAATACTTTTGAGATTGTCAACTGTTTTTTTATCGTTATCTAGTCTCTTGAAGCCAGGTCCCTGTTCAAAAGCTCAAGATACGGTATATAGAACCCATTCTTGGATTTAAAAAAGTACTCCTCATCCAGTTCGTCGATTCTAAAGCTTTTTCTCCCGCCGTCTTCAGCCCTCTTCCAGTATTTTTCGAGTTCCTCATCACGCATATAATAGTAGCTATCACGTTTAGTAAAATATATCAGGATAAATGCTATCCCTTCCTGCGCTTCAAAATCTCGCATAAACAGGACCTGATGCTCATGGATGTTCTGGAGTGCAAAAGTATCCGAAGCGCATTCCTTCGCATCAAAGCATACCGGAACTCCCTGTACCACACCTATGTAGTCTACAGTACTTTTTTTATCAAAATATGCCAGGGTTATGTGCCCGTGAGCCTTATCCATCTCAACAGGCGTAATGGGAGTCGGAATTTTCTGTATGAGAGCAAGCTTTTGTTCCCTGTATTTATCATTTGTCATATTTATGCTCTCTTCAAGGGCCGATCCTCGAAGCCCTCTGGAATTCCAAGATGGCATACTTTTCCTCCTTTGAACCGATGTCACAGTCACTTTGAAAACGCCTGCAGCGTTTCCTCGGTAACAAAACGATGCTCCGCATCTTCTATTTTGTTATATAAAAAACTCCGCCGGTTTTTCGAGTCTTATTTCCTTTCCGTTAAGCTGTGTGAGCTCCCCGCAGTCTTTTGGGAATTCCAGTCTATATGCAAAAAGCAACTGACTCCTGACTTTATATCTGTCCCTTACCATACGGTTAAATCCCTCATCACCGTACTTCATATCTCCTGCTATAGGATGCCCGATTGAAGCAAGATGAGCTCTTATCTGGTGAGTTTTTCCCGTCAGAAGTTCTACTTCCAAAAGTGTACATCCGTTTCCGGTTTTTACCGGCTTATATTTTGTGGCAATCTTTGATTCTTTTAAATCGGAGCCATGTTCGCTTTTTTCATTAACCGGTGAGCTTTCTTTTGATATTCCGGATATCTTTACTTTATTTGTTTTTTCGTCCTTACTTAAATACCCTTCGATACGTTCTTCTTTCTCTACTGTTCCCAATACTATACAAAGATAGTATTTATTTAAGTCCCTAGACCTAAACAGATCCGAGAGTCCCCGAAGTCCTTTTAGCGTTTTTCCTCCGCATATCAGTCCCGAAGTATTCCTGTCCAGTCTGTTGCACATGGAGGGTCTGAAAGTGGACAGCTGTTTTTCATCAATCATCCCTTGTTCCAACATATATGATATCAGCATTTCATTTAGGGAAATATCGTTATCACTTGCCTTCTGTGACAACACTCCTTTAGGTTTATTAAGTATTATCACATCTTCATCTTCATATACTATCATTTCCCGGAAGTTACCGGACGACTTCGACTTTTTATCCTGACTTACTTTGTTCCCTTGATTTTTTATATTCCCGCGTATATCACCGGTTTCTTTTTTATTATCCCCACTTATTAAAGCTCCGGTATTCCCTCCGGTGAGCTTCTCATATGACTCTTCAGAAAAAAACAGCTTTATCTCATCGCCGACAGCCAGTCTCTCGCTGCCTTCCGCTTTTTTACCGTTCAGAACAATATTCTTTTTTCTCAGCATCTTAAAAATAAAGCCTTTTCCGGCATTGGGAAAAAGCCTCGTAAGTATTCTGTCCAGACGCTGTCCGTCCTCATTTTTCCCGACGATTATTTCACGCATTTTCTTTTTCCTTATATTGCATTCATATACAGATCATTGAATTAACACTGACTTAACGATGTCAATGTCACATCATAAGTCAGCTTTCCCTCAATGAGAAGTCTTAAAGCAAAAAAGTATATATTTATGAGTATAAAACATTCACTGCATGTGTATCAAAGTCATTAAGGCATGAAACTTTCAAGCACTTCCATCAGTCTGGCTCTTTCCTTATCAGCACCTGTTCTCTCATCTTCGTCCTCAAAAACCTTTTCAGCATAGGAATCTGCACTCTTTAAAAAGTTTTCGAATTTCTTTTCATCATCGGTACATGTTACTTTTATATCAAAAGCACGTCTTTTTATGATATCTGCCAGGTAATCCTGCAGCTTATTGCAATTTTTAGGTACATATGCCAGTATTTTATCCCCTGTGAGGACCAGGAACATGGCTCCGTATGCCTTTTCTGTTGATGTAAATATTACATCAGTATACAGTAGATTACCCTGTTTCATCAGAGAAAACACTTTATCATACTGTTCTTTCGCAGCTGACTTAAACGGCAGGAACAGGAACCATACCGTCATAAATCTGGCTGCGGGGATAATAAACAATGCACCTACTATCGTCAGAATATTACCCTTGGTATCGTATATGGACATACCTATGATAAATATAACAGCTGCTATAACGAACAATACTATCGCTACCAGCAGGTTAAACGACTTCATGAAGCTGATATAACCCAGCTCGCCCTTTTTCTTAAAATTCATATTCCACCTCATCCCGGTAATCACAAAAATGATTTATTTTCCATCAGAATATCAAATCCCTTGAAATAATAATCGGCATTCTTTATCTTTACGGATAATTCCTGATGCGAATAATCATCATATACCGCACATACTTTCATACCTGCCGCTTTTCCGGCCAGTATTCCCGGAAGGATATCTTCAAACACCAGACATTTTTCCGGTGCCACACCCAGTTTTTCAGCCACCAGAAGATAGATATCCGGATATGGCTTTCCATGTTCCACTTCAGAAGATGTGTGTATTTCCTGAAAATAGTCTTTTGCATCAAGGTGTCCCAGTACCGCATCCACCAGTTCGTTTGAATTACTGGTAGCTATTCCTGTTTTTATCCCTCTTTTCATTAATTCCAGTACAAAATCTCTGGCTCCCGGCTTAAAATCCACCTTTGTTTTGTAGAATTCATATGCCATATTATTCCATGTATCCATCATGGTTTCTATGTCTTCAGGAATATTGAACCTGTTTTTGATATACACTGCCGTCTCTCTGAAACTCATACCTTCTATGGATTCTTGCAGGTCTTCCGGAAGCTCCATCCCGAATTTTCCGAGATAATCTATATCTATCTGCTTCCACATCCACATGGAATCCACCAGTGTACCGTCCATATCAAATATCACGGCTTCTATATTATCCAGAATTTTCATATTTCACCTTATATCTGTAATTCTATGTCAAAGTCACCTCGAAAACGCCTTCAGCGTTTCCTCGGTAACAAAACGATGCTTCGCATCTCTTCTGTTTTGTTATAATCTTAAGCGCAATTATTCTGATTAACTAATTTAATACGACCTCGTCAATCAGCCTCTAACATCTATATATTTTTTACTTCATCTTCGCTAAGTTCCCTGTATTCACCGGGTTTCAAGCTTTCATCAAGCTTCATATTTCCCATGGATATGCGCTTTAGTTCCACTACCTCACATCCGACTTTCAAAAACATACGCTTTACCTGGTGGAACTTGCCCTCACTTATCGTTACTCTGGCAACTGAATATTCCGTGGTTTCATTCACTTTCAAAATCTCCAGAACCGCCGGCGCAGATGAGAACTCTTTAAAATCAAATCCTTTACTGAATGAGGCAACATGTTCCTGAGTCAATATGCCCTTGACCTTGGCCTCATAAGTCTTATCAACATGTTTTCCCGGTGAGGTCAGCCTGTGTCCGAGTTCTCCGTCGTTTGTAACGATCAAAAGCCCTGTAGTATCTTTATCAAGTCTTCCGACAGGAAACAACCCTTTTATTCCTTCCTCCTTAAACAGGTCGATCACATTCGGGCTGTCATCCCCAGGTTCCTTCTCGGTCGAAGATATATATCCTGCAGGTTTGTTTAACATAAAATACCTGTATTTCTTCGTGATTATCTTTTTCCCTTCTAAGAGGATTTCATCCGATTCCCCGGCTTTAAAAGCAGGATCCCGTACCGGCGTTCCGTTTACCGATACCCGTCCGGCTTTAAGCAGATTTTTGGCTTCGGCTCTCGACACTCCACCATAGTTCGATAGTAATTTATCTATTCTGTCCATTTTTTACTGTAATCTCCAGGAAGGCAGATATTTATTCTTAAACCTTCCTTTGTCTACTTTACCCCATCCCAGAGGATGTCCGTCGACAGTTACCAGGCAATATCCATCCCTGACATTATCTTCCGCGTCGTCGAGATCTATGCTTTCACACTTTAGGTACCTGACAGTTCTGTCGTCAGAAGAACTTAATTCCAGCACATTGTCATATTCACTCTTTTTAAGAGCCAGTGCCAGGGATTGTGACGGTTCAAACCGTTCCTTTTTCATCTCACCCAGGAACAATCCCGTTCTTAAGACTCTCAGTTTGTTCAGGTCCGGTAATCCGTCGGGCATCATGAATATCCTGTCATCATTTACCCAGAGTTTTGATGCGTTTATCTCAAATCCGATTTTCTCAAAAAAGTCAAAGGCTTCATTACTAACTTTTTTGTATTTTTTTCTGAGAGTGGTATCATATGTATTTTTCTTTATATTTTCCTGATTACTGTCACCGTTCTTTTCAGCAGACTGCAAAGCACCTGTACTTCCGTCATTTTCGGTTAACCCGGAATCCATGGTACTTTTCTTTCGAAGTAATGCTACAAAGTGTCCCTCTCCGTTTATACGATGAGGAAACAGTCTGATAGTTTTATTCAGATTGACATTTCCTGACTTTGAGTCATCCTCGTCTGAAAATCCCTTGCAAAATCCTTTATATCTTTCATCATCAAAGTCTATGGCATCGACAACTTCCATATCGGGATAGTTTTCGAGGATAAACTTTATACTGTCCTCATCTTCAAGCCTTGAAAAAGTACAAGTGGAATATACCATATATCCGCCCGGCCTTAACATCTTTACTGCAGAAGGAAGAACCTGTCTCTGAATATCAGCATAATACTGAGAGCCGTACTGTTCCCAGTTCTTTGCGATAGAATGTACTTTTCTGAACATTCCTTCTCCGGAGCACGGTGCATCCACCAGGATTTTATCAAAATATCCTTCCATGCGTTCGGCCAGCTTGTCCGGAGCTTCGCTTATGACCACTGCATTCTTTATCCCAAAAAGTTCAACGTTTTTTACGAGGGCTTTTGCTCTTGAGGCACTGATATCATTACTTACAAGTACCCCTTTACCCGATAGCTTTGCACCCAGTTCGGTGGTTTTTCCTCCCGGTGCAGCACACAGATCGAGCACCTTGTCCCCCGGTTCTACCGGGAGTATCTGAGCCGGTAGCATGGCACTAGGCTCCTGAATATAGTACAGTCCCGCAAAATAATATGGGTGTTTTGCGGGCTGATCGTCTTCTTTGGTGTAATAACCGTTATCTGTCCACGGAATTCTTCCGGAAATGAACGGAGCTTTCTCTTCAAACTCGGATGGGTCGGTTTTTAAAGTATTACATCTCATTCCCCTGTAATACTCTTTATCATATGAGTTTACGAAATCCTCGTATTCACTTCCCAGCATCTTTTTCATTTCATCCAGGAATTCTCCCGGAAGCCAGTTTTTATTATCTTCCATTTTCCCCGTCCATTTTTAAGTTCTTTTCTTCCTATAAATTATAATTTTACTATATTTTCAGCTTTTTTGTCAAGAAGAAGTCCACTGCAAAGCAGTCGGATAATGTGTGAATAAGTTACTATTCACAGCTAATCTGCCGTGAATGCCTGACGCAAGCTTGCTTGCAGGCAGGCATTTATGCAGATTAAGCAGTGGAAGCTGGACAAAACTCACGAGTAAACATAAGTCGCGAATGCGACGACTTCCGGCGCAGACGGAAGGTTTATGAGTGCGTTTTGAACAGCTGTGAATAGTAACGTGAATAAATACACTAATTCGGTATAACTGTTATTATCACCTCAAAAAAGACAGGAATCGGTACATATCTGCCCTCCCCTGTCTTTTATTAAGTCAATGTCACCTCGAAAACGCTTTCAGCGTTTCCTCGGTAACAAAACGATGCTTCGCATCTCATTTCAGGCGGGGCTTTAACCCCGCCTGAAACGAAGATTTTCCCCCACCTTCGCTACGCTAAGAGGTGGGGGATATCTTCTGTTTTGTTATACTCATTAACGTATATATTTTCACTTTAAGCCTCCCCTTGAGGAGAAGGTGGCTGCAAAGCAGCCGGATGAGGTGTAATTAAAAACTTTAACGAGTATAAAATTTCTCATCTACTACCTCAAGCTCTGTGCTCTGTAGCCTTCCGAAATGGTATCAAGTTCCTTTGCAAAACGTTCCAGATGCTCCAGATCTTCCGATGCATATATCTTAAAGAATTCATCCTGTATCTTTATAATCTCACGCTTGTTAGCAGCCTTATACAGATTCTGGATATTGTTCAGTATGTCTGCCACAAGATTCGTACGTAATGTAAATGTGTTCTGGGCATCCATGATTTCCTCACGTACCTCAGCCATCTCACTGTCAAGGACTCCGATGGCATCAGCTGCTTTAAGAAGTCTGGCACGCAGTGAAGCAGGCATGTTCTGCTTGTACTTATACTGCAGTGAATGCTCTATAGTCGCCCAGAAATTCATAGCCAGGGTTCTGATCTGGATTTCTACATGAAGCTCCTTGGGTCCGTTTATGGTTTCCACCACATACTTTACCACCATATGATAACTTCTGTAACCGGAAGACTTCTGATTCTTTACATAGTCAGTCTCCTCTATGACTATCATATCGCTTCTCTTGTTTATCAGTTCGGCTACCTTGTATATATCCTCCACGAACTGGCATATTATCCTTATTCCGGCTATGTCATCTATATTATCCTCTATATCATCGAGAGATATATGCTTCTTCTGAACTTTCTCAAGCAATGACGATATAGATTTTACACGCCCGTAAATCTGTTCTATGGGTGAATATAATCCGGCATTTCTGTACGAGTTCTGAACATGCTCAAACTTTACTTTCAGCTCATCCACGGCCAAAGCATAAGGTTCAAGGATTTCCCTCCACATTTGTATTTCCATTATCTTTATCCCCTTCAGTTACATTTTCCCCGTATATAAATTCATGTAATAATTCTTTGTTCTTTTGTATATCGAGCTGGGTGACACTCATCTTTCTTATAGTTACAAAATTATAAGTTCCGTCAGCGGGTATACGCATTTCTTTTATATTGATGTCTGCTCCGCCGATATCCAGTACCATATGAATGTACTTCTCTATCTCATCTGCTGTGACATCTGTTGTTACCATCGGCAGGCACTCCATAGCTACCCTGAAAAGATCCGTATATCCCAGGTTCTTTATTTTTTCCACCAGTGCCGATATCATGACCCTGTGTCTTGTGGTACGACCGAAATCGTTCTTCTCACCGTCATGTGCCACATATCTTACTCGGCAGTATCCCAGAGCCTGATTACCGTTCATATGGTTCAGTCCTTCAACGACAGTCCTGTACTGAGGCTTTGAAATATAGTTTGTTTTATTCAGATATTTGGCTTCGGTTTTTGACAATGTGATGTCCACACCGCCGACAGAATCTACCACTTTTTCAAAATCATCAAATCTCACCAGTACATAGTTATCAGGAACTATATCAAAGTTCTTCTCTATGGTCTGATACAGAAGCGGCACTCCACCCAGAGCATATGCAGCATTTATCCTGTTGTCGTCATATCCCGGGATCTGAACAAAACTGTCACGCATAAGCGAGGTCAGTTTTACCGTTTTCGTGATGGTATCTATGGTAGCCAAAACTATCATATCGGTTCTGCCCCTGCTTGAACCGCTTCCTATACACTCTTCACCAAGTAAAAGTATGTTTATGATCTTTTTATCATACAGCGGAGGTGTGGGCGTCGGCTCCGGTGTAGGAGTCAGTTCTTCCGTAGGTATCGGAGTGAGCAGATCCATAAATTCCGATATATCTTCGACATTTTCCGTGTCTATTTCGATATTCTCAAAATCGAGAGGTTTATAGTCAACCGTAATGGCTGCCACATTCGCTCCTAGCTTTATGAGAAGCTTTTCTCCGAGACCGCTGGCATTTAATATCACTACGAGTATTACTATAAATGCTAATATTCCGGTGACGATATAAATCCACGTCGGAACTCTTTTTATAAATCCCCGGAATCCTTTCGGAGGTTCCTCGGGACTGTCAGGCTCACTTTCCGGAACCTCCTCCGTACCGTCGGGTACCAGAGGTTCCAGTTCAAGTTCTACCTGTTTGTTTATTGATTCACCGAGAGTCTTTATCAGTTCATTATCCTCGGCTTCATGCTCCATTTCTTCCAGTTCTTCTGCAAAATCTTCAGTCGGGTCTTCGGAAATCTCCTCTTTTTCCACAACTACCAAATCATTCTTTTCTTCCATTTAAAAATCTCCAAATTACTGACCCTGTGCCTGCGCAGCAGTAGGTGATGCAACCGGTGTGGCGACCGGTGTTACCGTTCCGGAAGGTACCGGTTCACCCGACGAGTCTGCCTCTCCGGTTATCTCGGGCTCCTGTCCGTCCAAGAATACGAATTCATGGAACTTCTTTATATTTTCTTCACGATATTTGTCAAGTACTATAGCGTAAGTTACGTTATACTTTCCGTTAAATACGCCCTTCTTACCGCTGTCCCTAAAGAGTTCATCGGCAGGAAGCCTCATCTGGTCCATATCAAATATCTTGTTTTCAACTACATCGCTTAACAGTTCGGATATCTGTTCCTGAGTGAGATCTGTCACAACATATCCCAGAATATCCTGAAGAACAAAATACATATCCGTCAGAGAAAGGCTCTTATACTGCTGAACTACGGCGTTTATAACACGTCTGTGTCTTAATGTACGTCCGTAATCATTTGCCGCTCCTCCGAGGGTTGCTACCTTTCTTACACGGCAATATCCGAGAACCTGATTGCCGTTCATATGGTTCCATCCCTTTACAACAGTTCTGTATGCGGGATTCGATATATAATTGGTCCTGCGCAGATAATCCGCCTCGGTTCCGCCGAGTTCAAGATCAAGTCCTCCGAGTCTGTCCACGATTTTCTCCAGACTGTTAAAGTTTACGCAGGCAAAGCCCGTGATATCGATATCATATGTATTGGAGATGACCTCCATCAGCAGATGTCCGCCGTTCATCTTCTTCTCTTCGGTGGTCTCACCCGTTTTCATACCGTGCGCATATACGGAATTTATCTTGTTCGGATAATATCCGGGTATATCAACGTATGTATCACGAAGAAGTGAAGTCAGTTTAATCCTTTTATCCTTGGTATTTACCGATAAAAGAAGAATGGCATCGGTATTTGCCGCACCTCCTATTTCCTCAATACCAAACAACAAATATGTCTTTACGTAATCTTCCGAACGGTTCTTTGTAACTACTTTTACAAGCTCTTCATCCGTAGGCGTAGGATCTTCGAGTGGGATAATGGTAGCAGTTCCCGTCTTATCCTTATCAACACCTGTCGGATAATACCAGTACGGATCATCCTCCACATACTTATTTACATTGTCATGTATCCATATACCGGCAAGCTTTGTAAGTATGTTTCTTCCGGGCTTCGTAAATACCAGGAAAGCCGCGGCTGCCATGAAAAATAATATAATACCGAGTACTATTTTTAATCCGAGATGCTTGTATTTCTTTGATCCGTCATCCTCATCAAAATCATCTTCCGTATAATCAAAGTATTCTGCATCGTCATCATCCTCATCAAGTGAATACTTGCTGGGAACTTTTAATGGTTCTTCAGGTACATCAAGTGCCTTAAATGCCTCTGCTTTTATAAGCTCGGCCAGATCCTCCGAATCATCGAGATCTTCTTCATACTTCTTCAGCTGAGTGTGTTTGGATTCTTTCGTTGTTTCTTCATCCAAAAAATCCAGATCGCTCAGGTCAAGTTCCGGGAGATCGTCATCGAACTCCAGGTTCTCGTCATCAAAATCTTTCATTTCCATTCCTCATGTACAATCAGTTCTTAAAGCTGTGTATCGGAGCCGGAATTCTACCTCCGCGGTTTACGAACTTATTGCATGCAAATGTATTTACAGGCATAACGGGTGCGTAACCGAACAGACCGCCGAAGTTCAGGCTGTCACCGACTTTCATACCGATGGCAGGAATAAGTCTGACTGCAGTTGTTTTGTTGTTTATCATACCGATAGCCATTTCATCGGCGATGATACCGGCGATGGTTTCCGAAGAAGTATCTCCGGGAATGGCTATCATATCAAGACCTACAGAACATACGCAGGTCATTGCCTCAAGCTTTTCAAGAGTCAGTGCTCCTGCTTCCACCGCATCTATCATACCCTGATCTTCACTAACGGGTATAAATGCTCCGCTCAAGCCGCCGACGTATGAGCTCGCCATAACGCCGCCCTTCTTCACCTGATCGTTCAGAAGCGCAAGTGCGGCTGTGGTTCCGGGTGCTCCGGGATGTTCGAGTCCTATCTCCTTTAGTATATCTGCTACACTGTCACCTACCGCAGGGGTGGGAGCCAGTGACAGATCTACGATTCCGAAAGGAACGCCTAGCATCTGTGCAGCTTCACGTGCTACGAGCTGACCTACTCTTGTAATCTTAAAAGCTGTTTTCTTTATAGTCTCGCAAAGTACCTCAAAATTGGCATCTCTGGCGGATTCCAGTGCCTTCTTTACAACGCCGGGACCGCTGACGCCGACATTTATGACACTCTCACCCTCTGTGATACCGTGGAAAGCGCCTGCCATAAAAGGATTGTCATCGGGAGCATTGCAGAATACCACAAGCTTTGCCGCTCCGAGACTCTCTGTACCGTATGAAGCAACAGCCGTCTCATGAACTATGTCACCCATACGTCTTACGGCATCCATGTTTATACCGGTTCTGGAAGATCCGACATTTACAGAGCTGCACACTCTGGAAGTAACCTTTAATGCCTGAGGTATCGAATTAAGGAATACCAATTCCTTATCGGTATTACCTTTGGCAAGCATAGCCGAATAACCGCCTATCAGGTTTACGCCTACGTTTTCCGCAGCCTTGTCAAGAGTCTTAGCCAGCTCCACATAATGTTCTTCAGACATACAGCAGGACGATCCTACCGTAGCAATGGGGGTGACAGATATACGCTTGTTTACTACAGGTATACCGTAGCTTTTTGAAATATGCTCTCCTGTTTCTACCAGTTTCCCTGCTTTATAGCATATTTTGTCGTATATGTTTTTCCTGGTTTTCTCCAGAGACGAATCAATACAGTCAAAAAGACTGATACCCATCGTGATGGTACGTACATCAAGGTTCTCATGCTGTATCATTTCATTCGTTTCATTTACTTCCGAAATGTTAATCACGTTAATTACTCCTTCTATCAAAGTCTATGCATCATATCAAAAATATCTTCACGCTGGATCCTTACCTGAACGCCGATACCGTTTCCGAGTTCATCAAGTTCGGTTCTGACTTTCTCAAAGTCTCCTCCTGCCTGTCCCATATCTGCGATCATCATCATATTGAAATAACCGGATACTATGGTCTGTGAGATATCTAAAATATTGATTCCTTTATCTGCAAGATATGTGCAGACTTTTGCCATGATTCCAACCTTATCTTTGCCTAATACAGTAATGACTACCTTTTGCACTTTGCTTCCTCCATGTTATATCTATATTTTAACAAAATTTCAAACCATGTGTTAATTTCCTGTGAAATATCACAGTATCGAAAAAATGTCCGACGGAGTGTTTCTTCCCGCTACATGAAGGGTCAGTTCCCTGTGCGGACATCTTGTGAGAAGCTCTGCTCTCACTGTTTCGTATGCCAGTTCGGCATAGTTATTATCCTTACTCAGATGAATAAGCAGTACATATTTCAACCTGTCACAGAAAATCCTGCACAGAAGATCCGCGGCTGCATCGTTTGAAAGATGCCCCTTCGGTCCTGCGACACGTTGTTTCAGCTGGTACGGATATTTTCCTACCATCAACATGTTTATGTCATGATTTGCTTCAAGACACAATCCATCGAGTTCCTTTAAGTGTTCCACTATATAATCATCAAAGGTACCGAGGTCTGTGGCTACCGCAAATCTTTTTCCTCCGGATTCGACACGATACCCTACCGGATCGGCCGCATCATGAGAAACAGCAAACGGAGTAATTATAGCATCTTTTAAACAAATGTCAATATCCGGATTTATTTCTTCAAATTCACTCTCCCCGAATTCGCCGTTCCCTTTGCTGTATATCGCCTTCAGGGTTTTAGCCGTTCCAAACACTTTTGTGCCGTACTTTTTCACAAAATTCTGAAGTCCCTGGATATGATCCACATGTTCGTGTGTGATAAAAATTCCGTCAATATCAAAAGGATCTATATCTATACCTCTAAGGCCTTCACATATTTTTTTTGCGCTTACTCCCGCGTCTATCAGTATATTTGCTTCATCGGTTCCCACAAATATACAGTTACCGCTGCTGCCGCTCGCTATACTGCAAAATTCCATCAGATCTTCTCCCAGTATAATTCAGCCACATCGCCTTCCTTTATGGCAGTAAAGAAGTCCGCTTCTTTTCCGTTTACTTTTGTTATCAGCTTGTTGCCTGTTGCAGCAGTGATGTTAAACGTATAGAAATCAAGGATATCAACAAATGTATAACTTGTTTTGCCTTTTAAGGTTACCTGTGTCTTGTTTACGGTCACTGTTATCTCGTCAGTTTTTTTTTGGTTCATGAACGAAGGCATATGGGGTACCGCCTTAACTTCCGGCTCTGCCGGTGCTGCAGCCGGTCTTGAAACGGATACAGGTGCCGATGTAACATCAATTATATAATTACCGAATACTTTTTCATCTTTATCGTATGAAGCCATATCGATTTCTTTATTGTTCACGGTCACCTTAAACTGCTCTGACACATCAAGTATTGTAAACAATTCGCTCAAAGTATAGTAATCGGCTATTTCTATGGAATCGCCCTCTTTTACATCATAATCAGCCTGTTTTTCCTCACCGTTTACCTTTACTTTTCTTTCAAACTGAGACTGCTTGCCGTTTATTATAAAGAAGATTCCTTCCTTGTACTCAGGTATCTCGGAGATCTTTATATGGCCTTTTTCTCCTACGGTCGATTCCTTTACCACTATATCATCACCGGATGCTATCGGCGCGGTCACGCTGCTCTCCTCATTATTTATTATGATAACGGATGAGTCACCATTCTTGCCTCTTGCCACTCTCTCTGCACCGTTTACGGTATACTTCAGATCCGCACCCCTCTTTGGGAAGATTCCTGCGTTTGACATACCGTAGCTTACGATGGCATCCATAACGTTCAAATTGCCGTTATCATACAGCTTTATCTCCACACCGTTTATAGTGAGTGTTATAAAATTGTTGTTATTCTTGTAATAATTCATGCAGATTCCGATAGGTGTTACAAGCATCGGATCCTTTACCGACTTACCTTCCTGTGTGGTCACGGTTGTAAATACCTCTTTACCTCTCAGAACCACTCTGGTCTTCGGAAGACCCATAGCTTCTGCCAGCATCTCGGTAAATTCAGCGTTCTTTCCGCCGCCGCCTACGATAAATACAGCTCCTACCTTGTCTCCTCCGTTAAGTTCCTTTATCTTGTCCGATATTGATGCGGTCAGTTTCCTGAAGGGACTTTCAAGTATCTCTTTTACTTTTGTAGCTTCTATAACCTGACGGCTTCCCATAACATCCCTGTACTGCATCTTTTTTCTTTTCTTTGCATATGCCAGCTTGATATTCTCTGCCGTAGGGAAATCTGTGAGAAGTTCGTACATGATGCTTTCGGTCAGGAAATCACCTGCGCACGGAAGCATGCCGTATCCTGTGATGGTACCCTCTTTTGTGATACAGATATCCGATGTTCCGGCGCCGATATCTACCAAAGCCAGGTTCAGGAGCCTGAACTTTTCCGGAATAGCTATATTGATGGCTGCTATAGGTTCAAGTGTAAGGCTCAGTACGTTCAGCTTTACTCTCTCACATACGGTATAGAGACCGTCTATTACATCTTTCGGGAGGAATGTAGCCAGAAAATCAGCTGCGATTTTCTTTCCGTGATGTCCGATAAGATTTGTGAGCTGTACACTTCCGAGATAATATCTTACTATCGAATATCCTACGCAGAAATATTCGGTATCGTCATCCGATTCGGAATGAACATTTTCTTTTGCCTGCTCCATACCGAGCATTTCAAGATTGTGGAGCATCTCTTCGTTTACGGTGTTTTCCTCACCGAGGTCATATTCCACCCTGATATTTATGGTCTTCAGTACTCTGCCCGCAGCTGCTATGCAAACGGTCTTCAGTTCCCTGCCCAGTTCTGTTTCAAGCTCTGTTTTTACTTTCTGGACCGTCTCAGTAACCTTGTCAATATCATGGATCTGTCCGTCAAGCATAGCTCTGGTCTCATGACACTCTGTCTTCTGTGACAGGATCACAAACTCTCCTGTAGGCTTCATGTAACCTACGGTACCAACAACGCTTCTTGTGCCTATATCCAGGCCAAATACTGTGTTATCAGGGAATTTAATCTCATTCATACTGTTATCTCCGTTTCTGTATATTTTTATATGTATATATTAATTTTTATACTTCTTTAACTTATTTTTCCTTTTATGCCGGATTATGTGTAATAAATTTCACAAATACCCTTTAATAATTTTCACCATATCCGCTTCCGTAACATCCTCACCGTTCGGAACCGTTCTGTCTGCCAGCCTTAAAAAGTCTTCCTCAGAGTGCTGTTTGCTAAAGAAACCGTCTATCTTCTCTTCACTGTACCCTCTGGAATCTTTGAGCCGCCTTCTTCTGGTAGCCATCGGTGCATATACATACCAAACTTCATCGCACATGCCGTCTATACCTGCTTCGTATAAAAGTGCCGTCTCTATGAGAACCGCATCCTTTTCCTTCTTCTCTTTTTCCGAAGCTATTATCCCGTTTACTTCTTCTATTACATCGGGATGAGTAAGCGAATCAAGCTTTTTTATAAGATTTTCATCGTTAAGGACTATTTTTCCCAGAACCTGACGGTTTATCTCTCCGTCTTCATCCAATAACCGATCCGAATACTTTGAAAACTCTTCCACTACTTTTCCATAGCTTGTTCCGCCTTTTAGCATCTGCCTTCGTGCTATCTCGTCGGTATTTATATGCAGGATATTAAAATGCTTTTCCGCTATATCCGCTACAAATGATTTACCGCTACCTATCCCACCGGTAAGCCCTATGACTTTCATCCGTCATCCACCTCTCATATTTGAAATGTTAATGAGCTTCATACCAGCTTTTTCCGCGGGCCACACCCACTTCAAGCGATACTGGAAGGTCCACTGCCGACTGCATCTCTTCAGTCATGATTTTTTCTACAATATCAGCTTTTTCTTCATCTACTTCAACCAGCAGTTCATCGTGTATCTGCAGTAAAAGTTTTGCTTCGGGACATTCTGCCTTGAGTCTTTCATACACCTTCAGCATGGCTATTTTGATGATATCTGCCGCACTGCCCTGGACCGGTGAATTCATGGCTATTCTCTCACCGAAAGACCTCTGCATGAAGTTTGTGGACGTAAGTTCCGGTATGGGTCTCCTTCTACCGCAAAGAGTAGTACTGTAACCGTTTTTCCCGGCGTCTGCCACCTGAGTATCGAGATATTTCTTTACCCCGGGATATGTCTCAAAATAGCTCTTTATATAGCCCTCTGCTTCTTTTCTCGAAATATTTAAGTCTGTACCCAGTCCGAATGAACTGATACCGTACACTATACCGAAGTTTACAGCCTTGGCACGGCTTCTGAGTTCCTTAGTCACTTCCTCCACCGGCACTTTGAATACTGCTGCCGCTGTGCTCTGATGGATATCCGCTGAGTTCCTGTAGGCGTCTATGAGTCTTTCGTCACCTGACAGGGATGCCAGTATCCTCAGTTCTATCTGCGAATAATCGGCATCTATGAATATTTTACCTTCATCCGGTACGAAAACCTTTCGAAGTTCCCTTCCTACAGATTCCCTGATGGGAATGTTCTGGAGATTTGGTTCCGTACTTGAAAGCCTGCCTGTCGCTGTGACAGTCTGGTTCAGGCTGGTCCTGATCCTTCCGTCGTCATCTATATAGTCCTTTAGTCCTTCTGCATACGTGGACTTCAGTTTACTAAGAGTCCTGTAATTCAGTATTTTCTCAACTACAGGGTCTTCCAGCTTCAGTTTTTCGAGTACATCCGCAGATGTGGAATATCCCGTTTTGGTCTTTTTCCCATAAGGAAGTTTTAGTTTTTCAAACAATATGGTTCCGAGCTGTTTCGGAGAGTTAATATTGAACTTTTCTCCGCAGCCCTCGTATATTGCCTCTTCCAGCACCCCGATTTCTTTGTCGAGCCTGCTGCCGAATTCATCGAGCGCGTCCTTTAGAACCCTTACTCCGTTCTCCTCCATCTGCTTTAGTACCATGGTCAGAGGAAGTTCTATATCGGTGTAGAGTTTATACATACCGGCTTCTTTTAGTTCATTTATAAGTATTTCGGTACACTCGAACGCCGTCTCGGCCTCTTTTATCAGAAGACTGCGAAGTGCTTCGGGCTTTTGTTCAAATGCCTCTTTATATGTTAATTTACCTATGATCTCCTGCCTTGATGCAGGTATGTCCGTTCCTGCTATAGAAGCTACGTCATTATAGAGGTAACTTCCAAGAAGCGGATTCATAAGATACGCCGCTATCGATACGTCAAAGCAGTTTCTTATTCGTATCTCACCGATTATCTTAAATGCCTTCTTTATATCTATAAAGCTTATATGCTTATCTGCCGCGATAAGCGATTTCAGGATATCCGACAACAATTCACCGGTTATAAAGCCTTCACAGCTGATATAATAGTTCTTCCCCTCACCGGCAAACGCCATGCCAAGTATGGTCTCCGGCGCATAACCTTTTATCCTCGATCCGTCATCATAGCATATGGCACATCCCAGGATACCCGTCTGTTTTAACAGTTCCTCTTTTAATACAAGCGCCCTGTTAAAATCTGTAATGATCTCTGTCTCATTCTTCTTTTTGTTTGTATCCGATGCGTTACTCTCTATCTTTAACGAGTTAAACTCAAGTCGTGCAAATTCGTTCCTTACAGCATTGATATCGGGCTTATATTCGAGATCACTAAGTGTTATCTCAAGCGGGATGTCACATTTTATGGTTGCCAGCTGTTTGCTGATCATGGCAGCCTTTTCACCCACAAGCTCTGTATCGCTTTGTTTTAACAAAGGACCGAAAGGTGACCTGCTGATCCCGAGTTCTGTCTTCCATTCTGCTGCCTTTGCCTTCTGCTCCTTGTCAGAGAGATCCCTGATATCATCGTACAGAGCTTCAACACTTCCGTACTTTGCGATAAGAGCTACCGCAGTAGCGGGTCCTACCCCGGGTACTCCCTTTATGTTATCTGATGAATCGCCCTGAAGTCCTTTTAATGAATTTATGGATTCGGGCCATACTCCGAATTCCTGCTTTACAAGTTCCTTGGTGAGCGGGAATGCTCTCTCCGGCACGCTTCCATCCTGAGCGATACCGTATTTTTTATACAGTTCGTCTGTTTTCTGTGCAGTCGAATGCATGAGCCAAAGACCCGTACGTTCAGTTACGAGCTGAAGGTAATCGTTATCCTTCGTAAATATCTTTACAGGGAGCTCATTTTCAAACTTCTTGGACAGCGTACCGCAGAAATCATCTGCTTCGAACCTGTCATCCATAAACTGCCTGATGCCCATCTTTTCGAGTAATTCTTCACAGAGAATAAACTGTTCCTTTAACGGGGCAGGTGTCTCTCCGCGGTTTCCCTTATACTCACTGTATATCTCACGCCTAAAAGTATTCCTGCTTTTATCCCATGCTATGGCGAGATACTTTGGCTTCTGTTCGTTTATGATTTTTAAGAGCGTTCTCATAAAACCATAAACAGCATTGGTATAAATGCCCGTCTTGGTCTGCATTATCTTGTGATAGTGCTTTTTCTTCTCTTCATCGTTTTTCGCGAAAAGGATCTCCCTGGGAAGATTGCCGTAGTACTGTGTTGTCAGCAAACTCGAACCGTCTATGAGCAATAAATATTCGTTATCCATGCCAATAACCTTTCTAAATAAGTAATAACAGTACTCCCGCCAGGATCGAAGCCAGTCCGGCTATCGCAAATCCGTAAGCCGCGTTCATCCCGAAAAGCACCGAATCAGATCCAGAACCCGATCCGAGTTTTTTCTCCAGAGAAGCCATATAATTCGAGGTTTCTTTCCCCGAATCGGTATCCAGCTCATCAAGCACGGAATATATAACATGGTATATTTCAAGTTCTTCATGGCATACTTTACACGATTTTACATGTTCAATAAAATCAGACCTGTTGGAACCCGAAAGCTTACCCTCCAAAAAGGGCTCTACCATGGATTGGTACATTGCACATTCTTTTTTCATATACATCCGAGCCTGCTGTACGGCAGATCCATTCCGTCCGGTACGAGTTCAAATTTTTCCAGGACAAAACCGGGTTCTGTCGCTTCAAATTCTATGGTGTTCTCACCTTTCTTCAGTGTCACATCTACCTTTGTTCTTCTGACATTCTCCAGTACAGCCCTGCACCAGTCACCGCAGTAATTCTCGCCGCCCACATATCCTTCCGGTATAGTGTTTATGATCTGTTTTTCCCCGGTGTTAACCGTGAGGCCAAAAGGTATCCTGTTATCTGCCGAAGAAGGATTGGAAGGAGCTGTATATACTATCATTCCGTATCTGCCATCTGCGGGTACATTTACCTTATAAACGGCAACAGGTGCATCCTTAAAACTTCTGTCCTGAGGGAATGCCTTAAGGGCCGAATGTTCTTCTCCGGGAAGAAGCCTTCCAAAATCTTTAAGTTCCCTGAACTCCCCATCTTTTCCCTTTTTAAGTTCTATGTAGCTTTCAGCCTGTACGGCTATGATATTTGCCGTTTCTTTTACTTCAAAGAATACCTTTACTCTTCCTGCATTGGTCTTTACCGCAAACTCATGTTTTCCGGGTTTTCCGTTCTCCTTCAGTTGTACACTGATATGAGCATTATTCGTACTGTCCGCTATACCCGACAGTACGAAATTCTTGTCTTTTCCGGAAGTAAATACTATATCCGGATCAGTACACTCAAGTGTATACGTCACAGGTTCACTGCCCGCTGTGGCTATGCACATGCTTCCTTTTCCCCTGTAATCAAATCCTGACAGTCTCAAAGGACGTGATGTCCAAGCGCCGCCTCCACTGAACTTATCCGAATCATCATCTGCCACTACGAGGTCATTTTTGCTCTCTGTTTCCACATATACCATAACGGGCAGACGGCAGCCTTCTTCGTTCCATGCCCTGAAGCCTATATGCTTGGAAAGCCCCATTCCGTACCACTTTCCTTCTGCGAAAGTATGGTAGATTTCAGTAAGCTCCCTATCCCTCTTTATGCATTCCTTTACGTATTTTGCGTATTTATTGGCAGTCACACGTCCCTGCGTAGCATATTTTTTGTTCATTCCGGCATATATCTGCATTTTTACAAGATTGAACGATGCCAGAGCCTGGAATCCCACCAGACTGAAATATGTATCATGATATGCACCCTTGATGCTGTTATCCAGTTCAAGAGCCTTTTTCTCGAGTTTATTTACTATCTTCAGTACCTTTATAGCTTCATTAAAATGTTCAAGGCTGTATGTATTCTCGCCGAGCACCTCGGGCTTTACGATATTATTGATCCTGGTATAACCCTCTGTCACTTCTTTTATCTCATCTATAGTTTCTTTATCGAGGCCTGCAAACTGTTTGTTCACCCACTCGTCAAGATAACCTATATAATTGTCTTTTGCTTCCGAACCATACTTTTCATAGTCATAAGCCAGATTCATAAAATAGCTTAACGGGAGCTCCTGGTTCTTTAAGTCTCCGACATTCACTATCCAGATATCCCTGATACCGAAATCATAAGCAGTGGTCATCTGTTCCCAGATTTTGGGCAGATATGAGCTGTTTATCCACTCATACGATACCGGACCTCCATGATAGTCAAAATGATAATACATTCCGTAACCGCCATTGTGATCACGCTTGTTATCATCCATCATCAGACGCAGATTACCGAAATTGTCATCACAGAGCATAAGAGTGATACCGTCCAGTCCGTCCCAGTCTTTAAGTCCGGGGGTATCCGCACTGCCTTTATAGTATTCCTCTACTTCTTTATATACAGCCAGCATCAAAGGCTGCTTTCCGTCTGTATATTTTGATATCAGTTCCTTCTGACAATTGATGACATTCTTTAATACATTTATATTATCTTCTAGTGTGGCGTCAGCAAAAAGTTTCGAATCCGCTTCTCCGCGCATTCCGACAGTGATCACGTTCTCAAACTTACCGCTGCGCTTCAGTCCGTCCTCCCAGAACTTTGTGACACCCTCACGGTTGGTGAGGAAGCTCCAGTCCGTCCCATACTCGGGATACTGTTTCTTGAGCTTCTGGAATTCCTCTCCCGCACGGCAGCAGGGCTCATGATGGGATGTACCCATTACCACGCCCAGTTCATCCGCAAGTTCAGCAGATTTTAAGTCAGGACCGTCCATGCTGAATATAGAGCTCCACATAGCAGGCCACATATAGTTGCCCTTAAGTCTTAACAGATATTCAAACACTTTTTCGTAACACTCTGCGGTAAATCCGCCAAAATGCCTGTTGCACCAGTTTCCGAATGCGGGCCACTCATCATTTATAAAGAAGCCTCTGTACTTTACGGAAGGTTCCTTTGATATACATGAAGGATCTATCTTCAGTGTCCCTTCTTTCTTTTCCCCGGCACCTTCTTCGAATACTATGGTATCATAATGCACAGGAACCAGATCTCCGAAATACTTCATAGGGGTAATTCCTATCAGTTCCGAAATATGTAAAAGTCCGTATATGGTGCCCCTCTTCTCACTACCGAGTATCAGTACGGTATTATCCTTTACAAAGATTCCGAACACCTCTCTTTTTCCCTGTATCCCCGAGATATCTATCCCGAGTGTCCGTGCAGTATCCTCGGCCAGCTTCGATACTCCTAGTGTTCCTGCTATCAGGATATTTCCGCTTTCAGGCAGTTCCGTAGCATCCGTTATCAGCTCCGGTTCCCTGCCCGTTACAATTTTTATATCATCACAGAGCCAGTCTGCAGCCCTCTTAACACCTTTATATTCATCTTTATACAGAACAATCTTCACCGCACCGTTTTTATCTGCCAGAGTAAATCCCATATTACATCCCTCCACACATTCATTCTAAATAGACATACATTATGTTATTTTACCATTTTTAAACAAAAAAGTAAAGAAAAATATCTTTGTTCCAATTTATTAACAATCTATAAAAAAATAAAACTTTTCTTGTATTTAAAGTAGAAATTTGCTATACTTACTAAGATTGTGAAAATTACGTCACGTTGTTTTAAAAACTACTTAAGATTGAAAGGAAAGCCACGTGTCTAAAAATCAAGGTTTTAAGCACGTTCGGAACAAGTAAGAAATGTATAAGTTTGGTATTGACATCGGTTCTACAACCGTCAAGGTAATGTTACTCGACGAGAAAAACAACAAACTGTTTTCAGATTACAGAAGGCATTTTGCGAATATTCAGGAAACTTTAGCAGACCTCATCGATGAGTGCCTGAAAAAATATCCTGATATAGAATCCGCATGCTCTATCACCGGCTCCGGCGGTCTTGCCATCGCTGATTTTCTGGGTATTCCCTTTACTCAGGAAGTTATCGCCGTATCCACTTCTGTTGAACAGCTACCCGTAAAACCCGATGTAGCCATAGAGCTTGGTGGTGAGGATGCGAAGATCATATACTTCGGCTCCACCATAGAGCAGCGTATGAACGGTATCTGTGCCGGTGGTACCGGATCCTTTATCGACCAGATGGCTTCACTGTTGAAGACAGATGCGGCAGGACTCAATGAATATGCAAAAAGTTATAAAGCCATATACCCTATAGCTGCCAGATGCGGTGTATTTGCAAAGACCGATATACAGCCCCTTATAAATGAAGGTGCTACAAAGCCCGATCTTTCCGCATCTATCTTCCAGGCAGTTGTAAACCAGACCATCTCCGGTCTGGCATGCGGCAAGCCCATCAGAGGAAAGGTTGCCTTTCTCGGAGGACCTCTGACATTCCTTTCGGAACTTAAAGCTGCATTTATCAGAACTCTTAAGCTTACCGATGAGACTGCTATCTCACCTGCCGATTCACATCTTTTTGCGGCTACCGGAGCAGCTCTTAATTCCTGCATGCTTCCCGGCGGAAAGCAGATGGACATAAAGGATATAAAGATATTCAGTCTCAAAGACCTTATGACCACTCTTAGGAACCATGTGGATATAAAGTTTGAAGTTACCAGAATGACTCCTCTGTTCTCTTCAGAGGATGAGTTTGAGGCATTTAAGAAAAGACATGCTTCCCATTCTGTAAAAAAGGCTGATTTAAGCTCATACAAAGGAAATGCATTCTTAGGTATAGATGCCGGTTCGACTACTACAAAGGTTGCTCTAGTAGGCGAGAAGGGCGAACTTCTGTATTCTTTCTATTCCAACAACAACGGAAGCCCCTTAAAGACTGCTATCAGATCTATCAAGGAGATATACGGAAATCTTCCGGAAGGCGTCAAAATAGTGAGATCATGCTCCACCGGTTACGGCGAAGCCCTGATAAAGGCTGCCCTCATGCTCGACCAGGGTGAAGTTGAGACCGTTGCTCATTATCAGGCTGCTGCTTTTTTTGATCCCGATGTAGACTGCATACTCGATATAGGCGGCCAGGATATGAAGTGCATCAGGATAAAGGACGGTGCAGTTAATTCCGTACAGCTGAACGAAGCATGTTCTTCGGGCTGCGGTTCCTTTATCGAGACTTTTGCCAAATCACTTGATTATGAAATAGCTGATTTTTCAAATATCGCGTTATTTGCCGAGAATCCCATAGATCTCGGAAGCCGTTGTACCGTATTTATGAATTCCAAAGTAAAGCAGGCACAGAAGGAAGGCGCTACCGTAGCAGATATTTCTTCGGGTCTTGCTTATTCGGTCATCAAAAACGCTTTATACAAGGTTATAAAGGTTACAGATCCCAAAGACCTCGGTGAGCACATCGTAGTTCAGGGTGGTACCTTCTATAACAATGCGGTACTGCGTGCTCTTGAAACAATCCTTGGATGTGACTGTATCCGTCCAGATATCGCCGGTATCATGGGTGCATTCGGTGCAGCTCTCATAGCCCGCAGGGATTATGAACCCGAGCTAAAAACCACCATGCTCACGATCGACGAGATCACTGCTCTTACATTTGAGACATCCATGAGCAGATGTAAGGGTTGTACAAATACATGTATGCTGACGATAAACAAGTTTAGCGACGGCAGACGTTTTATATCCGGTAACCGCTGTGAAAGAGGTATCGGAGGAGAAAAGAACAAGGACAACATCCCGAACCTGTTTGATTATAAACTCGAGAGAATATTCGGCTACACTCCTCTTCCTGAAAAAGAGGCTGTAAGAGGCGTTGTCGGAATCCCCAGAGTTCTGAATATTTATGAAAACTATCCGTTTTGGTTTACATTCTTTACAAAATTAAAATATAAAGTAGTGGTTTCTCCCCTCTCCAGTCGTAAAATTTATGAGATGGGTATAGAATCCATTCCTTCAGAATCGGAATGTTACCCCGCAAAGCTGGCACACGGACATATCATGTGGCTGCTTTCACAGGGATGCAAATTTATCTTCTATCCCTGTATTCCTTATGAAAGAAAAGAGGCCGAAGGCGCGGGCAATCATTATAACTGCCCTATAGTAACTTCATACGGTGAGAATATCAAGAACAATGTCGAAGAACTTCGCGACCCTGATATAGTTTATGCCAATCCTTTCCTTTCATTTGAAAGCGAAGATATCATCACCAACAGACTGGTACAGATATTCTGTGATAAAAACGCACCGTTCTACAATGATTTTACTCCCGACGAAGTTATGCAGGCATCACGTGCGGCATGGATCGAACTTGCCAGTGCCAGAAGTGATGTTGAACGCAAGGGCGAAGAGACACTCGAATATATGAGACGTACCGGCAGGAAGGGTATCGTTCTGGCAGGTCGTCCCTACCATATCGATCCCGAGATTAACCACGGTATCCCCGAGATGATTAATTCTTACGGCGTAGCAGTTTTGACCGAAGACAGTGTGTCACATCTCGGAAAAGTTGACCGTCCTCTAATAGTTGTCGATCAGTGGATGTACCATTCACGTCTTTACGCTGCCGCATCATTTGTACGTACCCAGAAGAATCTGGAGCTCGTTCAGCTCAACTCTTTCGGTTGCGGTCTTGATGCCGTGACCACAGATGGTGTTTCGGATATCTTGAATGCTTCGGGCAAGATATATACTGTACTAAAGATTGATGAAGTTAACAACTTAGGTGCCGCCAGAATCAGGATCCGTTCTCTCCTCTCCGCTATCAAGGACCGTGAGAAGAACCATTATGTTCCCCACGTTCATTCAGCTGCGGTTGAAAGAGTTGTATTCACAAAGGCCATGCGTAAGGATTATACCCTGATAGCGCCCAAGATGTCTCCCATTCATTTTGAGGTTCTCGAAGCTGCCATCCGTTCGGAAGGTTATCATCTTGAGATTCTTCAGAATGATGACAGAAGTGCTGTAGATGTCGGTCTTAAATACGTAAACAATGATGCCTGCTACCCTTCACTTATAGTTGTAGGTCAGGTTATACAGGCTCTTCAGTCAGGTAAATACGATGTTAACAAAGTAGGTGTTATATATACCCAGACCGGTGGCGGATGCCGTGCTACAAACTATATAGGTCTTATCCGTCGTGCTCTGGCAAAAGCAGGTATGCCTCAGGTTCCTGTTCTGTCCATCAGTACCTCAGGTATAGAGAAGAATCCCGGATTTAAGTTTACTCCTTCTCTGATAGTCAAAGTTATGCATGCTTTATGCTACGGTGATATCTTCCAGAAGGTTCTTTACCGTACGAGGCCTTACGAACTTGTTCCGGGTTCAGCAAATGCTCTTCACAAGAAGTGGCTGGATATAGTATGCAAGTCTCTGTCCCGAAAGGATTTCAGATATACTCTGTTCTGGTCCGAGTACAAAAAGAATGTCAGAAATATCATAAAAGAGTTTGATGAACTGCCTCTCGACGAGAGCATCAAGAAGCCCAGAGTCGGCATCGTAGGTGAAATTCTGGTAAAATATGCTCCCATGGCAAATAATCATCTGATCGAGCAGCTGGAAAAAGAGGGTGCAGAGGTTATCTGTCCCGAACTTATCAATTTCATTCTTTACTGTTCATTCGATGCCAAGTTCAAATATGAGTGCCTGGGTAAGAGCAAAAAAGATGTTAAATTCAACAAGATGATCATAAATATCATCGAGTTCTGTCGTAAGGAATCACGTCTTGCCTTTGAAAAGAGTAAGAGGTTTGATCCTCCCGCCAGAATCGAAGAACTGGCCGAGATGGCTTCTTCTATCTGCTCTCTCGGTAACCAGACCGGTGAAGGTTGGTTCCTGACCGGCGAGATGGTGGAACTGATAAAATCCGGTGCACCGAATATCGTATGTGCTCAGCCTTTCGCATGCCTGCCGAACCATATCGTAGGTAAGGGTGTGATCAAAGAGCTCAGGCGTCAGTATCCCGAGTCTAATATCGTGGCTGTCGACTACGATCCCGGTGCCAGCGAAGTCAACCAGCTGAACCGTATCAAACTGATGCTTTCGGCTGCGATGAGGAAGATGCAGTAAGAAAATGTTACAGGCTTCTCTTTATGGGAAGCCTGTTTTGGTATCATGTCTATTTTACGGGTGCATAAATGCCGGTATGGTCTAAAACCCGTTTACGCTACCGCAGGGATATGCTATGTTTCCGTACATATCTTCATTTCGGACGCTTGCAATCGTGTGCCCGCTTGATACCGGGCACACTTGTACTACGCTCAAAAATCGATTCGGATAATCGATTTTTGCCTCATTCCGATATTGTACGTAAATCATGCATATCCTCTGCCGCTTTATGGTTTTATCCCATACCTGCACTTCCGCACCCTCACCTTAAAGTTTCTTCTTAAGCTCTCAACTTTAGTGAGTAATAATATAAATAACACCATGAATCATATTTAATGACTCATGGTGTTCATATCACATTCTAACTGAAATTCCTTTATCTTTAAGATATTTCTTCAAATCCGAAATTTCCATCTCTTTATAGTGAAAAAGAGAAGCTGCAAGCACGGCATCAGCATGTCCTTGTTCAAACGCATCAAGGAAATGTTCAAATGTTCCTGCTCCGCCCGATGCTATAACCGGTATATCTACGACATCGGAGATTGCACGGGTAAGTTCACAGTCATATCCGGCTTTTGTTCCGTCACAGTCCATACTTGTTAGAAGTATTTCACCGGCTCCGAGTTCATACGCTTTACGGCCCCACTCTACAGCATCGATACCCATATCTATTCTTCCGCCATGCTTGTAGATGGTCCAGCCATTTCCATCAGCTCTTCTTTTTGCATCGATAGCTACGACTACACACTGGCTTCCGAACTTCATAGCCGCATCACTGATTATCTGAGGATTATCAATTGCCGCAGAATTAACTGCTACTTTATCCGCTCCTGCTCTAAGTATTGTACGAAAATCATCTACCGTACGGATCCCTCCACCAACAGTAAACGGTATGAATACATTTTCCGCTACTTTTCTAACCATATCTACAGTAGTGTTTCGTTTGTCGGATGACGCCGTAATATCAAGGAACACCAGCTCGTCAGCTCCACATTTACTGTAGTTTGCTCCTACTTCTACCGGATCTCCCGCATCTCTAAGATTTATGAAATTAGTTCCCTTAACAACCCTTCCGTCCTTAACATCAAGACAGGGTATGATTCTTTTTGTAAACATCTATACACCTTTTCTAATTATATATTATAATGAGCAGAAATTCTTTAATATCTCCATACCTACATCTCCACTCTTCTCCGGATGGAACTGGCAACCAAAGATATTATCATGCTCTACAGCACTATCGAAGGTTATGCCATACTCTGTAGTAGCTGCAACATCTTCATGATTTTTAGCATTCAGGTAAAACGAATGGACGAAGTAAACGTAGCATCCGTCATTAATACCTCTGAACAACTTTGAATCCTTGTTCTGTATGTTCAAAGAATTCCATCCCATATGAGGAACTTTTATTTGAGATACGGACTGTTTTTCATCCTGTATTTCATTTATTGAGTTAGCATTATTTGCATATGCTAATTTCATAAAATCCGGATTTTCTTTGAAGCCTGATATAATACCATCAAGTAATCCAAGACCTTCTATATTCGATACCCCTAAGTCACCTGCATTCTCGGTACTACTGTTAAATATCAGCTGCATACCAAGACAGATTCCTAAAAAAGGAGTTTTCTTTGCTACGATTTCCTTTATAGGTTCAACCAGACCATACTCTCTAAGTTTGTTCATCGAATCAGCATACGCTCCAACTCCGGGAAATATTACATGATCCGCCTTATATAATTCTTCAGGAATATTAGAAAGCGTTACTTCATACCCTAAAAACTTCAGAGCATTCATAACGCTCATAGTATTTCCTGCATCGTAATCTATTACTGCTATTTTACTCATTTTGTCCTCTTATTATCATCCGTGATTTTCAAGTACTTCTTCCAGATCATCATAGTTACCCAGGAGTTCATACAGATACTCACTGTAGTCTACAGAATCATCTATTTCAACCATCTTAT
>JAEEGL013212435.1_pt1 | contig 37802 bp, 42 predicted proteins | sample 9134231 | NCBI WGS metagenome assembly JAEEGL01 (sample SAMN16246548, study PRJNA631951) | gut metagenome | biome: gut microbiome; feature: rumen; material: fiber-attached | host: Bos | place: Iran: Karaj | collected 2018-10 | reverse complement strand
GCCTGCGGCGTATCTGCCGCTTAAGCAATTTACTTCAGCGCCGCAAGCTCCACGCCGCGTCTCGCCGCAACCTCTTCCGGAACCTTCAGCTTGCTTAAGCCGTCAATCGTCGCGAGAACAACGTTCTGCTTCGTATTGGAACCGAGAGACTTGGTACGGATGTTCTTGATTCCGGCCAGCTCGCACACCACACGGGCAGGACCGCCGGCGATGATACCGGTACCTTCGGGGGACTTCTTTAACAGAACCGAAGCAGAACCGTATTTGCCGATGAAATCGTGGGAAATGCTGGCATTCTCATCGAGGGCCACGCTGACCAGGTTCTTGGTGGCATCCTCCTTGCCCTTGCGGATTGCCTCGGGGATTTCGGTTGCCTTGCCCAGGCCGACACCGACGTGGCCGTTTCCGTCACCGACAACGACAAGTGCGGTGAACCGCATGTTGCGTCCGCCCTTAACGACCTTGGTAACGCGTTTGATGGTAACTACCTTTTCAGTGAGCTCCATCTGACTTGCATCAATCATAGCACGCTTCATGTGAACACAATCCCCCTTCTCAGAATTCCAGGCCGGCCTCGCGGGCTGCCTCGGCAAGGGCTGCTACCTTACCCTGATAGATGAAGCCGCCGCGGTCGAAAACCACCTTGGTGATTCCCTTCTCCGTCGCTCTCTTTGCAATGATCTCACCGATCTTGGCCGCCGCATCAATGTCGTCAGTGTGCTCAAGCTCAGCCTTGATATCCTTCTCGACGGTTCCGGCGGAGACAAGGGTCTTTCCTACCGTATCATCGATGATCTGCGCATAGATATGGTTATTGCTCCGATAAACCGCAAGGCGCGGTCTCTCAGGAGTTCCGCTGAAGCGATTGCGGACCTTAAGGTGCTTCTTCTCGCGGATTTCCTTTCTGGATGCTTTCGTTATCATGATTCCTCTTTCCGGAGCCTTCGCTCCCGTAAGCTAATCGTCAGTTATGTCTCCTGTGATAAGACTCTGTCTCTCAATTACTTCTTACCGGTCTTACCAACCTTGCGGCGGATGGTCTCCTCGACATACTTGATACCCTTGCCCTTGTAAGGCTCAGGTCTTCTCTTATCGCGGATCTCCGCGGCCAACTGGCCGACACGCTCTTTATCGATACCCCGGACGGTAATAATCTGCCCCTCGACGGTAGTCTCCAGTCCCTCCGGATCCTCCATCTCGACCGGGTGAGAATAGCCTAAGGTCAGAACTAACTTATTTCCCTGCTTAGCCGCTCTGTAACCGACGCCGTTGACCTCGAGCTTCCTCTCGAAGCCGTTCGTCACGCCGACAACCATGTTGTTGAGCAGGCTTCTGGTCAGACCGTGAAGGGACTTCTCTCTCTTCAGGTCATTGGGTCTCTCAATGGTAATCACGCCGTTGTCCTGGCTGATCTTCATCTCCGCGGGAAGCGTCCTGGTGAGCGTTCCCTTGGGTCCTTTCACCGTCACTGTGTTATTTTCTGCCACCTCTACGGTCACACCGGCAGGAATGGCGATTGGCATTTTACCTATACGTGACATGCCCGTACCTCCGAATTAGTTGAATTACCAGATGAATGCTAAAACTTCTCCGCCGACCTTGAGCTCTCTGGCCTTGCGGTCAGTGATCACGCCCTGGTTGGTGGAAAGAATGGCGGTGCCCAGTCCGTTTAAGACGCTGGGAAGCTCATCCTTGCCTGCATAGACACGAAGTCCGGGCTTGGAGATGCGCTTTAAACCGGTCAGAATGCGGTCGTTCTTGTCTGCGCCATACTTTAAGGTGATGCGGATATCCTTGAAACTTCCGTTATCCACAAGTTCAAAAGCCTTGATATAACCTTCATCCAAGAGGATCTGCGCGATCGACAGCTTGATCTTGGAAGAAGGAACGTCCACGGTATCATGCTTCGCAATGTTGGCATTGCGGATTCTTGTGAGCATATCCGCGATAGGATCGTTGGTCGTCATATTGTGTTTTCCTCCTAAACTTCGTCCGGGCGGGCCAAAGCTCTTTTCCTCTCACAGAGCTCCTTCTTATGATGCCCGCCGGTAGTTGCCTTACCAGCTTGCTTTCTTGACGCCGGGGATCTGGCCCTTGTAGGCCAGTTCACGGAAGCAGATTCTGCAGATGCCATACTTCTTCAGCACGGAATGCGGACGGCCGCAGATCTTGCAGCGGGTATAAGCCCTCGTGGAAAACTTCGGTTTCATCTGCTGCTTGACTTTCATGGATGTCTTAGCCATGTTTATTCTCCTCTACTGATCTTGAGACCTGAGTCAGCTTCTTGCGAAGGGCATTCCGAAGAGCCTCAGCAGCTCTCTTGCCTCTTCATCGGTTTTGGCGGTGGTAGTGACAATCACGTCCATGCCTCTGACCTTGTCCACCTTGTCGTACTCGATCTCGGGGAAAATGATCTGCTCGCGGATGCCCAGTGCGTAGTTACCTCTGCCGTCGAAGGAGTTCGGATTCACACCGCGGAAGTCACGGACACGGGGAAGCGCCAGATTAACAAGACGATCCAGGAACTCATACATGCGGTCGCCGCGGAGGGTAACCTTGCATCCGATCGACATGCCCTCTCTGATCTTGAAGTTGGCGATGGATTTCTTCGCCTTGGTGTAAACCGGCTTCTGGCCGGTGATGATCTGAAGATCATTAGCGGCGGACTCGAGAATCTTCTCATTCTCCTTCGCCTCGCCGACTGCCATGTTCACAACGATCTTGTCGAGCTTCGGGATCTGCATTTCGTTCTCATAGCCGAACTTCTTCTGCATCGCCTCGCGGATCTCATCGTTGTACTGATCTTTAAGTCTGCTCACGTTTTACCTCCTTTCCTTATCAGTCAATCGTCTTGCCGGTCTTCTTCGCGACACGGACCTTCTTGCCGTTCTCGATCTTGAAGCCGACGCGGGTGGTCTTGCCGTCAGAGACAAGCATTACGTTCGAAATATCGATCGCTGCTTCCTGCTCTCTGATGCCGCCGTCCGGATTGGCCGCGGAGGGTTTCATATGCTTGGTGACGAGGTTCACGCCCTCGACGACAACCTTGTGGTTCTTCACGTCAACGGAAGTGACCTTGCCTTCTTTATCTCTGCTTCTGCCGGCGATTACTCGAACGGTATCGCCTTTCTTGATCTTGCTCGTAGCCATCGTCATCCTCCTTATAACACTTCCGGTGCCAGAGACAGGATCTTCATGTACTGCTTCTCACGAAGCTCCCTGGCTACAGGCCCAAAGATACGGGTTCCGGTAGGAGTCAGATCATCCTTGATGATGACCGCCGCGTTCTCATCGAAGCGGATGTAGGAACCGTCCTTTCTGCGGGCGCCCTTAACGGTACGGACAACGACTGCCTTTACAACGTCGCCCTTCTTGACAACGCCGCCTGGTGTTGCTTCTTTGACGGAGCAGACCACCTGGTCGCCGATTCTTGCATATCTTCTTGTGGAGCCGCCGCACACACGGATGACCAGGAGTTCCTTGGCACCGGTGTTGTCAGCGACCTTAAGTCTAGTTTCCTGCTGAACCATAACCGAATTCCTTTCTGTACTTCCCCGGATCTCTCCGGGGGGCCGCCGCGCTGCAAAGCGCAGGGCACTTCCCAATCATCTCGTCAGCGAGCCTTCTCCACGACGGAGACCAGTCTCCAGCGCTTTGTGGCAGACATGGGCCTGCACTCCATGACTCTTACGGTATCGCCGATGCCGGCCTCGTTGTTCTCGTCATGCGCCTTGAGCTTGTAAGTCTTCTTAACGATCTTGCCGATCACAGGATGCTTGATGTGATCCTCGATCGCGACGACGATCGTCTTGTCCATCCTGTCGCTGATCACCTTGCCGACACGGACTTTTCTTAAGTTTCTCTCTTCCACGATTTACTCCTTTCCTTCCGGATTCCTATCAGTCGGCTTTCTTCTGGGTCATGGCAGTCTGGATGCGGGCGATGTTCTTTCTGACCTCGCGGATCCTTGCCGTATTGTCCAGCTGGTTGGTCGCGTTCTGGAATCTTAAGTTAAAGAGTTCCTTCTTGGCGGAGACGAGCTCCTCACCGAGCTCCTCCACGGTCTTATTCTTCAGATTCTCGAAATAGGTTTTGCTCTTCATTAATTCGCACCGCCTTCCAAATCTGCCTTGGAAACAATCTTGCACTTGCAGGGCAGCTTCATGGCCGCAAGACGAAGAGCTTCCTTGGCGCTCTCTTCGGGTACGCCGGCGATCTCAAACATGACTCTGCCGGGCTTGACAACAGCGACCCAGAACTCAACGGCGCCCTTTCCGGAACCCATTCGGACTTCAGCGGGCTTCTTCGTAACAGGCTTGTCGGGGAAGATCTTGATCCAGATCTGGCCGTCACGTCTGACGAAACGGGTCATTGCAACACGGGCTGCTTCGATCTGATTGGAACGGATCCAGACAGGCTCCGTAGCGACCAGGCCGTACTCACCGTAAGTAATCTTGTTACCGCGGCAAATCGTTCCGGACATGTTGCCACGGAACTGTTTGCGATGCTTTACTCTCTTCGGCATTAACATATCAGTTCTCGCTCCCTTCCGTTACTGCAGCGCTCTTTGCTGCCTTGTCCGCAGGCTTCTTGGGAAGTACTTCACCCTTGTAGATCCAGACCTTGACGCCGACCTTACCGTAGGTGGTATCTGCCTCTGCGAAGCCGTAGTCGATATCCGCGCGCAGAGTCTGCAGCGGGATGGTTCCCTCGGAATAGGTCTCCGTGCGGGCGATATCCGCGCCGCCGAGACGGCCGCCGCAGGAAGCCTTGATACCCAGGGCGCCGGTCTTCATGGTCCTGTTCATGCAGGACTTCATTGCGCGGCGGAAGGACACGCGGTTCTCGAGCTGCTGGGCAATGTTCTCGGCGACCAGCTGTGCATCGCGGTCGGGTCTCTTGATCTCCTTGATGTCAAGCAGGACCTTCTTGCCGGTCATCTTGCAGAGCTTCTGTCTCGTTGCTTCGATCTCGGTGCCGCCCTTGCCGATGATGACGCCGGGCTTTGCCGCGAAGACGGTAACCTTGACGCGGTCGGAGGCTCTCTCGATCTCGATCTTGGAGACACCGGCGCTCATCAGTTTTGTCTTCAGGAACTTTCTGATATTGTAGTCTTCGACCAGAAGATCAGCGAAATCGCCCTCGGCATACCACCGGGAATCCCAATCCTTGATGACGCCGACTCTCAGGCCGTGAGGATTAACTTTCTGTCCCATTTATAGGCTCCTTTCAATCTCCCTTTTACTCTTCGGTCTTCTTCTCATCCAGAACGATGGTCAGGTGGCTCATCCTCTTCAGGATGCGGTACGCCCTGCCCTGTGCCCTGGGCTGGATCCGCTTCATCATCGGGCCGTTGTTGGCATAGCACTCGGCGATGTAAAGATTGGCAGCGTTCATGCCGTTGTTGTTCTCGGCATTCGCGACCGCGGATTTTAACAGCTTCAGGATAACCGAAGATGCGTAGCGGGGATTGTACTCAAGAATACCCTCCGCCGTGACGACATCCTTGCCGCGGATCGCGTCCATGACAAAGCAGGCCTTCTGCACCGGAATACGTGCATAGGACAGCTTTGCCGAAGGACGGGTATCCTTCTGGTTGTTTCTCTCTCTCTTAATTTGAGATCTATGTCCGTTCGCCATAGATTGCACACTCCTTTCAGTGAGGAAATCCGATTATCTGGATTTTCTCTCGTCCTTGTTATTGCCGTTGTGCCCGCGATAGGTTCTGGTCTGGACGAACTCACCGAGCTTGTGGCCGACCATGTCCTCGGTGACATACACCGGCACATGCTTTCTGCCGTCATGAACAGCAATCGTATGACCGACGAACGACGGGAAAATGGTGGAGCGACGGGACCAGGTCTTGATGACCTGCTTGTCGCCGGATGCATTCATTTGATCTATCTTCTTTAACAGACTCTCGTCCGCAAAAGGGCCCTTCTTAATTGATCTCGACATGACTTATCCTCCTGATTATCTGCCAGCGCTCTTGCTGTTTCTTCTTCTGACAATCAGCTTGTCCGAAGCTTTCTTCTTGCGGGTCTTATAACCCAGCGCAGGCTTGCCCCAAGGGGTGCTGGGTCCGGGACGGCCAACCGGTGCGCGGCCCTCGCCGCCGCCGTGCGGGTGGTCATTCGGGTTCATGACGGAACCGCGGACCGTAGGACGGATGCCCATGTGGCGCTTGCGGCCGGCCTTACCGATATTCACCAGGTTGTGGTCGATATTGCCGACGACGCCGATCGTTGCTCTGCACTCGATCGGGACCATTCTCATCTCACCGGAGGGAAGACGAAGGGTCGCATATTTTCCTTCTTTTGCCATCAGCTGAGCAGCGTTTCCGGCGGAGCGGGCCATCTGGCCGCCGCGGCCGGGCATGAGCTCAACGTTGTGCACCATGGTACCAACCGGGATGCTGGAAAGAGGGAGGCAGTTGCCGACGCGGATTTCCGCGGAAGCGCCGTTCATGACCTTCATTCCGTCGGTCAGGCCCTGGGGGGCAAGGATGTAAGCCTTCTCGCCGTCAGCGTAGCTGATCAGCGCGATATTCGCGGAACGGTTGGGATCGTACTCGATTCCGACAACAGTCGCCGGGATGCCGTCCTTGCTGCGCTTGAAATCGACCAGCCTGTACTTCTGACGGTTGCCGCCGCCCTGGTGGCGGACAGTGATCTTGCCCTGGTTGTTGCGGCCGGCATTCTTCTTCTTGGATACCAGAAGGGACTTCTCCGGCGTCTTCTTGGTCACCTCTGCGAAATCCGAACCGGTCATATGACGTCTTGAAGGCGTATATGCGGTATATTTCTTAATTCCCATGATTACCTTTTCTCCTTAAGTTTATCGTGCGTTAAGCCCCTTTTCCGATCCGGGGCCTCGCCGGAGGGAACCGGCGGAACGCGCATAGTTTTTACTGATCAAAGACCGGTGAAGATCTCGATATCCTTGCTGTCCTCAGTGAGGGTAACAATGGCTTTCTTGGTCTTGGGCGTGTAGCCGATGACCATGCCTCTCCTCTTCTTCTTGGGGCGGCAGTTCATGGTGTTGACGCGGGCGACCTTGGTGCCCTCGAACATCTTCTCCACAGCCTCTTTGATCTGCAGCTTGTCCGCTGCCGGATTCACCAGGAAGGTGTACTTCCGCTCACCCATAAGGTTCATGCTCTTCTCGGTGATGACGGGCTTCTCGATAATATCGTAATATTTCAGGTCGGCCATTATGCGAACACCTCCTCGATCTTCGCCACAGCGTCCTTCGTCAGAACGAGGGTCTGTGCGTTCAGAATGTCATAGACGTTGAGCTCGCTGCAAAGAGAGGTGTTCACGGTCGGGATATTGCCGGCGGAACGGACCACCTTGCTGTCGTTTTCCGCGAGAACCACGAGGGCCTTGTCCTCAACCTTGAGGTTCTTCATGACGCGGACGAACTCCTTCGTCTTGTAGCCGTCGAACTTAAGCTCATCGACAACCACCAGCTTGTTCTCCTGGGTGCGGGCGGTAAGGGCGCTCTTTAACGCGGCTCTCTTCTCCTTCTTGTTCATCTTGAAGCTGTAGTCGCGGGGAGTGGGCGCGAACACGACGCCGCCGCCGGTCCACTGGGGAGCTCTCGTTGAGCCCTGTCTTGCATGGCCGGTGCCCTTCTGTCTCCAGGGCTTGCGTCCGCCGCCGGAAACCTCGGAACGGGTCTTGGCCTTCTGGGTGCCCTGCCTCTTGTCGGCCAGGTGCTTCACCACTGCGAGGTGAACCAGATTCTCATTGATCTCGGCACCGAAAATCGCGTCGTTTAACTCGATCGTTCCGACCTCGCTGCCTTCCATATTAAACACAGATACTTTTGCCATCTGATTGATCCTCCTTTACTCTCAGGCGTCAGCCTTCGTGGTCTCTTTGACCGTGACCAGGCCCTTCTTCGGTCCGGGAACCGCGCCCTTGACAAGGATGAGGTTCTTCTCGGCATCAACGCGGACGATCTCAAGGTTGCGGACCGTCACCTTCTCGGTGCCCATGTGGCCGGGCATTCCCTTGCCCTTGAAAACTCTCGAAGGAGAGGAGCTCGAACCGTTGGAACCCTGATGGCGGTGGAACTTGGAGCCGTGTCCCATAGGTCCTCTGTGCTGGCCGTTCTTGCGGATTGCGCCCTGGAAGCCCTTGCCCTTGCTGATCGCGGTGGCATCAATCTTGTCGCCCTCGGCGAAGATATCCGCTGCGATGACGCTGCCGGGGGTGTACTCCGCGCTGTTCTCGAAGCGGAACTCCCTGACGAAGCGCTTGGAGGTGGTGCCGGCCTTCTTGAAGTGGCCCTGCATTGCCTTGCCGGTGCCGTGCTCGTGGACAACTTCCTTCTTGCCGGACTTATCCACGACGGTGATTCTGTCCTTCTTCTCCTCAAAGCCGACCTGAACCGCTTCGTAGCCGTCGTTCTCGACCGTCTTTACCTGTGTCACGACGCAGGGGCCCGCCTCAAGGACGGTAACGGGGATGAGGCTTCCATCCTCCATAAAGATCTGCGTCATGCCGATTTTCTTTGCGAGTATCGCTTTCTTCATTCTTACCTCTTTCTGCCTTCCCTTTATATGAAGGCGAATTCTACAGCGGACACCGGCCGGATTCGGCTGGGCTCTCCGGAGAAGCGGAAGGTATGATGTCCCGGGTCTGCTGTCTGGCCCTGACCTTTCATCCTTCCCGGTTCTCAGTGCTCCGGCTTTTCCTTTCCGCAGGAAAGGGATGTCATACTAGTAGAGGTGGTTTTTCTGCTGCCCTTAGCTGTTCTTGGACTTCATCTTGATATCGATGTAAACACCGGCCGGCATCTCAAGACGCTGAAGCGCATCCACTGTCTTGGGAGTAGGGTCGATGATGTCGATCAGTCTCTTGTGGGTTCTCTGCTCGAACTGCTCACGGGAATCCTTGTACTTGTGAACAGCACGCAGGATCGTGACTACTTCCCTCTTGGTGGGAAGCGGCACAGGTCCGCTGACCTGGGAACCGTTCTTCCTGACTGTCTCGATGATCTTCCTGGCTGACGCATCCACTAACTCGTGATCATACGCCTTCAATGTAATTCTCATTACCTGATTAGCCATAAAAAAAGTCGCCTCCTCTTCGCACTTTGTTGTAAGTACGACAAGCGGTGACTGTACACACTTCCGGGTGTGTCCTGACGGACCACCTGGCGCTTCTGCTCTCGGCAGACCTAAGTTTCGTACAGTGACTTGTCGTCAGATTGTTGAGCCTTTCCGGATTCCGGTGGGCTCCAGACATTCGCTCCACGGAAAACCTGTCATCCTGCGGATGACAGCAACCTCACGCTTCACAGCTATCATGTCACAGCAACGAATAGTTTACCTCAGGCCATTTCCCGCTTGCAAGTCTTTTTTCGCGGGATTGCCGGTTTTTAGGCTGTTCTTTTGTACAAAATTAAAAACAATCCGCAAAACTCATGCGGCTCATTCCAGTATAGCAGGAATGAGCCGCAAAATGATGTTTTCTGACAAAGTTTTACGCCCGCTAACGCGCCGCGAAGCCGGCCGGTTCTTAGCTTCTCTGCACTTTCTCGAACTCCGCTACGATCTCCTTCTCCGGTTCCGGAGTGGCAAGGCTCACGACGATAATCGCCGCAAGGCTTACGGCAAAGCCGATGACCAGCGAGTAGAGCCCGGTCACGCTTCCAAGCGTGCTTCCGCCGACAAACGGAATATAATCCCAGAGAATAACGGTTATTGCGCCGGCCGCGATACCCGCCGCGGCGCCCTGGCGGTTGATTCTCTTCCAATATAATGAGAGCAGCACGGTCGGTCCGAAGGCGGCGCCGAGGCCTGCCCATGCGTCGGACACCAGGGTCATCACCGAGCTGTCCGGATTCCACGCGATGATAAACGCGAGGAGTGCGACGGTAAGAACCACCATGCGGGAGATCCAGACGGCCTGCTTGTCACTGGGCTTTCTGCCGAGGAATCCCTTATAGAAGTCTTCCGTCACACTGGAGGCTGTGACGAGGAGCTGGGAGTCCGCAGTGGACATGATGGCGGCGAGGATTCCGCAGAGGAAGATGCCTCCGATAAGCGGAAGGGCAAGTTTTTCCGTAAACACGCTGAGGATCATCAGAATGAACACCTTCTCGTGATCGCCGGTGGCAGTCAGATCCTGCGTAAGGCAGCTTCTTCCCACGACGCCGATCATGCAGGCGAAGAAAAGGGAGAGGGCGTCCCAGCCGATCCCCACTGCCTTCGCCTTGTTCAGCTCCTTCTCGTCCTTCACCGCCATGAAGCGGACAAGGATGTGGGGCATTCCGCAGTAGCCGAGACCCCAGCCCAGCTGGGAGATGATGGAGACAAAACTGATCTTCTCCCCTCCGTCATAGAAGGGATTAAGGAACATCGCGTTCCCGGAGGCCTCCGCAGCCCCGGTCCCGTTTCCGGTCAGGGCGATGGCGAGAAGCGGAACTACGATAAGGCCGATCAGCATGACCGAACCCTGGATGAAGTCGGTGTCACACACCGCCGCGAAACCGCCGAGCAGCGTGTAGGTCAGAATAACGACCGCTCCGATGATCAGCGCGGCGTGATAATTAAGACCGAACACGGTATTGAAGAGCTTGCCGCCGGCTGCCAGTGCGGATGCCGTGTAAACAAGGAAAAAAATCAATATCGCCGCAGCCGAGACCACCAGCAGGATGCGGCTCTTGTCGCGGAAACGGTTCTCGAAATATCTCGGGAGCGTGATGGCGTTGCCGCTCTGTATCGTGTAGCGGCGGAGCTTTGACGCGATAAAGAGCCAGTTGAGCACAGTGCCGATAAACAGGCCGACCGCGATCCAGATCTCACCGGTGCCCAGAGCGTACACCGCGCCGGGAAGTCCCATCAGCAGCCACCCGCTCATGTCGGATGCCTGGGCTGAGAGCGCGGCGACGAAGCCGCCCAGTTTCCGGCCGCCGAGAAAATAGTCGTCCGAGCTGGACACGCGCTTCATGTCACGAAGTCCGATGGACACCATCATGGTCAGGTACAGTACAAATGCAATGATGATCCAGATTGTCGCTGATGTCATTACGCCTCCTCCGCATGCCGGGAGCCGGCCGGTTACCCGAAACGGAAACTGTCTTCACGCCGGCCGGAATCTGAAAGCTTTTTGTATCCCTGCATACAATATTCTATAGTAAATTATCCCCATTATAATGGAGAAGCTTTATTATTGCAACACTGCAACGCGATAAAGCAGCGGATCAGCGATGAGGCGGCACGGACGAAGGCCTTATGCGCCTCATATGTCCCTGCCCGTATACAGGTCATGATATACTGGAGAAAACTGCCGGAAAGGAAACAGAACAAAGATGTGGCTTGCCGATCACTGGAAAGATTATGAAATACTTGATGCCTCCTCGGGGGAGAAACTGGAGCGCTGGGGCGGATACCGCCTGATCCGGCCGGATCCCCAGGTGATCTGGCAGACGCCGAAGGGAAATATATGGAAATCTCCGAACGCCCACTATCACCGCAGCAGCAAAGGAGGCGGCGAGTGGGAGTTCTTCGACCTGCCCGAGGAGTGGCAGATCTCCTATGAAGCTCTCGGGCTGACTTTCGGGCTTAAACCCTTCAGCTTCAAGCACACCGGCCTCTTTCCCGAACAGGCGGCCAACTGGGAGTACTTCACTCCCCTCATCCGCGATGCCGTCCGCTCCGGGCGAAGCGTGAAAGTATTAAACCTCTTCGCCTACACCGGCGGCGCCACTGTTGCGGCAGCAGCCGCGGGAGCCGCCGTGACGCATGTGGACGCCTCCAGGGGCATGGTCGCCTGGGCGAAGGAAAACGCCGAACTCTCCGGCCTCTCGGGCGCACCGGTGCGGTGGCTGGTGGACGACTGCATGAAATTCGTCGAGCGGGAGATCCGCCGGGGAAACACCTATGACGGAATCATCATGGATCCCCCTTCCTACGGCAGAGGCCCGAAAGGGGAGATCTGGAAGATGGAGGACAATATCTACGGTTTTATGGCGGAAACCGCAAAGCTCCTCTCCGACCGTCCGCTCTTCTTCCTTATCAGTTCCTATACCACCGGCCTTCAGCCCGGTGTGCTGAAATATCTCCTGAGCTCGGTCCTGAAAGGCCGCAGGGGCGTGATTGAGGCTTCGGAGCTCGGGCTGCCCGTCTCCTCCTCGAACGTCCCGCTGCCCTGCGGCGCCGCGGGACGTTTTACCGGAGAAGAATGATTCTTAGTTAAGCTCTGCTTTCAGCTCCTCAACCTTATCGAGCCTCTCCCACGGAAGATCCACGTCGGTTCTGCCGAAGTGGCCGTAAGCGGAGGTCGGGCGGTAGATCGGCCTGCGGAGGTCGAGCATTTTGATGATTCCCGCGGGGCGAAGGTCGAAGTGCCTGCGGACGATCTCGGTCAGCTTCTCGTCGGAAAGCCTGCCGGTGCCGTTGGTGTCGATCATCACCGAGGTGGGATGCGCCACGCCTATGGCATAGGAGAGCTGGATCTCACACTGGTCTGCGAGCCCGGCCGCGACAATATTCTTCGCCACATAGCGGGCGGCGTACGCCGCAGAGCGGTCCACCTTCGTGCAGTCCTTGCCCGAGAACGCTCCGCCGCCGTGCCTTGCATATCCGCCGTAGGTGTCGACGATAATCTTGCGCCCGGTCAGCCCGGCGTCGCCGTGAGGGCCGCCGATCACGAAGCGTCCGGTCGGGTTCACGTAGAATCTGGTCTTCTCATCGACCATCTCCTTCGGAAGCACTTCGTCAAAGACATATTTCCGGATATCCTTGTGGATCTGTTCCTGTGTCACATCCGGATCGTGCTGGGTCGAGATGACGACCGCCTCAAGGCGGCTGGGCTTCCCGTTCTCATCGTACTCCACGGAGACCTGGCTCTTTCCGTCGGGGCGGAGATAAGGAAGCGTCCCGTTCTTCCTGACCTCGGTCAGCCTGCGGGTAAGCCTGTGCGCGAGGGAGATCGGATACGGCATAAGCTCAGGGGTCTCCCTGGTGGCAAAGCCGAACATCATGCCCTGGTCGCCGGCACCGATCGCGCCGATCTCCTCATCGCTCATGTTCGCCTCAAGGGCTTTAAGTTCCGCCTTGGTCTCGAGCGCGTTGTCCACGCCCATCGCGATGTCCGCCGACTGCTCGTCAATTGCGGTGAGAACGGCACAGGTATTGCCGTCGAAGCCGTACTCTGACTTGTTGTAGCCGATCTCATTGATCACGCTTCTCGCGATCTTCTGATAATCCAGATGGGCCTTGGTGGTAATCTCTCCGGTAAGAAGCACGAAGCCCGTGCAGGCTGCAGTCTCGCAGGCCACCCGGCTCATGGGATCCTGGCGCATGCACTCATCAAGCACCGCATCGGAAATCGCATCACAGACCTTGTCCGGATGCCCTTCAGTCACTGACTCGGAAGTAAACAGTCTTTTCTCCACGATTATCCTCCTTCATGGAATCAGGCAAAAAGAAAATCCGCCGGATCGGCGGACGAACGGAAAACTCGATCATCCTCTTATTGTTCGACGCCGGCAGGCTCTCGCTCAGGATGGCACCTTCCCGTCATACGGGGGTTGCCGTGGCTTCATCGATCCTATGTATCTCCACCACTCTGAATAAGAGAAGTTCTATTCAGTTACTTCTAAGGATAATACGACTGAACCCCGGTTTCGTCAATCCTGGAATACGCCACACTTAAGCGGATTTGTCCAAGCCGGAGCGGCCGGGCGCATTGTTCATTCCGATTTTATTTACTTCTTTTCCCTGCCGTCTTAAAATATGATGAAACGTCCTTATCACCGGTCTGTGCTGCACAAGACGGTACCGCACGGATCCTTCCACCGGGGAACACTCTCATGGCACACATGAATGACAGAAAATATAACGCTTCCCTCTCCTATGGATCACTGTCGCTGGTCCTCGGCACGGGAGCGGCGATCACCACCGCGATGATGACGGGGATTTTCCCGCTGATTCTCGCCCCTCTCGCCATCATGTTCGGAATCTTTTCGAAAGGTGCCGAGAAAAAACTCTCCGGTTCCGGAAGGCACGGCCTTGCCATCGCGACCGCCGCACTTGCCGCGGACCTCATCATCATCGGCTTCTATATGCATTCCCTTGCGACCAATGCCGACGCTCACGCCACCCTGAACCGGATGTCCATGACCATGTACGGCATCAGTTTTGACGATACGATGGAATCTCTGGAGGAGCAGCTGGGATTCTCCATCCCGGGATTTGCCACAGAGGAAGAGCTTCGGGGCGGGACAGCCGGTTCCGGTGCGGAGGATGTCTCCTCTCCCTCCGAAAACAGCAGTGAAGAGGTTCAGGAGTTTTCTCCGGAGAACTCCGGGATTACTGAAGATCCTGTCCCCTACTCCGGCTACAGCTACACCTGATTTTTCATCCGCGTATCCCGCAGTTCTCAGGAAAGAAGGCAGCCGCCATCATGATCATCCGAACCAGAAGTCCATATTCCGCACTGAATTCCGTCGTCAAGGCCGACGCGAGGGCCGCACTGATGGGGCAGCTCAAAACTGCCGTCGGCGCGAACATCAGTTACGCCCTGATCCGTTTTGTCATCCGGGAACTTGCCGGAGCATTTATTCCCGCCGGAACCGTGTACGGAACCATACTTACCGAGGTTGTCTATTTCATCGGCGCACTGCTGCTCGGCGTATTTACCTACGGCCTTTTCTATATTTTCATCAACCTGGAGTATGACCAGCCGGTCACGGTCAATGACCTCTTCACCGGCTTCCGCAAGGACTCCCCTGACCGGATCATCAAGGTGCAGGCATTTCTCTCCGCCCTGGAGATCCTCTGCATGGTGCCGTTTGACCTGGCCTGGAACCTCTCCGGAGGTATCAGGGCCCGCGGCTTCGGCCTCTTCATGATCGTCCTCACCCTGATCGCAGGAGCAGCTGCGCTCATCTTTTTCCTGTTGAACTACGGGCTGAGTTTTCTCGTCCTTATCGATTTCCGCGAGCTGGAACCCCGCCAGGTGCCCGGCGTCTCGGCAAAACTTGTCCGGGGACACCGGAAGGAGCTGTTCTTCCTTGTGCTGAGCTTCGCTCCCCTCTATCTCGCGGGGCTGCTGTCCTTCGGGCTCGCCAATCTCTGGGTGAACGCGTACTTTCTTTCGTCTCTCACCGCCTTCTACCGCCGGCTCACCGGCACGGCCGAGGATCCTTTAGGCTGACGCGAAGCGGCTTTTAACGCGCCTGAACAGAATGACATAGGCCGGCGTAAGGAAAAGGTCCGCCGCAAGCCACGCGAACGGGTTGGAGAAGCAGGCGCCGAAGAAGCCCAGTGCAGGAATAACCGCCAGTGCGACGAAAACCCTCGCGAACATTTCCATCATCCCGGACAGAATCGAGAGTCCGGAGTACCCCATTCCCTGAATCATCGAACGAAGAACAAGCACATATAGTAGCGCCGTCATGAATGCGCCGTTTACCCTGAGGTAGGTCTTTGCGGCTGCAAGGATTGCGGCGGAGTCCGCCCCGGAGATGAAGAGCGAGACCATGGGCGTCCCGAGGAAAATCAGGACAAGATACGCCGCCGCGCAGTAGGAGAGCCCGAGAATGCTGGCATCCTTAAGGCCCGCGGTGAGGCGGTCGAGCCGTTTTGCCCCGATATTCTGCCCGGTGTAGGTCGCCATTGTCGATCCCATTGCCTCAAGCGGGACGTTGAAGAAGAAGCTCACCCTTGCCGCAGCGGTCATGGTAGCAACATACACGGAGCCGAGGCCGTTTACCGCAGTCTGAAGTATGACGGAGCCGATCGCCGTGACGGAGAACTGCAGTCCCATCGGCACCCCCATCGTGACAAGCGTTCTCATGATGCCCGGATCCGGGCGCATATCTTCCCTGCCAAGTCTCAGGACGGGAATCTTTCTATAGATGTAGATCAGGCTCAGAATCCCGGAAAACAGCTGGGAAATCACTGTCGCGAGCGCCGCTCCGGCGACTCCCATGCGCAGCACCAGCATAAGGAACAGATCCCCCGCGATGTTCATTCCCGAGGCGATCACCAGGAAGACCACCGGCGCCCTGGAATCCCCGAGGGCACGGATAATTCCTGAGGCAAGGTTGTAGAGGATAATTGTGGGAATTCCCAGGAAGATGATGAAGATATAGCCGTAAGCATAGTCAAAGACATTCTCCGGCGTGTTCATCCAGGTGAGAATCTGCCTTAGAAGCAGTGTAACCGCAAGTGTCACAATGACCGCCATCGCCGCGGCAAGGTAAATACTGTTGGCAACGAAGCGCCTTAGTCCCTTCTCATCTTTCGCTCCGAACTTCTGGGCGATCGGCACGGAAAATCCCGTGCAGGTCCCCTGACAGAATCCGAGAATCATGAAATTGACCGATCCCGTGGAGCCTACCCCGGCGAGAGCCTCCACGCCGAGAGCCCGCCCTACGATCATCGTGTCCACCATGCTGTAGAGCTGCTGGAAGAGCATTCCGCCGATCAGCGGCACTGCAAACCCCAGGATCAGTTTTAATGGGGATCCTTCCGTGAGATCCTTCGTCGATTTTCCAGCCATGTTATACCTCGCTAAACCCGGCGCCCGGTGCGCCAGCCAGTAACGGATTCTAGCATAAGGAAAAATCCGCGTCTATGGTGAAGGTGACCATAGACGCGGACTTTTTTTGCAGGTTTATTATGTTATGTTACAAACTCGCACCCCCGTTCCGGCACATTCCGCGGCTGCGGTCTGCCGGATGCGGGAGCCCGGCGCACAGGCGCCGGCTGCGCAGCTTTACGCGAAAGGATTCTCCGTGGGATAGCGTACGCCGGCCGGCTGGTTGTAGCCGATCTCGTTCGGGCATACGCCGATGAGCTTGAAGACCTCGAAGAGAGGCTTCGCATAGTGGCCGAACATCACTGCGCCGTGATGAGGATAGTTCTTCTCGATCAGGACGTGGCGATAGAAGCGGCCCATCTCCTTGATGGCGAATACGCCGATGCCGCCGAAGCTCTTGGGCTCGACAGGAAGCACCTCGCCCTCGGCCATGTAGCCGCGGAGGATGTTGTCCGCGGTGGACTGCAGACGGAAGAAGGTGATCTCGCCGGGAGCAATCGCGCCCTCGAGGGTTCCGTTGGTGACCTCGATCGGCAGGTTGCGGGCCATGATCTTCTGATACTTCATCTCGCAGTATGCCAGCTTGGAGGAGCAGGTATTGCCGCAGTGGAAGCCCATAAAGGTATCGGTGTGCTTCCAGTCGTAGTCGAACTTGCCCTTGATGGACTCATTAAACATGTCGTCCGGCACGGAGTTGTTGATATCAAGCAGGGTAACGATGTCATCGCTGACGCAGGTGCCGATGAACTCGGACAGGGCGCCGTAGATATCGACCTCGCAGGACACCGGGATGCCCTTTCCGGTGAGACGGCTGTTCACATAGCAGGGGACGAAGCCGAACTGGGTCTGGAATGCGGGCCAGCACTTGCCGGCGATGGCAAAGTACTTGCGATAGCCCTTGTGATCCTCGATCCAGTCAAGGAGGGTCAGCTCATACTGCGCAAGTTTCGCGAGAACCTCAGGCTTCTTGTTGCCGGCGCCGAGCTCTGCAGCCATGTCCGCGACCACATCCGGGATGCGGGGGTCGTCGTCATGCTTGTGGAATGCCTCGAACAGATCGAGCTCGGAGTTCTCCTCGATTTCAACGCCAAGGTTGTAAAGCTGCTTGATCGGCGCGTTGCAGGCCAGGAAGTTGAGCGGCCTGGGGCCGAAGGAGAAGATCTTGAGGTTCTGCAGGCCGTAGACGGTGCGGGCGATCGGGATGAACTCGTGGATCATGTCCGCGCACTCCTCTGCCGTGCCGACAGGGTACTCCGGGATATAGGCGTGGATGTTGCGCAGCGCCAGGTTGTAGCTCGCGTTCAGCATGCCGCAGTACGCGTCGCCTCTGCCGTCGGACAGATCGTTCTGGCTCTCCTCCGCAGCCGCGACGAACATCTTGGGTCCGTCGAAATGCTTCGCCAGAAGGCCCTCGGAGATCTCGGGACCGAAGTTGCCGAGGTAGACCACGAGAGCCTCGCAGCCGGCAGCCTTGACGTCCTCGAGAGCCTGAACCATGTGGATCTCGCTCTCCACGATGCACACAGGACACTCATAGATGTCCGCAGCGTCGTACTTCGCGGCATATGCGGCGACCAGGGCCTTCCTGCGGTTGACCGCGAGGGACTCCGGGAAGCAGTCACGGCTGACCGCGACTATGCCAACTTTGATCTTAGGTACGTTGTTCATCAGTTTTGTCCTCCTTTAATGCAGCGGCGTCCCGGAGCTTAAGGCGCCGTATCCGCCGCTTAATGAACCGGTTAATCAGTCGGCAGCTACATCCCAGTTCCTGCCGATAAGGCCGAGAGGAGATCCCTCCCCGACACCTTCGGGATGTCCGAGGAGCCACTTGTTGGTGGCGGTCAGGTGCCTGTCCTCCTCCGTATTGTCATGCTTCTTCTGAAGCGGGTAATTGGTGCCCTTAGCCAGGATAACTCCGACACGGAAGCCCTTGTTTCCGGGAACAGCACAGGGAGCATAGTGAAGCGTCGTGGCATAGACCTCGACCGTAGTCCCTGCAGGGACGAGGAAAGCCATCACCTTCGCGGTGTCATAGGTCATCTCCGGGGTGATGTCCTGCTGCCTGCCGAGGAGCAGGATTGCATCGGTCTGCGCGAAATTGATCTCGGAGCAGCGGTGATACTCGAGCGCATTGAGCTTCGTGTTGAAGCCGTTGCAGTAGCCGATCTGCACCGGAATCTCGCCGAAGATCACATCCTGGACATATCTGCCCTCGTCGGTCTCCTCAAGATCGGGATCCCCGGGAACATAGATGGTGCTGTCCTCCGGCATGGGCTTCGAAGCAAGTGCCTCGATAAGTCCACCGAACGCTGCGTCATGGAGAACTCTCCCGTAGGGGATAAACTCCGGATCCGTGACATTGTAGATTTTCATAAGTGAATTCCTCCTTACCGGCAGCATCTCATGCGGCGCCGGCCCGTTCCTTACTCCGAAAGGGCGGAGAACACGGGCTTCAGCGCGGGATAAAGCAGCTGGAACTTCTTATAGCGCTCATCATACTTCGCCGTGAGCTCGGGATCCGGCTCCACGGTTCCGCTCACACGGACGATTGCCGCAGCGGCTTCCTCGACGTTTGCGTAGACGCCGCAGGCTACCATTGCGAGCATCGCGCCGCCCATTCCGGGTCCTTCCTCACTCACCGGTACGTCCACCGGGATTCCGAGGATGTTGGCGACCATCTTCCTCCAGAGCGGGCTCTTTGCTCCGCCGCCGCAGATCATGGTGCGGTTCACCGATGCTCCGAGCGCCCTGGCCTTCTCATACATATCGCGCACCGCGAAGGCGACGCCCTCCAGTACGGCCTGGGTCATCTCCGCGCGGGTCGTATCCATGGTCATTCCGACAAAACAGGCCCTCGCCTTGGGGTCATTCCAGGGGGAGCGCTCGCCCATGAGGTAGGGAAGATAGAACACGCGGTTCTCGCCGAGCTCCGTGATTGCCTCCTGCTCCGCGCCGTATTCCTTCGTCCCGAGGATATCGTCCATCCACCACTTGTTGCAGCTCGCGGCGCTCAGCATGCAGCCCATCAGGTGATACTGCCCGTCCGCGTGCGCAAATGCGTGAAGCGCGTAGGTCGTGTCCGCGGCAAATTCTTTCGAGGAGATGAAAATCGTTCCGCTGGTGCCAAGCGAGACATTGCATTTGCCGTCGCCGACCGTTCCCGTTCCGACAGCTGCTGCCGCGTTGTCGCCGGCGCCCGCCGCGACAACGGTGCTCTCCTTAAGTCCCAGCTCCGCCGCAAGCGAGGGAATGAGCGTGCCGACCTTGTCGTAGCTCTCGTGAAGCTCAGGAAGCATGTCGACGGTAATACCGCAGATTCCGCACATTTCTTCCGACCAGCAGCGGTTTGCGACATCGAGGAGCAGCATGCCCGAAGCGTCGGAGTAATCCGTCACAAATGCGCCGGAAAGGCGGTAGGCGAGATAGTCCTTGGGAAGCATGATCTTGCGGATGCGCGCGAAATTCTCTGGCTCGTTTGCCTTCACCCAGAGAATCTTGGGGGCCGTGAACCCCGCAAATGCGATGTTTCCGGTGTACTGGACGAGTTTCTCCCTTCCGATGACCTCGTTGAGATAATCCGTCTCCTTGCCGGTGCGTCCGTCATTCCAGAGAATCGCGGGACGGATCACTTCGTCATTCTCGTCGAGGATGACAAGGCCGTGCATCTGTCCGCCGAAGCTGATGCCTCTGATCTCCGCGGGATCAAATCCCGCGACCAGTTCCTTAAGGCCGGCGATGCTCTCCCTGTACCAGTCCTCCGGATTCTGCTCGGACCAGCCCGGATTCGGGAAATACAGGGGATACTCCCTCGTAACGGTGCGTGCGATCGCACCCTTCTCGTCCATCAGAATCAGCTTCACTGACGATGTGCCGAGATCAACTCCGATAAAAAACATTTCTACTCCTTTCCACCTCCGGCAGATAGCCCGAAGATGCCCTCAAGTCCACTAATTAGCTTATATTTTACGCCCGCCGGGACATCGCAGTCTATGCACTTTTTGCGGATCACAGCGACTTTATTGCCGCGATTCCCGCCCCCGCGATGATCGCAAAGTCAGCTATGTTGAACACGACCCTCTTCAGTGCAGGAATCCCGATATCCAGCCGGATATAATCCACCACGTGTCCCTGCCTCACTCTGTCGAGTGCGTTGGAATACGCCCCTCCGAGCAGCAGGGAGAGCCCGGTCTTGAGCATATGCGAGCCTGCGTGTCCAAGGGTCGCGAAAAAGACCAGCGTCATCGCAGCAGTAAGGGCGACGGATACCCCTTTGATGAACCCGGGATACTTCTCCCCGAGATTAAGCGCGGCGCCGCTGTTGTGGACGTCAGTGAGAATCACCGCTCCCCGGGTTCCCGGTACGGTTCTCTCCGGCTTTCCGAGATATTTCTTCTCCGCCCGCCGCTTCATTCCCTGGTCCGCGGCGATCACCGCAGCGGGAATCAGAAGATAAATCAGTGCCGTCATAGCTTTTCGCTTATTCATCCGTTTTCGCGCCTTCCGCATGAGGAACGGCCGCCGCTGCGGCACCGTGATCCTCCAGCCTGGGGACCTGGTGCGTCTTCTCCGGCGACTCGGTCCTGATCTCGATTCTCGGTCCGCCCTTTCCCTCTATGTACGCCCTTGTGATGGTCACGCGGCCGATATTGTCGTCCTTCGGCACCTCATACATGATATCGAGCATAAAATCCTCGATAATTGCCCTCAGGGCTCTCGCTCCGGTATCCTTCTCCTTCGCCTTCTCGGCAATGGCGGTAAGGGCGTCCTCATCGAACTCCAGGTCAACCTCGTCCAGGGCGAGAAGCTTCTGGTACTGCTTAAGGATGGCGTTCCTGGGTTCCTTAAGGATGCGCACAAGCATAGGAACGTCCATGGAGGTCAGGGTGCAGATCACGGGAAGCCTTCCGATGAACTCGGGAATAAAGCCAAAACTTCTCAGATCCTCCGTGGTCACCCTGGAAAGGATATCCGGATCGCTGTCGAAACGGTCCTTCAGCTCGGCACTGTAGCCGAAACCGCTCTGCTTCGTGAGGCGCTTTTTTATGACATCGGGCAGATCCGGGAAGGCTCCGCCGCAGATGAAGAGGATATTCCTCGTGTCCACCATGGTCATCGGGACCATGGCGTTCTTGCTCGAGGAGCCGACCGGCACCTCGATCTGCGCCCCTTCCAGAAGCTTGAGCATTCCCTGCTGGACAGATTCGCCGTTGACGTCCCTTGAGGTCATATTGCGCTTCTTCGCGATCTTGTCGATCTCGTCGATGAAGATGATTCCCCGCTCCGTCCGCTCCACGTCGTTGTCCGCAGCCTCAAGCAGCTTCGAGACCACGCTCTCGATGTCGTCGCCGATATAGCCGGCCTCCGTCAGCGAGGTCGCGTCGGCGATGGCCAGCGGGACATCCAGGAGCCTCGCGAGAGTTTTGACGAGATAGGTCTTGCCGCAGCCCGTGGGTCCGATCATCAGGATATTGGACTTCTCGATCTCTATATCGTCCATATGCCCGGTCTTTACCCTCTTGTAATGATTGTAGACCGCGACGGAGAGGGCCTTCTTCGCCCGCTCCTGGCCGACGACGTACTCGTCCAGCTTCTCCTTGATGACATGGGGCGCGGGAATATTGTCGATGGAAAAGACCGGCTTGATCCTCGGTTCTTTCTTTTTCTTCACCTGGGGCTGCCCGGGGCCTCCCCTCATTCCGCCGAAAATATCCCCGAGATTAATGAAGCTGACCGTCGGCCTCTTCCCGCCGGCCTTCTTCTCCTCATCCTGTCCGGAGCCCTCCTTGTCCCCGTCCTGCTCTGCGTTCTCCGGCTTCGTATCCTGTCCCGGAGCAGTGCCTTTCCCGGCGGTACCGGCTGCCCCTTCCTTCCCGGCGCCGTCTTCCTTCCCCGGAAGTGCGGCATTCGGGGACTCGTCCCCCCGCTTAGGGATTCCTCCGGGTTCTCCTGTCTCCCCGGCGCCCGGAAAGCGGAGCTCCGGCACCATGTTCTTCATCATGTCGTTCATAAGCCCGGGATTGTTAAGGAGCTGGCTGTAGTCCATCCTCGAGGCCATATCCATCATGTTCTGCATGCAGTCCCTGCATATCGTTATGTTTCCCGGCATGTGAATCATTTTGCCTGCGGTCTCGGAGGACCTGCGGCACACGCCGCAATATTCGATCACATCATTGTCGTTCGTGCTGCCCATAGTGTACCTTTTCATCCTTTGTTCTGTTCTCCTGACAGATGTCCCGGCACGCGGCCCCGAACTCATGATAAGAGCGGTGCGGACCGCATCCCGGTACTTCTGGAAATGAGTATAATCTCTGGGAAAAACAGGCACAAGGAAACAAATTATAAACAATAATCCCCGGCGGAACGGCCGGATTATGACCGCTTCCACCGGGGATAAGGTTCTTATGTTCCGCCGGAATGTCCGGCGGGGTTTCTTATCAGTTGTGCTTCTTCTCGTACTCCTCGATCACGGATCTGTCGCCAAGGGTGACCTTGACCTCGTACTCCTCGTAGCTGTTGTTGGAGGTGCGCTGCACGGTGAGGGTGATCTCCTCGCCGGCACGGTAGTAGGAGAGCTGTTCCTTAAGCTCGTCCATATCCTTGACCTTCTCGCCGTTCACCGCGGTGATGATATCGCCCTTCTGCAGTTCGGAATCCGCAGCTCCGCCGTTCTCCATGATCTCGGCGACGAATGCGCCGCGGGGCATGTTGTAGGCGCTGGCGACCTGAGCGGTGACACTCACGCCGTTGATTCCGAGATAGCCCTGCTCCTCCTCCGGAACCTTGTCGCGGACCTCCTTGTTCATCAGGTGCTCAATGATCGGCTCCGCGCGGCTGATCGGGATGGCAAAGCCCATTCCCTCAACGGCATTGCCGCCGATCTTGTTGGAATTGATGCCGATCACCTCGCCGCGGATGTTTAGGAGCGCACCGCCGGAGTTGCCGGGGTTGATCGCCGCATCCGTCTGGATGAAGGTGTTGGTTCCGCTCTCCGTCTCGGACAGCTGCATCTCACGATTCACCGCGCTTATCACGCCGGCGGTAACGGACTGGCCGTATCCCAGTGCGTTGCCTATCGCGATGGCCGGCTCGCCGATCCTTAAGCTGTCGGAATCGCCGATGATCGCGATGGAGATGCTGTCCATGGTGTCCTCGTCGATATCGGCAAGCTTAACGGTGATCACCGCCAGGTCGTTGTCCTCGTCCGTGCCGCGGATAGATGCCTCCGCGGTGGCCTCGTTGATGAACTGCACCTCAAGGCTCTCCGCATCTGCCACCACGTGGTTGTTGGTAACAATGAGAAGCTCATCGTCCGTCTGGGCCACGATGATGCCGGATCCCGTTGCGGTCGCGTCCCTCGAATAAAGGCGCCCGTACCAGTCCATCTGGGTGGTGACGTAATTGTTGTAGACAGAGACGATGCTCGGCATCGCCGCCTCAACCACGTCGGACACATCCGTAACCGTTGCAGCCGACGCATCCACGGCGGTCTGCATCTTGATCTGCGGAGCAGGCTCATTGTCCTGGCCGGACGGTTCCTCCGCCTCCGCGGCGTCCTCTGAGGCCTCCTCTGCGGTTGTCTCCGCAAGCTTCATGGAGCCGATCCCGGAATTATCCGTCTGCGCCTGGCCTTTGGTCAGTGTGATTTCCTTCCTGCCTTCCGGCGTAACGGTCCGGCTGATCATACTGAAGCTTGTGCCGTTCGCGACGCCGCGGGCGACATACACACCGGCCCCGGCGCAAATTCCGAAGATCGCTGCCAGCGCAATCGCCAGGATAACCCTGCCGGTGCCTTTCTTCTTCCCGTGCTTTCCTCCTTCTGTGTAGTTGGAGCCGTAGCTGCTGCTATAGGGATTTCTGTAGCCGTCGGTACTGCGGGCGCTGTCCTGTCTCGCGGAACCGGTGTCATACGTACCGTAGCTGTTTCCGCTCTGCGGAGTACGGTTTTCCTCTTTCTCTCCTCCTGCCGTTCCGGCTGTGACGTTCATGTTATTCTCTTCCGCCTGGGAGCGGTTCATGTTTTCCTCATGATTCATCTCATCATACATAATGTGCCTCCTTCCCGGGCGCCCACCTGCAGGACATTCCGCCTTCCGCAAGCTCCTCCTTCTGGTGAAGCGGCCCGAATCCGGGAATCCCTCCGGACAGTTCCGGCCGAATTCCCTTTTCTTTGACTGCGAGTATAGGAGGAAAATGTGTTCAATCTGTGATGGAAATATATAGAAAGTTTGAAAGATCTGCTGATGCAGATCTTTCAAAACGCGCCATTGGTGCTGACGCACCGGGCGCTGCATTCGGCAAAACCGCATTCGCGGCTTTTGCCTCTGCATGGTATTAGTTTGAAAGATCTGCTGATGCAGATCTTTCAAAACGCGCCGCCGGTGCTGCCGCATTGACCGCCCTTTGTGATGTCCCGGAAAGCAGTACAGAAGATAACAAGGCAGATCACCGAGGAGAGAAGCGAACCCGCAGGAGCGGCAAGCCCCATGGGAAAGAGGGTGTCCGGGAAACGGACCGAGGCGAGATAAGCCCCGGGAACCCGCACCAGGATGATGGAAATGATGTTGTGCAGGAAGGAGTAAAACGCCTTTTCGTAGGCGCAGAAAAACCCTGAGAAACAGAACTGGATCCCCGCGAAGATACAGTCCGCGGAATAGGATCTCAGATACTGGGCGCCAAGCCGCACGACCTCAGGCTCGCTGCGTGTAAACAGCGAGACGAACGGCCCGGCGAAGAACTGGCACAGGACGAAAACCGCGGTCCCGAAGACAACACAGACCGAGACGGCGCTCCGGAGCGTCCTGACCGCCCTTTGGTGCTCCCCGGCCCCCGCATTCTGGGCAGCGATAGCCGACACCGCGGACAGCATCGCCGAAGGGACAAGGAAGAGAAAACTGATGATCTTCTCCACGATTCCGACAGCGGCGGCAACATCGACACCGCGGCTGTTGGCAATTGCGGTAATCATGAGAAAGGAGACCTGGATGAACCCGTCCTGAAGCGCCACGGGAAATCCGACGCGCAGAATTCCGAAGAGAATGTCCCTGTCCGGCCGCATGTCCTTAAACGCGATCCGTATCCCGGCGCCCGTACGCTTAAGTACTGCCGCAGCGATCACCACACTTATGGCCTGGGAAGCAACGGTTGCCGCAGCAGCGCCGCCCGCGCCGAGGTGCATGGGACCGATGAGGAGGAAATCGAGAACAACATTAATAATCCCCGTGACCGCGACGATAATCATGGGCCTCCGGGTATCCCCGACACCCCGGAAAATACCGGAAATGACATTGAATGCCACAATCGCGGGCACGCCCGCAAAGGTGATGCGGCAGTAGCGGAAGGCGTCGGGATAAGCTTCCGCCGGAGTGGCAAGACAGCGCAGCAGTGCTCCCTCCAGAATGAGCAGCAGCGCTGCCGAAACAAGGGCGATCACGGAGAAAACCAGCGCGGAGCTTGCGACAGCAGCCCCTGCCTCCCTGTCCTTCCCCGCTCCGGCCGCCCTGGCGATGGCAACGGTGGAGCCCATGACCATTCCTGCGATCACCACCGTGACCATGTGCATGATCTGCGACCCGACGGCGACGGCGGTGATCACCGCCGCCCCGTTAAACAGCCCCGTGATGAAAAGATCGGCGAGGCCGTAAAAGGTCTGCAGAAAACACGCGATAAGGTAGGGTACCGAAAACCGGAGCAGATTGCCCGTAACACTTCCCGACGTCAGCTTCCTGTCCATGAAGCTCCGTCTCAGTCCAGCTCAGCGACTGCTTCGATCTCGCAGAAGACGTCCCTGGGGAGCCTTGCCACCTCGACACAGCTCCTCGCGGGCCTGGAGACGAAAAACTTCTCATAGACCGCATTGAACGCGGCGAACTGGTTCATGTCGCTGATAAAGCAGGTGGTTTTCACGACCTTGTCCGCGGTCACGCCTGCTGCTTCCAGTACGGCGATCACATTCCTGCAGGACTGCTCCGCCTGAGCCTCAACGCTCTCCGGGATGACTCCCGTCGCGGGATCTACCGGGATCTGCCCGGAAGTATAGACAAAACCGCCTGCGATATAGCCCTGAGAATACGGTCCGATGGCTGCCGGTGCATTGGGTGTGCTGATTACCTTCATCGTTATACCTCCCGTTCCGGCAAAACCCGCGTAAGCGGTTCTGCCGGATACAGCGCCCGGTGCGGAAGCACCGGCGGCGCAGTTATCCTCCGCCTGCTCTCCCGGAGCAGGCGGAGGATGTGATCAGTCCTCCTCGATCACCTGGATTTCCAGATAATCAAAATCAATCTTCTCAATAAACGCGTCCTGGCGGAACCGTGCCTTTGCGCCCCGCTTAAAATCCCTCACCGTGGGATCCAGCCAGATGGGCACCGCAAGATCAAGCCTGCGGCAGGCTTCCTCGAGGGCCATAAACACCTTGTGGGTGCGGGTTTCCTCCCCGAAGTCCTCCACCACCGTGTCCTTTATGAGGTGATTGTCCTTCCATTCCTTAAACCAGATACGCATAAATTACAGCTCAATACCGTTAAGCTTGCATAACTCCCTCGCGGACTCCACGGAATCCACGCCGGTCTTGTTCTTGATCGGAGCGAACTCCTTCTCCCTCGCCACCTCGAAGGGCACGCAGGAACTCATCTCGTGGATCATGTCCAGGATCAGGGTCTCGAACTTGTAACCGTTGGGCTTGTCCGGCTTTACGAGTTCCCCGTTCTCATTGATGTAGGGAATCTTCTTGTTCACGATGTGGAGCGGCAGGCGGTTCTTCACCACGTCCTCAAGATCGGAAACCCGGAAGAGATAGTTGAGAATCACGCCGAAGTTATAGGCGGGCTCCCCGCGGTCGTCCTTCGCCGTAAGGAGCTCCGGAGTCATGTCGTAGTATTCCACGATGGAGGGGCGCCCGTCCTCGAGGCACATCGCGCCGACGGCCTCCTCGGGAACAACCTTCTTCACCACCTTGCCGCCGCAGGCTCTGCCCGTAACCAGCACCGCGCCGATGAATACGGGATCCGCCATGCGCTGAAGCACATTGTCCACGGAGTAGGCATTGAGCCACTCAATGCCCTTCTCATGAATCACGTCGAGAATGCCCGTGCGCTCCATGGATGCGAACCATCCGCCGTTGCCGTTGGGAGAGGTCGCGATCTTGCCCTTCTCCTCCATGTATACCCTGCCCTCATAGTCGCAGGCCGGGGCCATCTCCTGCTTGAAGAACCAGACATAGTCCGGATCATAGCCGAAATAATCGTGCTCCTTCAGGAAATTCCTGGTGGCGGTGTCGTTCTTGTCGGAGGTCATGACAAAGTAAGGAATCATGCATCCCGCCTTCTCCACCACATCGAGAAGGTTGCGGATCTGGCGCTCGATGATGTACACCGGATGGGTAATTCCGATATCATACATGCACTTCGGATCGTCGGAGCCGAGCCTCGTCCCCATTCCGCCGGCAAGTACCACCGCGGCGACCTTTCCCGCGCGGATTGCCTCGAGGCCTGCCGCCTCGAACTCGTCCCTTCTCGCCTCAATCTCGGGGATTTCCATCGCACCGAGGGGCTCGATCACCCCGCGCACCTGAGCGTCGCTGTGGTCCTTCGCATTGTGGAGGAGGGAGAAATCGGTCTCGTCGATCTGCGTGATCAGCGCGGCTTTCTCCTCATCGGTGAGCTCGTCATAGTAGCGGAGCACGTGCTCCTGGCCGTACCGGGCAAGTTTTTCCTTTGCTTCTTCGTAGTTCATAATCTTCTCCATTTCCTTTCGGGTCCGGCTGACGGACGGGCCCATTGCCTTACCTGATAAAACGGGAGCTGTCGCGGCATATGGCAGTGCAGACGCCGGAGTATTCCCGGATTACTCTCCTTAATGCTCCTCCCGGACGAAGGAGTTTTCCGAAAGGTCGTACTTCCCTCCCTTAAAGAACTTATGCTTCACCACCCACCAGGCGGGCACCCAGATATACTTGTGCATCGCCGGGGAGGCGGATCCGATCATCCAGCAGTTCCTGCCGCAGTGGCGCACCGTCTCGCGGACCTTGTCCGCCTGCGCGGAGTTCCAGAGCTCGTCCCAGGACTGCTCCCTTAAGTTGCCCATCACCGCGCCTTCCTTGTCCGCAAGTCCGTTGCAGGGCACCACATCGCAGTAAGGGTCGATGAAGAAGGCGTTCCGGCTCATGTCGCAGGGAAGAAGCCTGGGATTGCCGTAGATGTAATTGATGAGCCCATGATTGAAGTAGGCGCGGAACCACTTCTTGGGCGAGGAGCTCTTTAGGAGCTCGTTGTTCAGTTTTGCGAAATTCTCCGCCACGTGGCGCCGGTCGCTTATGCGGTTGTCGTCCTTGTGGAAGTAGAAGGAATTGTGCAGGGTCGCGGTGGCGAACTCCATCCCCATCTCATCGGAGATCTTGTAGAGCGGCACCAGGTCCTCGCAGTTAAGATCCTGCACCGTCATGCCGAAGCCGACGTCCGGATGCCCCATCTCCACCAGCTTCTTCAGCGTTCCGTAGCCCCTTTCGAAGCCGTCCGGTATGCCGCGGATCGCGTCGTTCGTCTCCTTTAAGCCCTCGATGCTTATGCGGATCCCGACCTTGGGGTGCTTCGCGCAAAGCTCCAGGATCCGGTCGGTGAAATAGCCGTTGGTGGAGATGACGATGCGGTTCGTCTTCTTCTCAAGTATCTGTACGATCTCCCCGATATCCTGCCTCACGAAGGGCTCCCCGCCGGTGATGTTGGTGAATTCCATCTCCGGCAGTTTCTCAATCACGGAGAGCGGAATCTCCTCCGCGGGCTTCGTCGGATACTTGTAGACATTGCACATGTTGCAGTGCGCGTTGCAGCGGTAGGTCACGATGACCGTCCCGTAAAGTGTTCTTCGTGCCATTTATCTGTCCGTCTCCCCCCGGTAGATTCCGAGGATTTTCTCCGCATACTGCGCCGGAGTGTCGAAGTGCGCCTGTACGAAATCGCGGCACCTGCTGCTCATCCCCTCCGTGCGCTTCCTGTCATCCCAGAGCTCCCTTATCTTCTCCGCGAGGTCCTCCGCGTCGCCGCCCCTGAACAGCGCTCCGGTCCCGTTCTTCCCGTCCGTCGAGATGAGCTCCGCCGATCCGCCGAGGTCGCTTGCCAGAACCGGCGTCCCGGCGCCGAGCGCTTCCAGGATGGACATCGGACAGTTCTCATACCACTCCGAGGGATAGACCGCGAACCGCGCGCCGCGGATCGTTTCCTTAAGCTCCCTTCCCCTGAGGAAGCCCCGGACAGTGACGTTCGGCACTCCTCCAAGCTCCTTCTCCAGAGGTCCCGAACCCGCGAAAACAAAGGGAATATCCGGAAGGCTCCGCGCCGCGGAAAGGAGAGTCCTTACCCCCTTCTCCTCCGCGTAGCGGCCGAAGTAGAGCACATAATCCCCGCCATGCGAGGCGGCGCTTTCCGCTCCCTGCATCTCCCCGTCTCCCGGTTCGTAGAAATTATGAAGCGTGACCACCTTCGGCGCAAGGACCGGGCTGTAGGAGAGAATACCCGCGTAGAAGGCGCTTGGGCAGATGATTCTGTCCACCTTGCCGTAGGTCTCCTTTTTCCTGTAAAACTCGGCCTCTTTCCTTCCGAGGAGGCTCCGAAGCCTGGACCCGTGGATGCACTTGTTTCTCTCACATGCGCCGAACTCCCCGGACAGGCACTCCATACAGAGCCTGGACGCGGGAGAAGCCCCTGTGCCGTCCTTCCCGCCGCCCTCCGGGATCCTCAGCATATGGTTGGGGCAGACCCACTGGGCGTCGTGGGCGGTATAGACGATGCGCAGCTTCCTCCCGGCGCCGTAGATCTCCGGGTGTTTCTCCTCGAAGTCCCTCGCCTCGTCAATCACCGACGGCGTCAGCTGGAAATTGATGTTGTTCAGGTGAATGACATCCGGCTGCATCTCTTCCAGGACGGGGCGCAGCTTCCTTCTCGCCTCGCCGGAATAAATAATCCGGAAGGGATAGAGCACTCTCCCGATCCCGCCTGTGTGGAAGTCCACCGGCGAGGTGTAGCTCTCTGCCCGGTTCCCGACGACGCGGCCCTCGTGCTCCATCCCGAAGTACTGGACCTCGTGCCCGGCCTCCTGCAGTGCCCTTCCGAGGCGGAACATGTAGGTTTCCGATCCCCCGTTGGGGTACAGAAACTTATTGATCATCAGAATTTTCATCGCTGTCCCCGGAAGCCGGCACCTCCCGCCGGCCAGGCTTTGCCACTTTCCTGTAGAGCTTAAGCGTCTCGTCCGCCGCCTTGTCCCAGCTGTATCTTGAAGTAATATACTCCGATACGCCTTTCCGCCTGCCGGCGGCGAAGCCGGGATCATCCGATATCTTCTTAAGGATCTCTCCCAGCGCCTTCACGTCCCCCTTCGGGAAGGAAACCGCCCTGTCCCCTACGACTTCAAGGTTCTCCGGGATGTCGCTCACCACGCAGAGCGCGCCGAAACTCATGGCCTCAAGGAGGCTCACGGACATTCCCTCCACATCGCTCGGAAGTACGAAGGCCCTGCAGTTCGTGTAGAGCTCGTCGAGAACCTTCCCCTGGACAAAACCGGTGAAGCAGATGCGGTCGTCACCCCCGGAGAGGCTCCTTACCTGGTCGGCATACTCCTGGGATCCCCCGTTCGCTCCGGCGATGATGAGCTTCAGCTTCGTGTCCGTCTCCCGGAATGCACGGATGAGATAATGCAGTCCCTTCTCCGGTACGATGCGGGCGACGAAAAGGAAATAGTCATCCCCGGAAAGGCCGTAGAGCGATTGGATCTCCGCGGGAGCGGCCGGAACCGGAGTATCGATTCCGTTGGGGATGTAATGCGTCCTGCGGCCGTAGGTGCTGCGGAAATACTCCCTGACATTCTCGGAGAGAACTATGATCTCGTCGGCATGCTTTACCGCCGTTCTCTCCCCCTTAAGGATCATCGCGGAGGCGAAACGGCTCCACTTCGCCCTCTGCCAGTCCAGTCCGTGGACCGTCGCGACGACGGGAATTCCGAACAGCTTCGGAAGCCAGAGCATGATGCACGGTCCCTCGGCGTGATAATGGATGACGTCGTATCTGCCGAACAGTGCCATAAACGACGCAAGCACCGAATAAACAATGGCATTCAGGCTGTTGCTCTGAAAGGTGGGGACGGTGACAATACGCACGCCGCGGTAGTGCTTTCCGTCGCCGGAGACCTCGGCGAGGTTCCCCGAACTCAGCCTGCCGCTCCGGTTGTAGACCGTCACGTCATATCCCATCGCCGCGTATCTGGTCGCAAGCCTGTCCACGACCACCTCGACGCCGCCCTCCCTTGAGGGAATACGCTTATGGCCGATAAACGCGATGCGTAGCGTTCTGTCTTCCTGCTTTGGCGCTGCCATCGCCGCACTCCCCCTTTCCGCCGGACTCTTCCGGTCCCGCAACTGTCAAAACTATATTTTACCGAATTCTCCCCTCACTGTCCACGAGCTCCCAGCCCGGCCACAGCTCATGCATGACATCGGGAGCGTAGTCAAAGCGGTGCGCCTGCTTTAACGGCCGGATCCTTACGGCATCTTCAGCCGCATTCAGCCTGGCCCCCCAGAAGCTGAACGTCGAGTTGGCACAGATGTTCACCGGGCAGAAGCTCATCAGCTGCATGTCAAGCATCGAATCTCTTCCGGTATTGAAGGAAAGCACCGTGTTCTCCTCTCCCTCCTCGCCGAAGTGAAGCGAAGACGCATATTCCGGGTCATCCGAGAAGATGTAGAAATGGCGCTGTTTCCCGGGATACTTTTCCGCCGTGAGCTTCACTGCCCCCTCGTAGTATGCGGGGGTGCATATTCCGCCGAAGATCTCGGCATTCCCGCTCTCCAGGTAGTCCCCTCTGCGGATGTGGACGCTCACGGGAAGGACGCCTCTTTCCGCCTCCCTGCCGATCGCCTCCTTTGTTCTGCGGTTTCTGTCCGCGTTCTTAGGATCGGCGGATTCCGGGAATGCGAAAAGCTGCCTGAGCTCGGGCATGATGTCCTCATAATACCTGTTGCACGCGAAGTATCCCGTGACATAGGCGTCCCGGAGCGAGAACAGATCCTCATGGTACATTTTGGACTCAGTAAACTGCTTCGACTTCACAATTCCCGACTTCCGGAGAAGCCTTGAGGCAAAACTGTCCCCGTCCGCAAGCTTCCTTACCTCCCCGGGATCCGCGGCCCGGATGGGAAGGTCCTTAAACAAGGTAAGCTCGCACTCCCTTCTCGCCCGCATGTTCTCCTGGTTTTCCGCGGAGAACCAGGACAGGTCGAGCCGGGCGTCCGCCCCGGAAGCGAGAAATTTCCTGTATACCGCATATTGCTGCATCTGGTTGCCGAGTCCTCCGGCAGCCTGAACGATTACCATCTGCTTTCCCGTTCCTTTCGTCGGTATTATTTCCTGCTGAGCCTGCCCAGAAGGCGGACATAAATCTCCCGGAATTCCTTCGTCCGGGCGAACACCGCAACAAACGCCCCGTTGTAGACAAGCGCCGCAAGGATCACGGCAGCGGCAAACTTCCCCCAGCCCATGTTCCGGACAAGAGGAGAAACCATGAGCTTCACCAGAAGCGCCAGCGCGAGGTTTACCGCGGCGTACTTCACCGTCCCGGCATAGTACCCGGCCGGGGACTTCCCGAAGCAGTTCCTGTAGATCACCCAGGGTTTGAAGATATTGGCAAGGATACCCGAAACCACGGTTCCGACATAGACCCCCGGAAGCCCGATCCGGATGACAAGGAACACGGAAATAATGAGATTGACGACGCCCTGCACGGCGGGGAGGTATTTATCCGGCTCAAAAACTCCCGCCGCCGTCTTGAAGTTGGCGAGCACGATTCTCTCGCCCCTCAGATAAAAGTCCGCAAGAATCAGGTTGACGGAAAGCCCGGGAAGCATATGGGCGGGGGTGAGCCACAGAGAGCCGACAAAAGGGGTAAGCAGCGCGTAGAAGCCCACTGCGATAAACCCGTAAACCCACGCGGCAAAGAAGCGGTAAACCCCGAACATCTCCATCTGCTTTTCCCTGGACTCCGTCGCGACGAGATTGCCGAAGCCGGACACCACGGAATTGAATATGATATGGGCAAAACTCCCGACGGAGTTGATCACCATATTGTAGTTGTCCACAAGTCCCGACACCGTCACCGCGATGAAGGAGGAAATAATAATGCTGTCCGTCTGCAGCCTCGCGACATCGCCGAGCTTGAGCCAGAGAAGCGCCCTGGTCTTGCTCCAGATCATGGAGTGCTCCTCCGGACTTAACGGCCTGACGTCCCGGTCTTTCAGGTAAGGATAGCGCCGGTTCAGGTAAATGCTTACGAAAACCTTCTGAAGGAGCTGGACTGCCGCATCGGCGAGAAGAAAGGCGTAAAAGCTTTCCGTGAAGAGGATGACGGCGAGCTGAACCAGGCTGCTCACCAGTTTTGTCACGGAAAAAATGTTCGTCTGAATGTAATTCTTCTGTTCCGCGTTGACCAGGCTGTACTTATAGGAGACGAGGTAGGAGCTGGCCGTGTTGAAGAGAAAGATCAGGTAGTATGCCCGAAGATCGAAGAGGGAAACCGTGCCGGGACTCCGCACGAAATACTGCAGGAAGGGAAGCAGGGCAAGTCCCGCAGCAGTTACCGCAAGGGCGATAATATAGTACGCCCTCCGGTAAAACCGCATGTACGACTTGATCTTCTCCGTTTCCTTCCTCGCGACAGGCCCGTAGAGAGCAAAATTGAGCGCTGTGCCGATTCCCAGTTCGGCGACGTTGAGCATGGAGAGGACGCCCGTATAGAGCCCGTTCACCCCGTTTAAGGTGTCGCCCAGCCTGGCGATGAAGACCTGCTTCAGCAGGAAGCCCATCACCGCCGTCGCCAGCGTGCCCGCATATCCGAATATTATATTTTTCTCAGCAAATCGGGTTCTGTTCATTTCCATGCCGGCTGCCCCGGTTTTCATTTCCTCCGGCGCTTTGTCCCGTCTCTCAGGAGAAGAACTGCTTAAATGATCCGTAGAGGAAGTAATACAGGCCGGGGGAGAGCTTGAATACCGCGGACTTTATCCCGTATCCCCGGGGAATCCTTCTCCGCATTCCCGGGATTTTTCCGCACTCCTTAAGCGTGTGCCTCAGATTTCCTGCGGCATCCCGGTATTCCCGGCGCTTATCCGCAGGGAGCAGCGCTATTTTGGACGCGATAAGCATCACCGCGGTCACCTTCATTCCGGCGATGGCGCTCCTTGTCTCCTCTCCGGCGCTGACACCCGGGAGATTGTCCTCAATCCATTTCTCCGCCTTCTCCCAGCAGGCCAGCTGATCCAGATAGGATCTGGTGAAGGGGCGCGAGATCGCCCCCGACGGATTATTGCGGTACAGGTACAGCTCATCTTCCGTCACCGCGGCGCACTTTATTCTGACGGAAGCCATGACGAGATAGAGCATGTCCTCCCCGATCGTGAGGGAGGTATCGAAGCGGAGACTGCCGAAGCAGTCCGTCCGGTAGAGTTTTGCCCAGACATGGTTGTCGCCGCGGAGGACCCTCTCCGTGAGAAATTCCTTCCCGTCAAGCCGGCGGACGCCTCCGCCCTCCGCCGTCCTTATGCCCTGCTCCGGGGCCGGAGGCTCGCCCGCAAACTGGGAAAACCCGACCGCGGCAAGGTCCGCTCCGTTCTCCCTTAACAGCTTCTCCAGCCTTCCCAGCGCCTCCCCGGGAAGCAGGTCGTCCGCGTCCAGAAAGGTAAAGTACTCTCCCCTTACCCTGCCAAGGCCCGCATTCCTTGCGCCGGACACGCCCTCTCCCGGGTCCAGCCTTAAGAGGGATACCCGGGGATCGGATGCGGCGTATTCCCCGGCCGCCGCCGCGGAGCCGTCCGTGGAGCCGTCATCGACAAGAATCAGCTCCCAGTCGTCATAACTCTGCCCGGAAACGCTTCTTAAGCACGCCTTCAGCATATCTCCGGCATTATGGAAAGGTACGATTATGCTGATCATCCCCGCGTCCCGTCTCCGTCTCCGGGAAGGCTCTCCAGAAGCTCCTTCACCAGCCTTCCGTAGGTGCCTGCCTGCCGCCGGATTTCCGGCATCTTCTCGCCGAGCGTCTTCTTGATCCCTCCGCTGTTCTCCCGGATGTACTCGAAAGCATCGACAAGCTCTTCCGCGTTCTCCAGGGTCTGCACGGGAACGACATGGTGCTCCGCGCTCCCGAAGATGTCCTCTGCTATGCCGGTGGCCTTTACGGAATAGCCGATCACCAGAGTGGGAACCAGGCTGGAGTAGGCCGCAATCGTCGCGTGGGTCCTCGCTCCGATGAACATGCTGCACCGGGAGATGATCCCCTTAAGCACCGAGGCGGAACCGTCGGGCACCACTGCGACGCGTTCCCGGTAAGGTCCCTCCCTGAAGCGGCTGTACAGCGCGTTTAGCGGTGTGAAGTCATTGCTCCGGTCCCAGATCACATGGGGGATCAGGAGCACGCCCAGGTCCGTGGTCTCAAGAATATGCCGGATAAGGGAGAGCACACTGTCGAAAACAATATTCTTCTCCCCGGCGTAGTCGTTCACGAGGGGGCTGAGATTCACGCCGACAGTCCTCTCCGGGACAAAGCCTTCGGGAAGACCGCACGGCGCCGCCGGAAGCGTAAACGCGGGATCAGGGATCAGCCTGACCTTCTCCCGGGGGATCCCCGCCTGAAGAAGCGCCTCGAAGGTCCTGCTCTCCCTCGCGGTGATCAGGCGGTAATCCGCCATATCCCTTCGGATCTTTTCCGACCCGAAGAGCTCCGGTTCCACGGAGCAGCCTATGAGCGCCGTTGCCGTCCCCTGGTGGTTGAACATGCTGTTGGAAAGAATCAGGTCCCCTACCATGTCCGGGTAACAGTAATTGTCCCCGCCTATGGACAGCGCGAGCACAGGCTTCCGCCTTCCCGTGGCAGGGGCGAAGCGGTAGCGAAGGAAGGACTCCCTGTCCCCTGTGAGCTTCCGGTAGCCGTAATAGAGAATGTGGTCGAGAAGATGCGCCGCGAGATGCCGCTCCTCCTCGACTTCGACCGTGACGCCGCCAGTGCTTCCGGCAAGGCTTCCGACACCGTAGCGCATGTCCTCCTCCCGGCTGTTGGTAAGAAGCCGGACCGGCGAAATCCCGCTGCCCGACAGCTGCCTGATCAAAGTATATGCAAGAGCTTCACAGCCGTGATTTCCGCTTCCGGCGTGCGCATACAGCGCAACCGACTGTTCTGGTGCTGTCATCAAAGTTGTTCCTCTTTGGCCCGTCCCGCGCGGCTCTTCCGCTGCCGGGCGCGGGTGCGGATCTTAAAAGCTAAACGGCCGCCTGCCAGAGGAAAATCCTCCGGATGAGGCGGATTCTTGCCTGCGTCGGCCGGCGCACCATGAAGGCGATGAGGCGGTTGGCCGTGTCTTCCGGCCTAAGCTCCGCACCGCCGGGAAGGCTGCCGCTCTTTGCCTTAAGGCAGAGCTCACGGATATATTCGACCGGGGAGACCTCCCTCCCCTTGTCCGCGGAGTACGCCGTCCCCGGATTCCTCAGCTCGTTTTTCAGGAGGAGGAAAAAGTGCCAGAAATACTCCCGGTCAGCCATATCCCGGATCGCCTGCGGGCCAAGCTCCGCCGTCAGTGCATCGCTTAAGATGCGGCGCACCGCGCTGTCCAGGAGCTTTATCTGCGCCTCCATGTCCCTGCGGTAGGCATGCACCGCGGACTTCTTCCGAAAGCGGTAATGATAGCTCCAGTTTTCCCCGAGAAGTACGACTCTTCCCGCGGCAAGGAGGGCGGGAACCGTCATGCAGAGATCCTCCCCGATCCGGAGTGAAGGATCCACATATTCCTCCGCTTTGTCAAAAAGCTCCCGGGAAAACAGCTTCATGCAGCGGGACACGGAGACGGTTCTGCGCTCATTGCCGAGTATCTTCGCGCGGAACTCCTCCTTAAGCCGCTCCCCTTCGTACTCCCCTGCAGGCAGCGCGTTGGTCACCCTGGAGGAGGTGTGGTTCCACTCCTTCTCGATCACATAGTTGCCGCAGATCACCTCAGGACAGCCAAAACTTCTCCGGGCGGCCATTTCCTCCATCATCTCCCGGTCAATCCAGTCGTCCGCATCCACGAAGCAGAGATATTCCTCCGTGCTCTCCCGGATTCCCCTTAAGGCGGTGAGTCCCGGTCCCTCGTTGGCCTTGTGGATCGCGGTGACCTCCCGGAGGGGAATCTCCCGGTCCCCGTCCGCGGATCCCTCCCCCTGTCCTCTTCCG
>JAEEGL017286737.1_pt1 | contig 37803 bp, 26 predicted proteins | sample 9134231 | NCBI WGS metagenome assembly JAEEGL01 (sample SAMN16246548, study PRJNA631951) | gut metagenome | biome: gut microbiome; feature: rumen; material: fiber-attached | host: Bos | place: Iran: Karaj | collected 2018-10 | reverse complement strand
TGCCTCCCGTGAGCATCCTCACCCCCGAACAGTGCAAGTACTACTTCCTGAGTGGTTTCACTGCCAAGCTGGCAGGCACCGAGCGCGGCATTACCGAGCCCACGCCTACCTTCAGCGCCTGCTTTGGCCAGGCGTTCCTCGAGCTGCATCCTACCAAGTATGCCGAGGAGCTGGTGAAGCGCATGGAGAAGAGCGGCGCAAAGGCCTACCTGGTCAACACCGGCTGGAACGGTACGGGCAAGCGCATAAGCATCAAGGATACCCGCGGCATCATCGATGCTATCCTCGACGGCAGCATCCTCAAGGCCGATACCAAGAAGATACCTTATTTCGACTTTGAGGTGCCCACATCGTTGCCAGGCGTCGACCCGAAGATTCTCGACCCGCGCGACACCTATGCCGACGCCAAGGTGTGGGACGGGAAAGCACGCGATCTGGCCGACCGCTTTGTTAAGAACTTTGTCAAGTTCACTTATAACGAGGCTGGCAAGGCCCTCGTGGCAGCTGGTCCTAAAATGTAAATAAACTATACAACAATGAAACGACTAATCATACTCTTCCTCGCTATTGTACTCTGTGGTAGCGCTTTGGCATACGACTTCAAGGTGCCGGTGAAAGGCTACACGCTATATTTCACTATTATCGACGAAGACGAAAAAGCAGTCGAAATAACGTCTCCTATGCCTGACGGTAACTACAGGTGGATGGGATATACTGTACCAGGAGGTATACTGGATATCCCTGCAGAGGTGGAGTATGAAGGTGTTCGCTACACGGTGGTGTCGGTGGGCGAGCGGGCGTTCTCGGGTGTGGTCGAAATAACGGGCCTTATTATACCCAACACCGTTACCGACATCGGCCCATACGCTTTCAGCTATTGCACGTCACTCAGCGGCACAGTGACTATCGGCGAGGAGGTCATCTCCATTGGCCGGTCGGCATTCTATGGTTGCGGCAGCATCACCGCGTTGGCATTCAACGCCGTCAACTGTGAATCGATGGGTGGCACGCGCAGTGGTACTGTCTTCGGCAACTGCCGCTCGCTCAGCAAGATTACTTTCGGTTCGCATGTGAAGCGCATTCCTGACTATGCCTTTGCCGGCATGGATGCTTTGAAGTTCGAATGGAATATGCCGCACGACCTCGAATACATCGGCGAGTACGCTTTTGCCTACTGCAACTCCATATATGGCACCCTGAGACTCCCCGACGGAGTGAAGAAGGTTGGCGCCTATGCTTTCGCACAGTGTCACTCGATGCGACAGTTGGAGATACCGGCACGCATACAGAACATTGACCAACGTGCTTTCTACCAGTGTGTCAACCTTGCGCAGATCAAGGTCTTCGCCATGGTGCCGCCTAAGATCGGCGCTGACGCATTCCTTGGCATCGGCGGAGCGATATTGAATGTGCCATGCATCAGTGTCGACCGCTACCGTCAGGCATCCGAATGGAACCGCATCTACAACATCAAGGCCATGGAGCCTTGCACGCTCGACATCTATGTCTCCGTGAGCAATCCGGAAGCTGGTTTCATTATTGGCGACGGCAACTATCGTGTTGGCGACACGGCAACTCTGGTGGCTGTCTGTCGTGCCGGTTACGGATTCAAGGGGTGGAGCGACGGCAACACTGACAATCCGCGCCGTGTGCGTGTCGAGGATACGGTCAGTTACGTTGCGGTCATGCAGGAATCAGAAGTCATCCATGAGGTGGAGTATGTACATGATACCACATATATGGACGGCATTGAGGTAGTGTATGAATACTACGAGGTCAATGATGTCGCCGAGCCTATAGCGTCGCAGGACGAGGTGATATACAACAGTGACAAACGCCGCCTTGATGTGCCGGTTGACAAGAAAGACCTTGTCGGTGTAGCCCTCTACAACGACGCCGGCGTCTGCGTGCTTACTGGCAAGCCCCGCCATGGACATATCAACATGCGCCGTTTCCCGTCCGGTTACTATGTTGTGCGTGTATCCACCGTCGACAACGAACAAATACTACGTTTTTTCCATAATAAGAATAAACAATAACATTATTAAATATTATGACAACCAACAATTTTGCACAGCGTCACAACGGTGTCTCAAAAGAGGCCGATGTGGCCAAGATGCTTCAGGCCATCGGCGTCAGCTCGATGGATGAGCTGATTGAAAAGACCGTTCCGGCCGCCATCCGTAACGAGAAACCGCTCGACCTCGAGCCGGGCATCAGCGAGTATGCTTTCCTCAACCATGTGCGCTCGCTGGCGCAGAAGAACAAGCTCTACCGTACCTATATCGGCATGGGCTATTACGGCACTGTCACCCCTGCCGTCATCATGCGCAACGTCTTCGAGAACCCCGGCTGGTACACCAGCTATACCCCCTACCAGACCGAGATTTCGCAGGGACGTCTTGAAGCACTGATGAACTATCAGACCATGATTGCTTCCATGACCGGTATGCCGCTCAGCAATGCATGCCTTCTCGACGAGGGTACAGCCGCCGGTGAGGCAATGATTATGTTCTTCAACAGCCGCTCGCGCCAGGCTGTCAAGGACGGTGTGTGCAAAGTTTTTGTCGACGACTGCATTCTGCCGCAGACTCTCGCTGTGATGCAGACCAATGCCGCCCCTCGCGGTATCGAGATTGTCACCGGCAAGGCAGCCCAGACCGAGCTCGACGGCAGCTACTTCGCCGCTTTCGTGCAATATCCCAACCAGTTCGGCGAGGCCCAGGATTGGAGTGCCTTCATCGCCAAGTGCCATGAGAAGGGCATCTTCGTCTGCATGGCCACCGACCTGATGGCACTTGCACTGATGAAGACCCCCGGTGAGATGGGTGCCGATTGCGCCGTTGGCAACGCCCAGCGTTTCGGTCTCCCGATGGGCTTCGGCGGTCCTCACGCAGGCTTCTTCGCCTTCACCGATGCTTTCAAACGCGCCTTCCCCGGCCGTATCATCGGTTGGAGCGTCGACGCCAAGGGCAACCCTGCCCTCCGCATGGCTCTCGGTATGCGCGAACAGCATATCAAACGCGACAAGGCCACCTCGAACATCTGCACCTCCGCCGCCCTTGTGGCTAATATGAGTGGCTTCTATGCCATCTGGCATGGTCCTGAAGGTATCCGCGAAATCGCCACCCATATCTGCGCCCGTGCCCACCGTCTTGCTATGGAGCTTGAGCAGTACGGCTACAAGCAGCACAACCGTGTCTTCTTCGACACCCTCGCCCTGCAGTGCCCCGTTCCTACCGCCAAGGTGCGTGAAGTGGCCGAGAAACACCAGATCAACTTCCGCTACATCTGCGACGAGTGCATCGGCATCTCTATCGACGAGACTACCGAGAAGTGCGATCTCGATGCCATCGTGGCATGCCTCGCCGAGGCTGCCGGCAAGACCGCCAAGCCCCTCGAGTGCAAAGGCTGCTGCTGCCAGTTTGCCGACGAGGCAATCCCCGCCGAGTTGAAACGTCAGAGCGAATACCTCACCAACAAGATCTTCAACTCGTTCCACGACGAGACATCCATGATGCGCTACATCAAACGTCTCGAAGAGAAGGACCTCTCCCTCAACCGCGCCATGATCCCGCTGGGCTCCTGCACCATGAAGCTCAACGCCGCAGCTGAAATGATGCCCCTCTCGTGGAGCAAATTCGCCGGCATGCACCCCTTCGTGCCCGCCGACCAGGCTGTCGGCTATCTTGAGATGATTCACGACATCGAGCGACGTCTCGCCATCATTACCGGTTTTGCCGGTTGCTCGCTGCAGCCCTGCTCCGGTGCCTATGGCGAATACAGCGGCCTCACCGTCATCCGCAACTATCATATCGCCAACGGCCAGGGTCAGCGCAATGTCTGCCTCATCCCAGCCTCGGCTCACGGCACCAACCCTGCCTCAGCCGCCAAGGCCGGCATGGTGGTAGTAGTTGTTAAGTGCAACGACCGCGGCGACGTCGACATCGACGATCTGCGTGCCAAAGCCGAGCAGTACAAAGACACCCTCAGCTGCCTGATGATTACTTATCCCTCGACCCACGGTGCTTTCGAGGAGGGTATCCTTGACATCATCAACATCATCCACTCTGTTGGAGCCCTCGTCTACATGGACGGTGCCAACATGAACGCCCAGGTGGGCCTCACCAGCCCCGGCTACATGGGTGCCGACGTGTGCCACCTCAACCTCCACAAGACCTTCGCAATGCCTCACGGCGGTGGCGGTCCCGGTGTCGGTCCCATCTGCGTAAGCCAGAAGCTCGTCGACTTCCTCCCCAACCATCCGGTGGTCGCTGTCGGCGGCGGCAAGGGCAACACTATGGCAGCTGCCCCCTATGGCAGCGCCTACCTACTGCCCATCACCTACGGCTATCTGCTCATGCTCGGCGGCGAGGGCCTGACCGATGTCACCAAACATGCCATCCTCAACGCCAACTACCTCCGCGCCCGTCTGCAGAAGTACTACAAGATTCTCTATACCGGCAAGAACGGCATGTGCGGCCACGAGATGATTGTCGACTTCAGTGAGTTCAGCCTCAAGGTCAGTGTCGGCGATGTCGCCAAGCGCCTTATGGACTATGGCTTCCACGCCCCCACTGTGGCCTTCCCGGTGCACAACACCCTCATGGTTGAACCCACCGAGAGTGAGCCGCTCTCCGAACTCGACCGTTTCTGTGACGCCATGATCGCCATCCGTCAGGAAATCGACGACATCATGACTGGCAAGAGCGATGAGAAGAACAACCCCATCTGCAACGCACCTCACACCATGCAGGTGGTCTGCGCCGATGAGTGGAACCTCCCGTACTCACGCCAGAAAGCTGCCTTCCCGCAGCCCCATGTCGAGAAGTATTGGCCCACTATCAGCAAGATCGACGACGCCTATGGCGATCGTAACCTGCAGGCCGTCTGGGCTGAGTAATGACTAAATCTAAAAGGAAAGCCCCCGCGATTGCGGGGGCTTTCCTTTTATACCTCAACTGTTTCCGGGCTGAAAGCCTGCTCCAATTCCTTCGACGTCTCTCCTTTCTCGATGTTGAAGGTGATTTTTTCTTCATCGGCAGTCACGTGTATTGTGTCGCCGGGCAGTATGTCGGCACGGATAATCTCGTCGGCCAGGTCGTCTTCCATGTAGCGTTGGATGGCACGGCGCAACGGTCGGGCGCCGTACTGCTCGTCCCAGCCTTTGGCAAGCAGGAAGTCCTTGGCCTTCTCGTCCATGTCGACTCCAAAGCCCATATTCTTGATGCGTCCGAAGAGACCCCTCAGCTCGATGTCGATGATGCTGTGGATGTCTTCCCGTTTCAGCGAGTTGAAATAGATGATATCGTCAATACGGTTCAAGAACTCGGGTGCGAACGACTTCTTCAGGCTTTTCTCTATCACGTCGCGCCGCATAGATTCTTTTTCAGCCTCACGGGCTGAGGTATTGAAACCTACGCCCACGCCGAAGTCCTTCAGCTGGCGGCTGCCGATATTGGAGGTCATGATGATGATCGTGTTCTTGAAGTCCACCTTGCGGCCTATGCCGTCCGTCAGCATGCCGTCGTCCAGCACCTGCAGCAGCACGTTGAACACATCTGGATGAGCCTTTTCTATCTCGTCCAGCAGCACGATGCTGTAAGGCTTCCTGCGTACCCGCTCGGTCAGCTGGCCACCCTCTTCGTAGCCCACATATCCTGGAGGCGCTCCTATCAGTCGGCTCACGGCGAATTTCTCCATGTACTCGCTCATGTCTATCCTTATCATCGCCTGCTCGCTGTCGAACAGATATTTTGCCAGAATCTTTGTCAGATAAGTCTTGCCAACACCCGTCGGTCCCAGGAACAGGAACGAACCAATCGGGCGGTTCGGGTCCTTCAGTCCGGCACGGCTGCGGCGGATGGCTTTCGCTATCTGGCCTATCGCCTCGTCCTGGCCGACCACCGACCCCTTCAGCTCGTTTTCCATGTTCAGCAGACGGCCCTGTTCGCTCGCAGCGATACGTTCCGTCGGCACCCCTGTCATCATCGCCACCACGGCGGCGACGTCTTCGGCAGTCACGGTGACGCGTTTCTCGCGTTCCTCGGCGTCCCAGCGTTTCTTCATCTCGGCCAGCTTTGTCCCCAGGTCGCGCTCTTGGTCGCGGAACTGTGCAGCCTCGCTGTAGCGCTTCGACGCCAGCACCTCTTTCTTCTGTGCCGCCACCTTCGCTATCTCGGCTTCCAGTGCGACAATCTCCTCAGGCACCTCCACGTTTGCAATCCTCACCCTTGCACCGGCCTCGTCGAGTGCGTCGATGGCCTTGTCTGGCTGCAGCCGGTCGCTTACGTAGCGCTCCGTCAAGTCCACACAGGCCTTCAGTGCTTCGTCGCTGTAGCGCACCACATGGTGCTCCTCATATTTGTCCTTGATCTTCTCCAGAATATCCATCGTCTCCTCCGCAGTTGCCTGCTCCACCAGCACCTTCTGGAACCTGCGCGCCAGTGCCGTATCTTTCTCTATGTATTGGCGGTATTCGTCCAGTGTCGTCGTGCCGATGCACTGTATGGCCCCGCGGCTCAGCGCTGGCTTGAACATGTTGCTTGCGTCAAGGCTTCCAGCGGCGCTGCCGGCACCCACTATCGTGTGTATCTCGTCGATGAAGATGATAATCTCAGGATGCTGCTCCAGCTCCGTGATGATTGCCTTCATCCTTTCTTCGAACTGTCCGCGGTACTTCGTGCCAGCCACCATGCCGGCCAGGTCCAAGCTCAGCAGTCTCTTCCCGTGCAGTGTCTGCGGCACCTCGCCATTGGCTATGCGCAACGCAAGCCCCTCGGCAATGGCGCTCTTGCCCACGCCGCTTTCGCCTATCAGGATGGGATTGTTCTTCTTGCGGCGTGAGAGGATTTGCGCAATGCGGTCCATCTCTTTCTGCCGACCCACTATCGGGTCCAGCTTTCCGTCCCTTGCGAGCTTCGTCAAGTCGCGTCCGAAATTGTCCAATGCCGGTGTCCCGCTCTTTGGCTTGCCGCCATCCATCTTCCGCTTTCCGCTCTCCATTGTCGGGTCGTCGAACGGCTCGTCGTTGTCGTCCTCGCTGGTCTGCATACTGAAATCGGGCAGGTCTGTTGGTTCTGTCGCAGGTCCTTCTGCGCGCACCAGTTTTGCGAAACGGTCGTATGTCACCTCCGCCTTCTGCAGCAGCTGTGCCACCATGCTGTCTCCCTCCTGGAGGATTGCCAGTACCAAATGCTCGGTCTTTATCTCCTTCGCCTTCATCTTGATGCTCTCAAGATAGCTCAGGCGCAACACCTTCTCCGTCTGGCGAAGCATGGGTATCTCGCTGTCGTCAGTGTAGCGCACGTCGGCCTCGGTCTGTCCCACATGCTTCTCTATCGTCTCCTTGATTGTGGCCGTATTCACGCCCAGTGCTGCCAGCATTGTCAGTGCCGAGCAGTCAGGCAGACGTGTCAGTCCCAAAAAAAGATGTTCCACGCCGATGCTTCCGTTCTTCAGGCGAATGGCCTCGTCGCGGCTGAATGCCACGGCTTTCTTCGTGTTTTCGCTTAGGTTGGCTTCCATTGGTTTATCCTTGTCAGTTCGAAATGCAAAAGTACTACAATTAATACGTCTGCAACATTCATGCCAAATGATATTATCAACACCACAATGTTGAATGTGGTGAATGCTCCCTTTCCGTACTCCTGTCGGCCAGCGCCCGTCCGATGTGAGTTGAGCGAAACCAATGAATGATGATTGATTGTTTTGATTTTTTTAGTGAACAATATGCATGTTGATACTGTCTGGAGCTTCTCCGTGAGAAAACGATAGTAGTAACTTTTAAATTGTTATTCTTTGACTTTTGTTTCGGTGTTGTTACAACGCCAAAACAACACCCTGCCGTCGGGGAGTGTTGGGTAGGGTGTAGGAGGGGCGGTGAGGGCAGGCTGTTGAAGACATTGTGGAAAAAAAATATTTGCTATATTATTAAAAATACGTATCTTTGCATCCAATAACGATTGTTGCTGGATGGCATGGTCGCTATGTGGAAGAGTAAGACAATCAGTGTGGTAGGTATGGTGCGAGGACTCTTTTGCATGGTGTTTTCCGTGTATAACCTGCAACAGATTGGGTATATACAGGCAATAGATAATCCTAAAACAAAAAAAACAATATGACTCATGACATTCTGATTGCGCTGTTGGTGTTGGGTGCTTTGGGCATCCTGTTTGCCGTAGTGCTCTACATCGTGGCGCAGAGGTTCAAAGTGGTCGAGGACCCCTTGATTGACGAGGTGGCCGAGGTGCTGCCCGGTGCAAACTGTGGCGGATGCGGCAAGGCTGGCTGCCGTGCCTTTGCCGAGGCCTGTGTGGCACAGCACAGCCTTGACGGCTTGCGTTGCGCCCCCGGCGGCGATGCCGTTGCTGCCAAGATTGCTACTCTGCTGGGCTGCGCTGTGGAACAGGGCGAGCCGATGGTGGCCGTGGTGCGCTGCAACCCTGCCAACTGCGGCGACAAGCGTAAGTCGAACTATGACGGCCTGCGCAGCTGCGCTTTCGAGAACACTGTGTATACCGGCGAGAGCGGGTGCCCCTTCGGGTGCCTGGGCTGCGGCGACTGTGTGGCAGCCTGCCAGTTCGACGCCATCAAGATGGGCGAGAACGGCGTGCCTGTTGTCGATGCCGACAAGTGCACCGCCTGCGGCGCCTGCGCTAAGGCCTGCCCTCGCAAGATTATAGAACTGCGCAACAAGGGCAAGAAAGACCGCCGCGTGTACGTGAGCTGCGTGAACAAGGAGAAAGGCGCCGTGGCCATGAAGAGCTGTGCCAACGCCTGCATAGCCTGCGGCAAGTGCCAGAAGGTGTGCCCCATGGAGGCCATCACCGTTGAAGGCAATGTGTCGTATATCGATTACAAGAAGTGCATTGCCTGCCGCAAGTGCGTCACCGAGTGCCCAACCAAGGCCATCAAGGACGTTGGATTCCCTGCACCGGCCGCGAAGCCCACCCCGAAGCCCGAGGCGCCCGCCGCTGAGAAGTTGGAGATTCCCGTGGCCGAAAAAGTGGAGATGAAAAACTAAACACTAACCACTAAACACTAACCACTAATGAAGACATTCCGAATGGGTGGTGTTCACCCCGAAGAGAACAAGATATCGAACGATGCTGCCATTGAAGTGATGCCTGTTGGCAAGCAGATGGTAGTGCTGATGAACCAGCACCTCGGCGCCCCTGCGACGCCTGTGGTGCAGAAGGGCGACAAGGTGAAGATAGGCCAGCTTATCGGCGAAGCCCAGACCTTCATGTGCGCCAATGTCCACTCGCCCGTGAGCGGCACAGTGCTTAAGGTGGACACCTGCAAGGACGCTTTCGGCATGGCCAAGCCGGCAGTGTACATCAATGTCGAGGGCGACGAGTGGATGGAGACCATCGACCGTACGCCCGACATCAAGCGAGAGTGCACGCTGGAACCCAAAGAGATCGTCGCCAAGCTGAAAGAGATGGGCATCGTGGGTCTTGGCGGCGCCACGTTCCCCGCACATATCAAGTACAGCGTACCTGAGGGCAAGAAGGCCGAATACCTCATTATCAATGCCGCCGAGTGCGAGCCGTACCTGACAAGCGACTACCGTGTGATGATGGAGCATGCCGAGGAGGTGTGCATCGGTGTCAGCATTCTGCGCAAGGCTTTGGGCGTGCCCAACGCCTACATCGGCATCGAGAGTAACAAGCCCCTGGCCATTGCCAAGATGCAGGAGACCGCCAAAGGGTTCGAGGGCATCGTCATTGAGCCGCTGAAGGTTAAGTACCCGCAGGGCGCCGAGAAGCAGCTTATCAACGCTGTGACCGGTCGCCGCGTCGGAAGCGGCAAGCTGCCCATTGACAGCGGCTGCGTTGTGAGCAACTTAGGCACCGCCTTTGCCGTCTACGAGGCGATACAGAAGAACAAGCCCCTTATAGAAAACATCCTCACCGTGACTGGCAAGGAGCTTCCGAGCCAGCACAACTACATAGTGCGCATAGGCACCACATACAACGAGATTATCAGCCACAGCATCGGCCAGCTGCCTAAGACCACCGGCAAGGTCATCTCCGGCGGTACGATGATGGGCAAGGCCGTGGTGAACCTCGACGCACCGACGGTGAAGGGCAACTCGAGTGTGTTGGTGATAGGGGAGAAGGAAGCCCGTCGCAATCCGGAAACCAACTGCATACGCTGCGGCAAGTGTGCCAGCGCCTGCCCGATGGGTCTGGAGCCATACCTCTTCTCGCTGCTGGTGAAGAACAACCGGGTTGAGGAAGCCAAGGCACACAACATACTCGACTGCATTGAGTGCGGATGCTGCTTCTTCAGCTGTCCGGCCAACAAGCCTCTGACCGACGAGATACGCCTTGGCAAGAACAAGGTGCGCGCCATGATGGCTGCCAAAAAGTAGTCAAGTAGAAAAGTAGTTAAAGTAGTTAAGTAGAAAATATATAATAATATGAATCTATTAAATATTTCTGGCTCGCCCCACGTGCATAGCGACGAGTCGACAAAGAAAATCATGTGGCGCGTGAATTTGGCGCTGGTGCCGGCCCTGCTGGTCGCCATAGCCTATTTCGGCGTGAGCGCTTTGTTGGTCAGTCTCATCTCTGTGGTAAGCTGCGTGGTGTTCCAGTGGCTTATAGAGAAGTTTATCCTCAAGCAGGAGACCACTGTGTGGGACGGTTCGGCAGTAGTCACGGGATTGCTGCTTGCCTTCAATGTGCCGGCCACGGCCAGCATGCTGTGGATTGTGGTGATTGGCGCATTGGTTGCCATTGGCATCGGCAAGATGAGTTTCGGCGGTCTGGGCAAGAACCCCTTCAACCCCGCCATTGTGGGACGTATCTTCCTGCTCATCTCGTTTCCGGTGCAGATGACCACATGGCCTGTTGTCGACGGCATATTCCCGACCGGTTTCGACGTGGCTACAGGCGCCACCCCCCTCGGAGCATTCAAAGAGGGGTCGCTGCCTGCTGACGTGACCTGGCTTGACGCCTTGATGGGCCATATCGGCGGCTCGATGGGTGAGGTCTCCGCCATTGCCATCCTCATCGGTGCCATCTACCTGCTCTGCCGCAAGGTCATCACCTGGCACATACCGGTGGCATTCATCGGCACTGCCTTTGTATTCAGCGGTATCCTGTGGCTTGTCGACCCGACGGCATACATGGATCCTTTGATGACTATCCTCACCGGTGGTATCATGCTGGGTGCCTGCTTCATGGCGACCGACATGGTCACCTCGCCTATGGCGAAGAGCGGCCAGCTGATATTCGGCGTCGGTTGCGGCCTGCTTACGATAGTGATCCGTAATTGGGGATCGTATCCGGAGGGCGTCTCGTTTGCCATCCTGCTTATGAACAGTGTTACGCCGCTGCTCAACCGCTGGTGCAAACCGAAACGCTTCGCAGAATAAAGGTTAATGTTTAAAGGTTAATGGTTAAAGAATAAAGATTATGGCAAAGAAAGCACAATCTACATTAGTGAATATGCTGCTGTCGCTTACGGCGATCGCCCTTGTGGCCGCCGCTGCGCTGGCAGCCCTCAACGGAGTGACCAAAGAACCCATAGCCAAAGCCCAGCAGGCCAAGGTGGAGCAGGCCATCAGCGCTGTGCTGCCGCCTTTTGCAAGCCTGGATGCCAAGGAGATTGACGGAGCCAAGTGCAACCTCGCATACGATGCCGAGGGCAATATGGTCGGTGCCGCCATTGAGGCTGGCAACGACAAAGGCTTCGGCGGTCATCTGCAGCTCATGGTCGGATTTGACATGAATGGCAACGTTTACGGCTATCGCATCCTTGAAACCCACGAAACACCTGGTCTCGGCGCAAAGGCTGACCAGTGGTTCCAGAAGGGTGGCAAGGGCGACGTCATCGGCCGTACTCCCGCCGAGAATGCCCTGACCGTCAAGAAGGACGGCGGCGACGTGGATGCCATCAGCGGCTCGACCATCACCTCACGCGCTTTTTTACTGGCTGTCAACGACGCAGCTGAAACATTCAAGAAAATTGAAAAATAAAACATCATGAAAGCAGCAGATATTATTAAGAACGGTCTTCTAAAAGAGAACCCTACTTGGGTGCTTGTCCTCGGCATGTGCCCCACGCTGGCCACTACAACCAGTGCCGTCAACGGACTGAGCATGGGTCTGGCCACCACGTTTGTGCTGATGATGTCCAACATCGTAATCTCGCTTCTCAAGAGCGTTATTCCCGACAAGGTGCGTATTCCGGCATTCATCGTCATCATAGCCACATTCGTCACCATAGTGCAGATGGTCATGCAGGCCTACCTGCCGGCATTGTACGACAGCCTGGGCCTTTTCATCGCACTTATCGTGGTGAACTGCATAGTGCTGGGCCGCGCTGAAGCCTTTGCTTCGAAAAACAATGTGGGCATGTCGTTCCTCGACGGTCTTTTCATGGGCCTCGGTTTTACCTGGGCGCTGACCCTCGTGGGAATGGTGCGCGAACTGCTGGGTACCGGTTGTTTCTTCGGACACAGCCTTATCGGTGGTGCCGACGGAATGCTTATGATGATTTTGCCTCCGGGCGGCTTCCTCGCCCTCGGACTTTTGATGGCGCTCATTAATCATTTGCGCCGCAAGAGTGCAAAATAATCATAAAAATTGTTAAAAAAGTGAACACTTTTTGCACCCTCGTCGTCTTATATATAGAACAAGCCAAAAAAGAGTCAAAATGAAACGAGTAATTTTTATAGTGGCAATGCTAATGGTTTTTGCCGGGGCAAGCGCCCAGAACTGTGACGTCATCATGTTGCCGTATTTCGGCGGCGACGCCGACCGTATGGCCGAGTATCCGGCAGAGAAACTGGACTGGCGCTGTCGTTACGCGCGGGCTGCGTTCTATGAGTCCGATACGGTGCCGTCGTTTGCACATGTTTACTCCATCGCCGATGTGACGAACAAAGCGACGGGAGAGAATCTGACGGAAGCTTTCATTGTAGACCTCTCGACTCTGAGCTACTATGGCTACAACTTCAACGATTTGCAGCTGCAGTACAAGAGCCCGCGAGAGACACTCTGTTTCCGTACCCCGTCATCGGCGCATCCATATTTGGTGTTGCGCTCGATTACGGATATGTTCACCCTTGCAGGGGAAGTGGAAGAAACAAAACAATAAAGCGATATGAAAAAGTCAGCATTAATAATGGCGGTGGCTTTGCTGGTGTGTACTGTGTTGAAAGCACAGGACAACGAGGTCCTCTTCCTCAATGCCACAAGTCACAACACGTCGCATATGGTTGGTGGTGCCGGAGCCCGAATATTCGATTCGAGTAATCCCGGCGACAAATATGGTGACAGCATCGACTACTGGATGACACTCGTAGGCTCGTGCGACACTCCGAGTGTGTTCCGTCTGGTGATAGAAAGTCTCGATATGCGTTTCCAGAAGGACGGGCTGCCATGCGACGACACCTTGTTCATATACGATGGTCCGAGCATCACTTCGCCGCTGCTCTGGTATGCGACCGGAAACTATTATGATCCTTTGACGTATGCAATCTATGCTAGCCCGAATAATGCGGCGCAGGCATTGACCATCCGTTTGAAGTCGTCCCACAATACGAGAGTGGATACAACTACCGGTGCGGGATTCGTGATGCTGTCCGACTGCGCCAAACCGTGCGAAAACATCACCCCATACATCGACTCCATATTCTATAAGACTCGTAAAGGCGATATATATGAATTTGGACGTGTGAAGTATCTGTTCGACACCTCATCGCACATGGAGTGGGACAGTGTGCTGCTCGATTCCGTATCGGTGATGGACTCGCAGTATTTCTACGGCGTGAACCTGTGTATGGGTGACGGTGTGATCTTCACTGGCCACTGCGACTACACCTACAGCACAGGTTGGTATCATCCAACAGATTCTACTACCCGGTTCTTCTGGGACATGGGCACCACGGATTCTATCGTAGGTGTTGGCCAGACCAGCGCTTTCTATGATAAATATATCAAGCTGAACTGCTATGATGTGAAACTGACAGTGATGGATGAGAACGGGTGCACGGCATCGCTGATACCGAGTGTGCGAGTACGTCTGGCACAGAACCCGTTGAAGACGCTGTTCACCCTGAAGAGTATCTGCACGGATGATTCGCTATTCGTGAACATGGGCTATTCCGGCGACAATGCGACGTTGACACTGAGAACGATTTCGTTCGAGGATGTGAAGACCAAGACCAACGACATACGTAAGTTCGTCCCCGATGGACCTAACTGCCCCGGCCAGTCCAACTGCTACACCGCTCCTGTTCTTTTCAACGAATTCCCCGGCGGCATGTCGGTCAGCAATGCAGGCGATATATGCTCCATCTGCGTCAACTATGAACACGAGTTCATGGGCGACTACACGTTGGCCATATTGTGCCCCTCATACAACGGTACCGGTTCTTCGGGCAAGGCTACGCTGAAATACAAGAACAACCCCGGCGGAGTGCCCAATGGCACATACGGCGGCGGCGGCCATTATACAGGCATCCCGTATGGCGGCAACAACCATCACAGCTACGACGGTAGCGGTGGCCAGGCTGTGTGCGACACCACAAGCAATCCTTATGGCGTTGGCTGGAACTATTGCTTCTCACGCAACGCAGCCTATACGCTCCATTCTGGCGAGCCGGCAAGTGTCGTGAATCCTGCCGATGCCGGTATGGCGTCGAACACCTATATGGTGAACGCCTCATTCGACTTCTGGCCGATTCCGGCACCGTATACCCAGCAGGGGCAAACCTGCGGCCTGGTTACAGTGAGCACACTCGACTCGTCGGATCATGCCAACAAGATGAACTATTATTATCCTGCCGACGATTTCTCGACGCTTGTAGGCTGCCCGCTGAACGGCGAATGGAACATCGAAATCTGCGACACCTGGGGCGCCGATAACGGCTGGGTGTTCAGCTGGAGTCTTGATATCTGTAACGTCAACGAGAGCGACTGCCGCTATCAGGTGGGCATCGACTCGCTGATATGGGCTGCCGACACGTCGTCACAATATCACGATTACGATCTTGGCTATTACCGTGGCGCCGTCGTGAACCGCCACAATGACATCGAAGCCTACATCTCAACGCCTGATACGGCCGGTACATTCCCCATCAACGTCACCATCTACGACGAATTCGGCTGTGTGTGGGACACCAACACCCGCATCACCTCGGTCTGGATGCCGAATCCCCAGTTGGGTCCCGACACCAACTTGTGCGGCGTGAACTCGATAACCCTCAATGCATCCGATATGCACGACTCCACCGACCACTACGAATATACATGGGAACCCTTCGGCGACAAAACAGCTACCATTGAGACCGCCACAGACATGGGAAAGGATGTCCGTTATGTAGTCGAGGTGGAGAACGAGAATGTCCGTATGAATATCAAATGTGTGGCGCGCGACACTATCGATATCTTCCTCCGCCGTCAGCCAGTGCCCAGCTTCGCTCCTTCGCCGTTCGTCATTGAAGGCTGCGACCCGCTTACCATCAAGTTCGACAACCAGACGGTCGACGGCTATCAGTATTATTGGGATTTCGGCGATGGCGACTACTCGTATGACGAGAGCCCCACCCACACTTTCGCCGAGGGCGTCTATCAGCTTAAATATTATGTTGTGTCGGAAGACGAGTGCAAGGACTCGCTCATCTATCCCAAGCTGATTGCCGTCTACAAGGCTCCCAAGGCTGCATTCTCGTGGGAACCGGCCTATCCTTCGGTCCTTAATCCCGCGGTGCAATTTACCAACAAGACCACTCCGCGCGATGAAGATACCAAGTACTTCTGGGAGTTGCAGTACAACAAGAAATATCCTCTCTCGGTTGAAACCTTGATTCAGGAAAGCCCGCAGTTCGACTTCTCCACCTATGCTGACCCAGGCGATGTCGCCGGTAACTATACGGTCCGCCTCATTGCCCGCAGCGACAATGTCGCTCCGTCGGGCGAGGTGGTCTACTGTCGCGACACGAGCGAGAACACCATCCTCATCGTCAACGACTTCCTGCAGTTCCCCAACGTGGTGACGCCTAATGGCGACGGCATCAACGACCGCTTCGTTATCGTCAACCTCATCGAAGGTATGGCCTATCCCATCAACTGCTTGGATATCTATAACAAGTGGGGCACCAATGTCTACCACCACGAAAACATAAGCTCAGACGAAGACTTCTGGGATCCTTCCGGTGTTCCCGTCGGAACCTACTTCTACCGCTTCACCGCCAAAGGCTACAATGGCAACATTGAGCACAACGGTGCCATAGAGGTTATCAAGTAGGACGGCCATAAAGGCATGTCATAGAGGGCTGATGCAACACGTGTTGCATCGGCCCTCTCTCTTTTTATAATTTATTTATTGTATATTGAAAAAAAAATCGTAATTTTGCACTCCGATTTATGATAGACCAGCCAACGATACAACGCATTATGGAGGCCGCCCGCATCGAGGAGGTCATTGGCGATTTTGTATCCCTGAAAAAGCGTGGCGCTAACCATATCGGCTGCTGCCCATTCCACAACGAAAAGACACCTTCGTTCTATGTCTCCCCCTCGAAGGGCATCTACAAGTGCTTCGGTTGCGGCGAAGCGGGCGATGTGGTGAAGTTCCTCAAGCAGCACGAACACTACACTTACCCGGAAGCTTTGCGCTGGCTGGCCGACAAATATCATATTGAAATCAAGGAAGAGGAACTGAGCGATGAGGAGAAGCAGCGTCAGACCGAACGCGACGGTCTCTTCCATGTCAGCGAGTTTGCACAGAAGTATTTCGCCGACCTGCTCTGGAACGACGAGATGGGGCGTGCTGTAGGCTTGAGCTATTTCCATGGCCGCGGCATGAGCGACGAGATAATCAAGCGCTTCGGTTTGGGCTATTGCCTCGATGAGTGGAGCAACTTCACCGACCATGCCCGCAAGAACGGCTATAGCGACACAGTGCTCGAGAAAACAGGCTTGACGATATTCAAGGAGTATGGCGACAAGGAGGCGGAAAACAAGGATGGCGACCATCGCCGTAAAAGCTACGACCGTTTCCGTGGTCGCGTCATGTTCCCCATCTACAGCATCTCCGGCCGTGTGCTGGGCTTCAGCGGACGCATCCTCAGCTCCGAGAAACAGGCTGCCAAATATGTCAACTCGCCCGACAGCGACATCTACAACAAGAGCCGCATCCTCTACGGCCTTTTCCAGGCCCGCACGGCCATAGCCAAGGCCAACAAGTGCTACCTTGTGGAAGGCAATGTGGATGTGGTATCGATGCACCAGTCGGGTGTGGAGAACACTGTGGCGTCATGCGGTACGAGTCTTACCATCGAGCAGATACGACTCATCAAACGCTACACTCCCAACGTCACGGTGCTATATGACGGCGACTCGGCAGGCATCAAGGCCGCCCTGCGCGCCGTAGACTTGCTCTTTGCCGAAGGCATGCATGTGCGCCTCGTGCTTTTCCCCGATGGCGAGGACCCCGACAGCTACGCCCAGAAATACGGTTCCACAGCCCTGCAGGACTACCTTGTGCAGCACGAGGATAATTTCATCATGTTCAAGACCCGCGTGCTGCTCGACGGCGTGAAGGACGACCCCATCCGCAAGGCTGAGCTGACCACCGACACGGCCCGCAGCATCGCCTTGGTTGCCGACATGCTGGAGCGAAGTGAGTACATCCGCCAGTGTTCGCAACTGCTTCGTGTGAGCGAGGATGTGCTCTCCAGCGCCGTCGGCAAAGCGATGGCGAAGCTGCGCTCCGAAGGGCTCAAACACCAGTCCGAAACCGCGCCTGCAACCGATACACCTGCAGAGCAGCAACAGGATGCCGTGCAGGTCGAAAAGGCCGCTTCCTCCCAGGGTGTATCGCCTATGCCGGCGCCGTCCGAGGCAGAACGGCATCTCACGAAGCTACTGCTCAACTACGGCAACGACACCGTATACCAGACCGTCACCCAGTCCGACGGCACCGAGCAGCAACTCGCCAACACCGTGGCCGAAATCATCGTCGACGACCTCAAGAGCGACAATCTGACTTTCGCTCATCCTTTGTGCCAGCGTGTGCTGGAACAGTGCGCCCTGATGCTCGACCTGACGCACAGTGTCGACGTCTCACGCTTCACAGATTCCGACGACGAGCAGCTGCGCACCTTCGTCATCACCCTTATGATGGACACCTACAGTCTCTGCGAGGACTCCTGGAAGAAGAAAGACATCTATCCTCCGCGCATCGAGGATAACCTGCTCGACGATGTGAAGGCAAGCCTCTGGACCTTCAAAAGCATCCACCTTGCTCAGAAAATCGCCGAACTGCGCGAACAGTTGCGCACCACCGCCGGCGACGAGCAGATGATGGTGCTGGCAACAATACAGCAATACAGCGAGCTCGCCCATCGGCTTGGCAAAAAACAAGGCCAGGTCATCACACCCAGATACACCTAAGAACTATGGATATTCAGACTCTGAAACAACGCTACGATATCATCGGCAACGACCCGCGCCTGCTTCTGGCTTTGAACAAGGCTGTCCAGGTGGCCCCAACCGACTTGTCGATACTCATCACCGGCGAGAGCGGTGTCGGCAAGGACGTCTTCTCGCGTATCATACACGAAAACAGCCTCCGCAAACATGTCCGTCAGGGCCGCGGACTTATATCCGTCAACTGCGGTGCCATCCCCGAAGGAACCATCGAGAGCGAACTCTTTGGCCATGTAAAAGGCGCCTTCACAGGTGCCGACCGTTCGCGCAAAGGCTATTTCGAAGAGGCCGACGGCGGAACCATCTTCCTCGACGAAATAGGCGAGCTGCCCCTGGCCATGCAGGTCAAGCTGCTCCGCGTGCTCGAAAACGGCGAGATTATCCCCGTCGGCAGCAGTACCCCGCTCAAAATCGATGTGCGTGTGGTCGCCGCCACCAATATAGACATTCTGAAGGCTGTCCGCAGCGGGCGCTTCCGCGAGGACCTCTACTACCGTCTCAACCAGCTCTCCATCTATCTGCCGCCACTCCGCGAGCGTAAGGACGACATCCCGCTGCTCTTCCGCAAATTCTCGTCCGATGTCGCCGAGAAATACCACATGCCGCCCATCGTCCTCACCGATGATGCCAAACGCATGATGATGGACTACCCGTGGTACGGCAACGTGCGCGAACTCAAGAATATAACCGAGCAGATAGCCGTCGTCGAGACCGAGCGTGTCATCACCCCCGCCATCCTCCAGAACTACCTCTCCTACGTGCCCACCGAGAAGATGCCCGCCCTCGTCGAACCTGGCGTGCAAGGCGGTTCGACGCAAGGCATCACCGACCGCGAGCTGCTGCTCAAGGCCCTCTCCATGGGACAGATGATAAGCGAGCTCCGGCAGGAAATCAACGACCTGCGCCAGATGGTGGGCCGCCTGACACCCATGTCGAAGGTGCCCTCCATGCCGTCTGTCCACAACCAGCTTCCAGCCTATAAGGAAGAGGATTTCGTCACGCCCGAAATCATCGAGGACGACCCTATCGCCCTCGAGGACCGTGAGCGCGGTGCCATCCAGCGCGCCCTCGAACGCGCCGGCGGCAACCGCAAAGCCGCCGCCGCCGAGCTGCACATCTCCGAACGCACCCTTTACCGTAAACTCAAGGAATACGGCATCAGCGAATAGTGAACCTATGAATACCAACGATATAAGAATCAATCTTCCCGCATCCAAAAGCATGAGCAACCGGTGGCTGATGATCAACCATATCACCGGATGCCACTTCCGTATCGGACGCCTCTCCACCTCCGGCGACACCCGCCTGCTTCGCCGTCTGCTCACACAGCTCGAAGAGGGCACCTCCGACACCTTCTATTGCGACAATGCAGGGTCTGTAGCTCGCTTTCTCATGCCGCTGCTGGCCATCACCCCCGGCTACTACACCCTCACCGGCGACCCGCGTCTCCGCCAGCGCCCCATGGCGCCCGTCATCGACGCTCTGCGCCAGATGGGCCTACGTGTCGAATGCACCGAGAATGAAGGCTTCCTGCCCGTACATATACAGGGCGGCGTCCCCACACGCCGCACCGTCAGCGTCGACCCGCTGCTCTCCAGCCAGTTCGTCAGCGCCCTCCTCCTCATTGCGCCACGTATGCCCGAAGGCATCTCCCTCACCATGACCCAGCGCCCCACTTCGCGCCCCTATATCGAGATGACCGCCGACGCACTCCGTCAGGCCGGCATCGAGGTGCGCCGCTCTTCCAATGGACGTACCTACTATGTGCAGCCCCTCAAGGGTAAGCCCGCCGCCGCCGTCACTATCGAACGCGACTGGTCCGCCGCCTCCTACTTCTACACCATGGCGCTCCTCCGACCCGACTTGCGCATCCGTCTCCTTGGTCTTCAGCTCGACTCCTGCCAGGGCGACAACGCGGCCGACACCTTCTTCCGCCAGCTCGGCGTCACAAGCACCGAAGTCCGCTCCCCCTACCGCTCCACTGGACGTAGCATCACTCTCCAGGGTGGGGGAGAGTGCGTCAAGTCGCTGCAGTTCAACTGTATCGACTGCCCCGACCTCGTGCCCACCTTCGCCGTCGCCGCCGCAGCGGCAGGCATTCGCACCGTCCTCAAAGGTGTCAGCAACATAGCCCTCAAGGAAAGCGACCGCATGGTAGCCATCACCGACGAGCTGCGCCGCATGGGCGGCCGCGTCAACCCCGCCGGCGAAGAACTCCACATCATGCCATCCACGCTCAACCCCGTCGAACCTGTTCGAACCTACGGCGACCACCGCATCGCCATGGCTTTCGCCCCCCTGCGACTCCGCTTCCCTCAGCTGCAGATAGAAGACCCCGAGGTTGTCGACAAATCCTTCCCCGAATTCTGGGAAGAATTCGACAAGATACTCAAATACGATAAATGTGAAAGTTGAAATTTGAAAAAGCTTATCGTCATCGCAGGCCCTACAGCTGTCGGCAAGACCGCCTTCGCCGTCCAGCTTGCCTGCTCCCTCGGCACCGAAATCCTCTCCTGCGACTCGCGCCAGTTCTACCGCGAGATGCGCATCGGCGTCGCCCGTCCCTCCGATGACGAACTCGCGGCCGCCCCACATCGTTTCATAGCCTGTCGTTCGGTCACCGAGCCATACAATATCTACGACTACCACCGCGACGCCTGGCGGCTCCTCGCCGACCTTTTCGTGTCGCACGACACCGTCGTCGCCTGTGGCGGCAGTGGCCTCTATATCGATGCTCTCCTTGCCGAGCCGGCACGGATGCCCGACCCCACGCCCGAGTTACGTGCCAGGCTGCAGCAGATGCCCTTGGAGGAGAAGCGGGCTCAGCTGCGTCTGCTCGACCCCGACTACTATTCGCGTGTCGACCTCCGCAATCCCGTGCGGCTTCAGCGTGCCCTCGAGGTCTGTCTCACCTCCGGCCGCCCTTACAGCGCAGTCGTCGCCGACCACAGCGCCGCCCCGCGGCTCTTCGACGTAGAGATACGTGTGCTGCAGATGGCGCCCGACCAGCTCCGCCAGCGTATCGACAGCCGTGTCGACGCCATGGTTGAGGCCGGACTGCTCGACGAGGTGCGCTCGCTGCTGCCATTCCGCCACCTCAGCACCCTCAACACCGTCGGCTACCGCGAGCTCTTCCCCGTCATCGACGGCACCGACACCCTCCATCATGCCGTCGAGCAGATAAAACTCAACACCTGGCACTATGCCCGCAAGCAGCTCACATGGCTGCGCCGTTACAAAGAAAGTTGAAAGTCGAAAATAGACAACAAAAAGGGACCCGTCGGGGTCCCTTTTTGTTGTCTGTATGTGCGAGGGAATCAATATTTGTAGAATCCTTCGCCGGTCTTGCGGCCGAGGAGGCCGGCACGGACCATCTTGCGGAGCAGGGGGTGGGGACGATACTTGGGATCGCCGAACTCTTTGTAGAGCACCTCCATGATGGCGAGGTTCACATCGTTGCCGATGAGGTCGGCCAGGGCGAGGGGACCCATGGGATGGTTGGCGCCGAGCATCATGCACTTGTCGATGTCCTCAGCGCTAGCGATACCGTCGGCCAGGATGCCAACTGCCTCGTTAATCATGGGGATGAGGATGCGGTTCACCACGAAGCCGGGGGCTTCCTTCACCTCGACGGGCTGCTTGCCGATCTCGGTGGCCAGGTCGATGACGCACTTGCAGACGGCGTCGCTGGTGAGCTGGCCGCGGATAACCTCGACGAGGGCCATGCGGTCGGCGGGGTTGAAGAAGTGCATGCCGATGAACTGGGCAGGACGCTTGGTGCAGGCGGCGATCTCGGTGATGGAGAGCGAGCTGCTGTTGGTGGCGAAGATGGTCTCGGGTTTGCAGATGGCGTCGAGTTCGGTGAAGACATCCTTCTTCAGCTGCATCTCCTCGACGGCGGCTTCGATGACGAGGTCGGCGTCGGCGAAGGTGGCGTAGTCGGTGGTGGTGGTGATGTTCTTGAGCAGGGCGTCGACGGCCTCTTGGGTCATCTTGCCTTTCTCTACCAGTTTGCCGTAGCCTTTGGCGATGGAGGCCATGGCTTTGTCGAGGCTGGCCTGGGTGCGGCTTTTCATGACGATGGGCATCTTGGTGGCGAAGGCTTTGACGATGCCTTTTGCCATGGTGCCGGTTCCAATAACACAGATTTTCATGATTGATGATTATTTAATTGTTAAACGTTGTTTTCTTTTGAGGAGTTAAAGAAGTTGAAGAAGTTATCGCTCGCTGTGCTCGCTAGAAGTTAAAGACAAATGTGTTTGCAGGTGCTATTGTCTTTAACTACTTTAACTACTTTAACTACTTAATTACTTAATTACTTAACTACTTAACTACTTTCCAACAAATTCATACTTGCCTTTCTCGAGGAAGGCTTTCATGCCCTGTTTCTGGTCCTCGGTGGCGAAGCAGTGGCCGAAGACGGCGCTTTCGTTCATGATGGCCTCGTTGGCTGGCATGTCCCATTCGGTGTTGATGCACAGCTTGGCAGCTTTGACGGCGAGGGGTGCCTGGGCGGCTATCTGGTTGGCAATCTCCATGGCGCGGTCCATGAGTTCGGCTTGCGTCACGACCTCGTTGACGAGGCCTATGCGGAGGGCTTCGTTGGCTTTGATGGCGCGGCCGGTGTAGATGAGCTGCTTGGCCATGCCCATGCCCACGAGGCGTGCAAGGCGGACGGTGCCGCTGAAGCCGGGGATGATGCCCAGGCCTACCTCGGGCTGGCCGAACTTGGCGTTGTCGGAGCAGATGCGTATGTCGCAGGCCATAGCCAGTTCGCAGCCACCGCCGAGGGCGAAACCGTTGACGGCGGCGATGACGGGCACGTGGAGGGTCTCGAGCTTGCGGAACACGGCGGCACCCATGCTGCCGAAAGTCTGGCCCTGCGGCACATTGAGGGTGGCCATCTCGCTGATGTCGGCGCCGGCCACGAAACTCTTCTCGCCGTCGCCGGTGACGATGAGGCAGCGGTATTTGTTGCAGTCGAAATGGGTCAGGTAGTCGTCCATTTCGCCCAGAATCTTGCTGTTGAGGGCGTTGAGGCTCTTGGTGGCGCTGATGGTCATGATGGCCACGGTGCCGCGTTCTTCTATTTTAAGATGCTCGTACATACGTTTTACGTTTGAGGTTTTACGTTTTACGTTTTTTTTGTTTTGCAAAGATACGAAAAAAAGATAAAATGCTGCAAGTTTATATTCTTCCGAAAGGATGTTTTCTCCAATAGAGGATGAGTATCAGGCCGATGAGCATGCCGCCGAGGTGGGCGAAGTGGGCTATGCCGTCGTAGGAACGGAAGATTCCTTCAAAGAGTTCGATCACAGCGTAACCGATTACCATCCACTTGGCTTTGATACCTACTATGCCGCGGCCTGTGCGCGAACTGTAAATCCAGATGGCCAGGAAGATGAAGATGGACCAATTGTTGAGGAAGGCGCCAATCGGGGTGGCTGCCAGAATGCTGGAGAGAGCCATGACGACGATAACCCATAACAGGATGTAGATGCGGTCGTTGGGGAATGTCATGCCGAAGGCAAGCAGAAGTGCGTAGACGGCACCCGAGGCGCCGACTGAGATGTGTACGCCAGGCACGAGCATGTTGAGCAGTCCGGCGCCGATGCCGCAGACGAGGTAGTAGAAGAGGAAACGGCGTGTGCCCCAGTGGCGTTCAAGTACCGAGCCGAACATCCATAAAGCGAACATGTTGAAAAACAGGTGGTCGAAACTGCCGTGCATGAACATGTATGTCAGCGGTTGCCAGATACGGAAGTTACCGGTCTGCAGGCTCCATATTCCGAGCCAGTGGTTGAGGTCGACTATGTTCTGAAGAGCCAGTACATAGTAGGCGAGGTAGGCGATGACGTTGATGATGAGCAGGTGTTTGACTGCCGTCGGCAGCAGGTTGTAGCCTTGGGGTTGGTATTGTGCCATGTTCAGTTAAGAGTTAAGAGTTAAGAGTTATGAGTTATGAGTTATTTTAGGATTTCGTCGGGTTTGACGATGGTGATGATGCGTTTGCCCGAAGGCGATATTTCGGCCATGGGGCAGGCGAAGAGGTCGGCGACCATCTGTTGCATCTCTTCTTGCGAGAGCGGCGTGCCTGGCTTGACGGCCATGCGGCGTGCCAGCGAGGCGCAGAGTGTCTGCGAGCGGCTGCTGTATTTCTGCATGGTCGACCCTTTGTAGTCGGCAAGCAGCTGGTCGAAGGTCGCCTGCAGGTCGCTGTCTTTCAGTCCGCAAGGAGTGGCGGTGACAATGAAGATGCATTGTCCTGCGGCATCGATTTCGAAGCCGTAGGCTTTCAGGTCGGGCAGCAGCTCGGCCAGCAGTTCGGCGTCGGCAGCCGAGAAGGTGCAGTTGACGGGGAAGAGGAGTGTCTGTGATTGCTTGATTGTTTGGCTGCTTGACAGCTTGAGCGTGAGGCGGTCGTAGAGGATGCGCTCGTGGGCGCGCTGCTGGTCGATAATGGCGAGTCCCGAATTCAGCGGTGTGGCTATATAGCGCCCCTGCACCTGTATGCAGTTGGAGGAATGAGGAATGAGGGGTGAGGAGTGAGGAATGGTGTCGTCCACCAAAGGCTCTTCGGGCTTTTCGGACCTTTCTGGCCTTTCGGGCATGGTGAGGTTTATCTTTGTCTGGCTCGGGGTGGCGCGGAAAGGGTTGTAGTTGCTGTTGTAGCTTATCTTGGGCTGTTGCGGGACTACGCCTTTGGGTGCGGGTCCTATGTTGAACAGGTCAGGTGTGTCGAAGCTGAGCTCTGTGGCGAGGCTGAACTGGCCGATGGCGCGCTTGACGGCAGAGCGGAGGATGGCGAAGAGGGCGTGGTCGTCGACAAACTTCACTTCGGTCTTGGTTGGGTGTATGTTGACGTCGATGCGCGAGGGGTCGACGGTGAGGCCGATGAAGTAGGAAGGGTAGGAGTGTTCGGGCAGCAGGTCGGCGTATGCCTTCTCGACGGCGGCGCTGAGGGCAGGGTGCTTGATAAAGCGGCCGTTGACGAAGAGATACTGCTCGCCGCGTGTCTTGCGGCTGAATTCTGGACGGCTGACGAAGCCTTTGATTTTCACTATGTCGGTCTCTTCCTCGACGTTGTACATGCGTTCCTTGTATGGGTCGCCGAAGAGGCCGGCGATGCGCTGCAGCATGGAGCCTGCCTTTAGGTCGTAGAGGATGCGCCCGTTGTGCTGGAGGGTGAATCCGATGTCGTAGTGTACAAGGGTGATACGGCGGAACACCTCGTCGATATGGCTCATTTCCACCGTGTCTTTCTTCAGGAAGTTGCGACGGGCGGGGACGTTGAAGAAGAGGTTCTTGACTGCTATGGAGGTGCCGCAGGGGGTGGCTTCGGGATGCTGGTCTACGATATGCGATCCCTCGATGATGACGGCTGTTCCCAGCTCGCTGTCGTGCTGGCGTGTGCGCAGCTCGACCTGGGCGATGGCGGCTATGGACGCCAGCGCTTCGCCGCGGAAACCCATGGTGCGGATGGCGAAGAGGTCGTCGGCGCGGTGTATCTTGCTGGTGGCGTGCCGCTCGAAGCAGAGACGTGCGTCGGTGTCGCTCATACCGCTGCCGTTGTCGACGACCTGTATCAGCGTGCGCCCGGCGTCCTTGACGACGAGGTCGATCTGGGTGGCGCCGGCATCCATGGAGTTCTCGAGCAGCTCCTTTACGGCACCGGCGGGACGGTCGACGACCTCGCCGGCCGCTATCTGGTTGGCTACGCTGTCAGGCAGTATGTTGATGATGTTCATGTTTCTTTTTTAGGGAGTTCAGGGAGTTCAGGGAGTTCAGGGAGTTCAGGGAGTTCAAGGAGTTCAGGGAGTTCAGGGAGTTCAAGGAGTTCAGGGAGTTCAAGGAGTTCAGGGAGTTCAGGGAGTTCAGGGAGTTCAAGGAGTTCGGGGAGTTCGGGGAGTTCAGGGAGTTCAGGGAGTTCAAGGAGTTCGGGGAGTTCAGGGAGTTCAGGGAGTTCAGGGAGTTCAGGGAGTTCAGGGAGTTCAAGGAGTTCAAGGAGTTCAAGGAGTTCGGGGAGTTCAAGGAGTTCAAGGAGTTCAAGGAGTTCAGGGAGTTCAGGGAGTTCAGGGAGTTCGGGGAGTGTTTCTATTTTTTTGACTTTTTTTCGTATTCGTCGAGGAATGGCAGGATGCTCTTGGCTGGCAGCACTTTGTTCATGATGATGTCGCGCCTTTCGTTGAGGATTATCATGGTGGGGGCACCGTGCACGTTGTAGGCCTCCTGGTAGTCGATGTTGACGTGTGGCCCGCCGACGTTGACCCAGCGGAAGTTGTGCTCTTTGACGTATTTTTTCCATTTGTCGACATCGCTCTCATAGCCTATGGCGTAGACTTCGAAGCGACGGTCGGGGGCGGTGAGGAGCGAGTCGTAGAGCACCTTGAGTGCCGCGCTCTGTTCCTGGCAGTGGTGGCAGTCGGGGTCCCAGAACCACAGTATCACGTATTTCTGCGGGAAGCGGTGGCTGGATACCCAATGCTCCGGGGCGTCGACCTGTGTGGTGTCGAGCATCCAGAGTTCCTGGCCGTGGGCGCCTATGATGGACTGTATGATGCGGTCGTAGTTGTAGCGTGTGTTGTGCAGAGTGCCTTCGGTGGCCCAGGGGCAGCGTCCGTTGAGGTAGTATTCCTTGGCGATGTGGCACCACACGGCGTCCCAGCCTATGTTCTTCGTCGAGCGGAAGTACTTGGGGGTGATGAATTCGAGCACGTAGCGTGCCGTGGCGGTGTCGCCGCCGATGCGTTGCATCATTCGGTCGAGCTCGCGGCAGATGGTGTCGCTGTCGGCATGGTAGAGCATGCCGAAAAAGAAGTAGTTCATCTTGTTGAACAGCTGTGGGCTGTACAGCAGCTCCTGCCTGACGGCTGGCGAGGAGGCGAAGAACTTGTCCCAGTAGTGTGTGCGGTAGTAGTAGGGCTTGTCCTCGACCGACTCGGGCACGTCGCCGTTGTCGCAGGCGTTGATGAAGTCGAAGAAGACGATGGGTTTCTTGGGATGGCGCGTGACGGAGTCGTAGCGGTCCATACGCTCGGTGAGTGCTTTCTGGTCGGCCTCGGCTTGGGCACGGGCGGAGGGGTCTTTAATCCGTTCGCGGATGGCATCGGCTTCGCGGCGAGCTTGCTGCACGGTGTTCATGTAGCTGAACATCTGTTGGTTGGAGAGGCATCCTTTCACCTTGACCGAGGCGGGGCTTAGCTTGCTGTCGCCGCTGATGCTGAACTTGAGGCTTCCGTCGATGGCGAAGTCGCCAATCTGCTTGGTGCGGTCCTGCCGCACGAGGGCGTAGATGCCGCGTTCCCATTGGCGTTTGCCACGGAAGGTGTAGCTGCCGTCGGAAGCGCGCCGTGTGGAGTCGACCAGTGTCACGGCGTCGCGGTAGTGGTGTCCGATGTAGAGCATGCTGTCGTCCACACCATCGAGTTTGAAGGAGAAGGAGTATTGCTGGCCGTAGCAGCACGATGCTGCCGCCAGCAGGGATATGATTGTCAGGATACGTTTCATGTCAATGGATTATATAACTTTCCAAAAACGGACCATCGTTTCTTTTATTGTATTAATGACTAAAAAATCAGTCGTGCCGAAATCAGCAGGGTGGGGTGGCGGTGCGGGTTGCTTTGGGGGTAGGCGCCGCCCCATGGGGCTATGCGCCATGCTGCCGCCAGACCCCAGTCAACCACGCCGACGCGTACCAGCCCTTCGATGCCCACGGCCGCTTCGACAATGCCCCGGTGGGGTGCCTGCAGAGGAAGGCCTTCATAGAGGATCCGGCCGTCGCTGTCCTGGTTCCACAGGTGCCCCCAGGCTGCGTTCAGCTGTATGAAGGGCACGGCATTGCTGCCCAACTGCAAGGTCCGCCACCACACCTTCCACAGCGGACGGGCGGTGGATGCACGCAGGGTCCCCATGGCGAAGAGGGTGGCTGTGAACTCGTTGGGTTTGGCGGTGAGCAGGGTGCGGTCGAACAGCAGCGGGGCGTCCCAGGTGCCGCCGAGGTCGAACAGGCGTGTGTATGGCGTCCCAGGTGCCGCTGCTCCGCCCTGCAGCCACCAGGAGAGCTTCACCACCTGCCACGAGTAGGACCGCTCGTACTGCGCCAGCAGCGTGGCGATGGTTTTTGCGTCGGGCCAGGTGCGGCCCACACGGGTTTCGGCCGTCAGGCCTCTCCATGCCAGCGAGAGGCGCAGCTCGGCGCCGTTTTCCGACGGCAGCGAGTCGCTGTCCTTCAGGTAGAGCAGGCCGGCACCGTCGAACAGGCGCCGTCCGATCCAGGCGCTGGCCTCGGCGCCGACATCCAGGCGTCCTTTACGGTTGACGCCGGCGGTGGCAGCAAGACGGTCGGTGAAGCGTCGGGTCATGAAGGCCGAGAGCGACCCCAAGTCGGAGAAACTGTAGGTCGACATCATGCGGGAGGCGGCCCGCTCGTAGTCGTGGCTCAGGCTGAAACGGTATGTCATGTGACCGGCGGTGGTGCTGAGCTTGGTGCCCCATTTCAACTGACGGTCGCGGTAGCCGTAGCCTCCGTAGAGGTCTACCGCCGTCCATCGGTCGGTACGGCCGGAAGGATGCGCCACGAGCCGCACCCCGGCACCCCAGCGTGACTGTTCGTAGAGGTTGTAGCTCCACAGGCGGTCCAGGTCGAGATAGAGCGCTGTGCCGCGTGGGTCACCGGCTATCTTCGCAAATTGGGCCAACAGGCTGAGTGGTAGCGCTAAAAGCAGTGTTATGAGCAACTTTTTCTTCATCGTGTTCAAACTGCAAAGATACACATTTTTTTTCTTTTAGCACGGAAAGAGTTCCAAAAGAGTCCGAAATGTTAAAAAAGTGGTCCCCCAAAGGCCATTTAGAGGACAGGATATATGTCGTATAATGTTGAAATATAGTCCTATATGGTTCTTTGGTATTTCTAATCCGCTACAAATCAGCATCTTGTCCGCACCCCCTCCGTATCATGTCCGTATCAACTCCGTATCCCCTCCGTGGAGTGACGGAGATGATATGCAGCAGATGCGGATTGAACATGACGCGGAACCCTGCATGAGGCATGTTCCCCGCATTTCCAATGTAGTGGTCTGATGCTATAGTCCATTCGTTATCTGTATGTTATACCTTAGTAACCACATGGGGAACAGGCTGCGTTAACAATATTTTTGTAAGCGGGCGGCTTTTTCAGTTTTGAAGGTTGAAAGCAAGTTAAAAGAGATGAAAAGAAGCATTTTGTTGGCTATCGCCGTGGCGGGCCTCATGCTGCAGGCCTGCGCCCAAAAACACGAACAGCAGCCCCAACAGATTATCCGGCAGCAGGAGAGCGTGAGTGAACCGTCGCGCCTGACTCTGACTGATTTCACCGACGTGGCGTCGGCGACCATCGATGCACCCCGACAGTGTCAACATGAATATAGTTTCCAAAAAAATTGGAATATTCTGAAAAATGTTGTATGTTTGCAATTGGATGTTTTGCTGTTTTTAACATATAACCATTTTGTTATGAGAAATTTATATATAGCCTGCATTGTTTTGACGGTCGTTTTCTTGCAGGGTGTTGCCAGCGCACAGTCCAGTTTGATTGAGAAGTACAACTCGTCGCGGGGTACGAATGTCATCACGCGGTACAACGATGTTGACAATTATCTTGTTACATGCGCCAAGAACATGTATGGGAATTCTTTTTTCATTGTTCAGGATGGCTCGGTTAAGCGCACTTTCGACATGCCCGTCACGACCGGTAATTTCAATGTTTCAGGGATAGGTTTTGTGGTGAACGACGTACAGATTTACGGATCCACCTGCTGGTTCTGCGGCACAAACTGGGAGGAGACGTACGAATTGGTCTATCCCCCCGAGATAGGAGCACCGCCTTATCTGGTGTTTAAAACGAAAAATGCCGGTTTTATAGGGAGGTTTGATATTGCGCAGGCGTTGACGGGTGTGGCGCAACTGCATATTTCGATTATTGGAGAAGCTAACGGCGACACTGTAAGCAGGTTGGACAAATTGGCCACCTATGGCACGGGCGTTGTGTCGATAGGGAATATCGACACAACCGATACGCCGGTCTTGGTTGAGTTCACGGACACTCCGACGGGTATATGTAACTTCACGGTATGGCGGCCGGATTATGGAGGAGAGCAGTTTGTGGATGTTGAAAGTACAAATGGGCGTATAGTCACGCTGTCGAGGTACAAAGATACGCTTAATTCAAATTTTTTTCATTGGAATTATGGTCTTCGCTACGGTACGCCGGGTAATTTTATTTTGACGGGCAATACAGTCTATATGTACGACACTTACTATCCTTTTTTGGATGGGAGGGCCCGTTTTACAGGGATGGACCCGATTGTGCTGAGCAGCGTTCACCAGGGGCACGATGTCACTGTGTCGTTTGTCGTCAATAACAACACTTCTTTCAATGGGCGCTTTGTAGTCTATCATATTCCGTCGGCCGGAGCCGTGCCGTTGGATGTGGTTTTTAACAGGACGCACATTAATTATTCGATAGTTAAGGATGCTGATTTTAACAATCCTATGACATTCAATACCTATATGTCATTGCTGTTGGAAGATCACCAAGGCAACTCGGTGCTCAGGTTTCCATATTTGAATCAGTCTCCAATGATACAATATGATACGGTATGGTCGATTTTGGAGCCAAGAATTGAATCGTTGGCAGCATACCAGAATATGTCAAACAGACTGAATTTGTATGCGGGTGGTTATTATTCACAAGATGCCAACAAGATTGCCGAATTTAATGAGATAATGCTCCATGATCATTTCATGATTAATAACGACTGTATGGAACACGACAGGGGAGAGCTACAGTCAGTCCATACTTATGAACCGCCAACGACGCCTCCCCATCCTTTGGTGAATATGTTCAGTCAGACGAGCGAATATATGAAATTTCAATACAAGGCTCCCGAAGTTGAGGCCCAGATAGAATGTCGATACTAAAAAAAGAGGATATGAAAAAGATATTGTTGGTTCTTTTGATGGTTATGGCGGCCATGGCGATGCAGGCGCAACCGTGGTATCGCTATCCTCCCGAGGTGAGCCATGATGTTGTGGGATTTCCCCAAGGGCACTATCTGCGCGACTGGTTCGACCGTTGCCCAACCTATATTGACCCGCCGCCGTTCATTGTGTCAAGAAAGTATTTCTATTCGAAACGGTTTATGTTGCGGAGAGCGGATGGACTGATTGCCAGTGTCGGTATTGCGCCGGGAGACGTCAGGTTTGCGGGTCTGACAGCATTGACAAGGGACTGGGTTTTAGACCCGGCTGACATAGGCCATATCACGAAAAATTGGAGTTTCTCCGAGGCGATGTTCCTCTACAAGGGTACGCCGGGGACGACGCTGACATTGATTGATTCAGTGCAGTGGGACACGGCGACACCATACAGGATTATTTTCCCTCGCAACGCAGAGTCGGAGTACGGTGAGGCTGACAGCGACTATTTCATGTACTGCCTGGCATACGACGCCTATTTTCCTGAACCTGTTGAAGTGAATGGCATATACACCGTGGTAGGTACAACAAGGAACAATGAAACGATTACTGTCTTCGACACGTTGTACTTTGAGGGAGGAGGAATGTACATAAAAGAAGGTCATCCTTTCACAGGCATTCCGACGGTGTACGAGGTTTATTCTGAGGAATTGTCGACCCAAAATCAATGTTGGCCATGCATCACGGATACTATACACAAGTTGTGGGGGTACAATTGCCATAATGATATGGATACAGCAGGCCTGTGGCTAAAGATCGACACTCATTACAACTACTGGGGTCCGTTCTTGGCCATTCTCGACGAGGAGGACTCGGTGGTTGTTCCGCCCGACGATTCGACGGGTGTCGCTGCCGGCGCCGAGGCGATGCTGCAGTTCACCCTGACCCCAAACCCGGCAAGGGGTAGCATCACCGTTGGCGCGCCCGACGGAAAACCATACAGCGTCGTAATACATGACGACGCCGGCCGCCGCATCACGGGATTCGAATTCAAGGGTCCCTCCACACGTATCGATGTCCGTGCCCTACCGTCGGGCCACTATCTGCTGACCCTCACTGCCGACGGGCTGTCGGGCACCAAGTCGTTCATCAAACAATGAGCCTTATGAAACGTTTAGCAATAACAATTATTTTTGCCATCGCATGGATGGGAGTCGCTTCACAGCCAGAATACAGCAACCTCGACACCCTGACAGGCCGCAACGGGAACTATTGGTACACCGAGTGGTATGAGGATTGCAATTCGTTCATGAGCGATTCCGCCGAATATTTCAGGTTCTTGACTTTGGCAGGTTTCAGCGAAATGTACATTAACACACGGAGACGTGTGTTCAGCGAGCATTATGTGCCCACCCGTATGGCGGTGAAAGGACTGGCGGCAATGGTGGCGACTAACGACTCTACGAAAAAGTACGCAATTAACGGCCAATTGCCTGGTATCAACCGACACAGACTGCCGGAATACATGTACCTGTATCAAGGACAGGGGATTTTTTTCCCGGAGTACTATCACCCGCACTACATGACGCCGTTGGATTCGTTGCGATGGGACACGGTTACGCCATACGTGTGGAAGCTCCCGAAGAATATTGTTGCCGGCGAATATCCTGACCGGTACCTCTACTGCTATGTCTATGAGGTCTATTTCCGTGAGCCTGTATTGGTTGACTCGCTGTTCTATATCGGAGGCTCCTATCATAGCTTTGGCGTCAGATGTGTGGCCGGCCTGCCGATGAGGTATTTCCATTTTCCGACATACTATGAAATAATCCGGGAGAACCGTAATGATCTTGAATTCTGCGACCAGTGCAAGTCGATGGTCGGGGTGTACAATATGTCCTATTCATCCTCGAACAAAGGCGATGAAAAGATTTGGTATCGTTTTAATTCTCAGAACGACATGATGGTCGGCCCATTCTTTCCGATAGTGGACTACTACCAGATGACCGTCCTCGCCGCCGACGAGAGCCACGGCACTGTCGAGGGTGGCGGCCGCTACCCCTACCGCTACCTTTGTAGCGTGAAGGCCATACCCGAGGCGGGATATGTCTTCCAGTCGTGGAACGACGGCAACACTGACAATCCCCGAGTGGTCGACCTTGTCGGCGACATCACCCTCACGGCCCACTTTGTGGCGGCACCGTGATTCTGTTTTAACAATATTTTTTATTGAGGAACGGCAATAATTTTGCTCTTTTTCAGTTTTGCAACAAGACAGAAAGTTACAAGACATGAAAAGGAGCATTGTTTTAACCGTTGCCTTTACCGGGCTGATGCTGCAGGCCTGTGCCCAAAGGCAGGAGGAGCCGCAGCGCGAGCCGGCCAAAGTGCAGCAAGGCGAACAAACCTACGACCGGCTGACGCTTACAGACTTCACCGACGTGGCGTCGGCGACCATCGACGCCGTCGTACATATCAAGACCGAGATGGCCAAGATGACACCGCTTTACCAGTCGTTCTTCGGCTTCATCATCCCCCAGGGAGTCCAGAAGCAGGTCTATAGCGCCTATGGTTCGGGCGTCATCATCACCACCGACGGCTATATCCTCACCAACAACCATGTCGTGCAGGATGCCGAGCGTATCACCGTCACCCTCAACGACCGCCGCGAACTGCCGGCCCGCCTCGTGGGCAACGACCCGGCCACCGACCTGGCGGTCATTAAGATAGATGCCGACGGATTGACCTACATCCCCTTCGGCAACAGCGACCATGTGCGTGTCGGCGAGCCCGTGCTGGCCATCGGAAACCCCTTCAACCTCACATCCACGGTGACCAGCGGCATCATCAGCGCCAAAGCGCGCAATATGCACATCATAGAGAACAACCAGACCGCCGAGACACCCCTGGAGTCGTTCCTCCAGACCGATGCGGCTGTCAACAGCGGCAACAGTGGCGGCGCACTCGTCAACAGTAGGGCCGAGCTGGTGGGCATAGTCACGGCCATAGCCTCGGGCAACGGCAACTATATAGGCTATTCGTTCGCCATACCGAGCAACATCGCCGTCAAGGTCGCCGCCGACCTGCAGCGCTACGGCTACGTGCAGCGTGGCTATCTCGGCCTGCAGGTGGCCGAGGTCGATGCCGAGGTGGCGCGCAAGACCGGCGCCCGAGCCATCAAGGGGCTCTATGTAGCTAAAGTCAACGAGAACTGTGCCGGCGACCGCGCCGGCATCCGCAGCGGCGACATACTGCTGCGTGTGGCCGGCAAGGAGGTGAACACCTTCGCCGAGATGATGGAAGAGCTGGGCCTCTTCTCGCCCGGCGATACCGTCGCCGTGGACTACGAGCGCAACGGACACACCAACACAGTCGACGTCATACTCCTTAATTCGCAAGGCAACACGCAGATAATTAGAAAGTGAGGAATGAGGAATGAGGAGTGAGGAGTGAGGAATGAGGAATTAGTATGTTAATAGATTGTGTATGAAGGAAAATACAGTTCAGCAGAAAAGCATTGATTTTGCCATACGAGTTGTAAAGTTGTATAAGTATCTCAAGGAGCAGAAGTCTGAGTATATCCTTTCCAAGCAACTTGTAAGGAGCGGTACAAGTGTTGGTGCCAATGTGAGTGAGGCCCAACGGGCGCAGAGCAAGGCTGACTTCAGTGCAAAAATGTATGTGGCTTTGAAAGAGGCAGAGGAGTCGTCGTATTGGATATTGTTGTTGAAAGAGGCCGGTTTTTTGACTGATAAGGAATTCGATAGCATGGATAAAGATTGTGAAGAATTGATTAAAATGCTTGCTGCCATAACAAAAACATCGGCACCCAGAAATTGTTGATTGCCAGTGATGGTTAATAATTCCTCATTCCTCACTCAACAATCCTCATTGGAACGCAAGTTCCAAGAGATGACGAGCAGGCCGGTGAAGCTGCTGGTTTGCCAGTTGGCTGTACCCACCATCATAGCGATGGTGACAACGGCGCTGTACAACGTGGTCGACGCCGCTTTTATCGGCAGGCTGTCGACGGGAGGTACGGCCGGCATCGGCATCTCCTTCGGCTACATGACCTTCATCCAGGCCCTGGGGTTCTTCTTCGGCCATGGCAGCGGCAACTATATCTCACGCGCCCTCGGCGCCAAGGACGCCTCCTCGGCTTCAATTGTGGCTTCAGTGGGCGTCATTACACCGCTGATTCTTGGATTGTTGACAGCCGTTGTATGTCTGCCCAACCTCTCGGCGCTGAGCCGTCTGCTCGGCGCCACGCCCGACGTGGTGCCATACGCCAACGACTATCTGCGATACATCGTGGCGGCCACGCCGTTCATGATGGCGGCCCTGACCCTCAACAACCAGCTGCGCCTGCAGGGCAACGCCCGGTTCGGCATGGTGGGCATCGTGAGCGGTGCCATCCTCAACATAGCCCTCGACCCGCTGCTTATTTTCACCTGCGGACTGGGTGTTAGCGGAGCCTCGCTGGCCACCGCCATAAGCCAGTTCTTCGCATTCTGTCTGCTCCTCTACGGCACCTTCCGCCCGGAAAGCGTTCATATATCCCTGCGCGACTTCAAGCCGTCGTGGAGAGTGTACTATGAGATATTCCGCGGCGGACTTCCGTCGCTTTTCCGGCAGCTCTTCAACTGTGCCGCTGCCGTGTCGCTCAACTACTGCGCCGCCCTCTATGCTCCCGCCGGGCAGGAGGCGTCGGCGGTGGCGGCCTTCGCCGTGGTCACACGTGTCATGATGTTCGCCTTCAGCGTCGTGCTCGGTTTCTGCCAGGGCTTCCAGCCTGTCTGCGGCTTCAACTACGGTGCAAAACTCTACGGCCGCGTGCGGGAGTCCTATCTCTTCGCACTGACCGTCTCGACGGCGTTCCTCACAGTGATATCCGCCTTGGGGTTTGTCTTTGCCCCGCAAGTGGTGGCGCTCTTCCGTGCTGAAGACCCCGAGCTGATTGCCATCGGCGCCGTCACCCTGCGGTGGCAGTGCGCCGCCTTCCCGCTCGTGGCCCTCAGCACTTCCACCAACATGCTCTTCCAGAACATCCGCATGACATTCCCCGCCACATTGCTCAGCATCGGCCGCAACGGCATCTTCTTTCTGCCGGCACTGATACTGCTGCCCTTATGGTTCGGACTGCTGGGGGTGCAGATGGCGCAGGCTGTGGCCGATATGTTCACCTTCATGCTCTCGCTGCCTTACGCAGTGTGGATAGCGAGGAAGTTGAAGACAGAAAGCGGGATGTAAAAAAAAGATTTCGCCGTTCCGAAAAATCTTCTTAACTTTGCACTCCAATAAAATGTTGTCGAAGAATGCCATTAACAGATACAAGACGCAATAACAGAATTACATACGACCAAGCGTTCAGCCTCAACGGCAACACGCCTCCACAGGCTGTCGCTCTTGAGGAGGCCGTCCTTGGTGCATTGATGCTCGACCAGGCCGCACTTATCAACTGCATAGAAACCCTTCATGTCGAATACTTCTACAAGCCTGAGCACCAGGCAGTCTATCGTGCCATAAGGAAACTCTTCGAACAGAGCCAGCCCGTCGATATGCTGACTGTCGTAGAACGTCTGCGTCTCGACGGCGAGCTCGAATTGGCAGGCGGTGCATACGCTGTCAGCAAACTCACCGAGAATGTTGTCTCGGCAGCACATATCGAATACCATGTCCGCGTCCTCAGCGAGAAATACATACAGCGCGAGATGATACGCATCTCGACCGAGACCATCAAGGAAGCCTACGACGAGACCACCGATGTCGTCAACCTGCTCGACAAGACCGAGACCAAGCTGATGGACATCAACGACAAGAACTTCCGCTCGGACTATAAGCCCCTCGGCGATTTTGTCGGCATGGCTATGGGCCAGATTGAGGATGCCGGCTCAAAAGAAGATGGCCTCAGCGGTCTGGAGACGGGCTTCATAGGGCTCGACCGCATCACCGCGGGGTTCCATCCCGGCACACTCATCATCCTTGCCGCCCGTCCCGCCATGGGTAAGACGGCCTGCGCCCTGAGCATGGCCCGCAACATGGCCGTCGACTTCAAGAAACCCGTTGCCTTCTTCTCGCTCGAGATGAGCGGCCAGGAACTGGCCATGCGCCTCATCAGCAGCGAGGCACGCCTGGAAGGCGACAAGCTGAAGAAAGGCCGCCTGGCACCCTACGAGAAAGAACAGCTCAAGATCGGCGCCCAGCGTCTGCAGGAAGCCTCGAACCGCATACTTATCGACGACACGCCGCAGCTCACCATCTTCGAGCTGCGCGCCAAAGCTCGCCGACTCAAGCAGCGCTACGACATACAGATGATATTCATCGACTACCTGCAGCTCATGTCGGCCGGCAGCGCCGACAACCGCAACGGCAACCGCGAGCAGGAAATCAGCAT